>Ga0116231_10001951_pt1 | contig 43006 bp, 41 predicted proteins | sample S1TSphgellanicum_2_FD_89695 | JGI IMG/M metagenome (GOLD analysis project Ga0116231, IMG submission 89695) | Host-associated microbial communities from peat moss isolated from Minnesota, USA - S1T2_Fd - Sphagnum magellanicum MG | ecosystem: Host-associated > Plants > Peat moss > Unclassified... | reverse complement strand
TTATTTAAAAAAATATAATTTTCATTAAAAAATATTAAAATTAATTTTTTATTTTTTTTTTTTTTTATTTATTGGAAAAAGAAAGCCCACCAACCTTAAAAAATTAAAAAAAAAAAAAAAAAAAAGCTTCACACTAACTTTAATTCTTATATTTCTTTTCAATTTAAAATGTACAATTTTTTTGGAGGCATTGCTCCTCATTCACCTTTACCTCTTTTTTCATCATCTTTTTCCTTCATTGACTTTTTTATTCATTTTTTTGGGGAGAAATGAAAACCCCTTTGCATTGACTTTCTTTTCTTTTTTCCTTTTTTTAAAAAACTTTTCATTTGAGGGAAAAATAAAAATAAAAATCCTTTCATCCACTCCTTGAAAATCAGTGATTTTTCCCCCCCACAAATTTAGGGTTTAGGGTTTTATACATTTTTTGTTAAAAAAAATTGGGATATTTCTGAGAATTTTTTTGTTTTTCTAGCTCAAATCAACCAATTGTGATAAAAATAGGAAAAATACAACAAATTCTAAATATAACAAAATAAAAAAAAAAAAAAAAACCCAGTCCAACCTCTTTTTTAAAAATCAATTCCTTTTTAAGAATAGAAAAAAAGTCCCTTTTTTAAATAAGAAAAAAGATTTAAAAAAAAAACTTCATCCACACATACATGTCAAGGTATAGGTAGATACAGTGTAGCTACTGTGCTACATGTAGATGTATACGTACATACATATATACTCTACAGTAGGTATATGCTTTATGGTATGTACGCAGCAACGGTCCATTGTTTCCTGTCTTTTGACTGCAATTGCTTCCCTTTTTTCTAGGAAGCTTCCTCTCGACACGATCGTGACCGTCGTCCACCGACCAGATTTGGACAGCGGAGAGCAATACACATCAACCGGATAGCCGCCCCACTTACAGAAGACTTGTCCAGTTCTGACCCCACTTAAGACGACGGGTCCAGTTCTCGGGTCCGCCTCTCTCCCAATAGAAGCCTAGTCCAATTCTGGTCCGTTAAAATGAATTTAAGACCTTTTAAAATTATAATTGGCGAGACTTCGCCAAAAATCGAAATTGAAAACTGAAAAATTTGAAAATGAAGTGATTTCGGAGGTTTTCAATCGCCAGAAGTGAGGGGGGCAAAAAAAAAAAAAACATTGCCAACTTTCTTTATTTGTTTTTGAGTGTGTAGTCAAAGGTTTAGAGGGATAATTATAAACTTTTTTTTGGCTGGTTTGATAGCCATATTTGGCTAAATCTTCCTCTGGATGATCACCACCTTTTCTACATCTTTGTGCGGGGCAATCGTCACTTTGGATGAAAAACCATTTCTTAAAAAAAAAATCGTCCATAACCAGTGATTTTTTGGTGGGGAATTTTCGCCACTTTTAGAAAAATATTTAGAAAACAAATAAAATCTGTCACAAGGCCCCTATTTTGAAAATAAATAAATCGCCAAAAAGACTAATAAATTAATTTCTATTTTGCCAAAAATCCCCATAATTGCCTACAATCTGAGAGGGTGCTTCAAGTTTTATACTTTCATATTTTGAACATCGCCAGATTTGGCTAAATAAACTTATGGACTATTGCCACTTGAGCAACATCATGAAATTAAGAAAAAAAAAAAAACACACTTGACTGTCCGTTTCTCTCCAAGTTATTAGAAAATTAAAGTTTTATACTTTCATATTCTGAATATCGCCAAATTTGGCTAATTGACTGGGCACGGTACCGGGTAGCCGCGGCGACCGAAGGTCTGGGTTCCGGTTGAGTCTTCTACGGCATCGCGACGGCGGCGTGGCGACAGCTGCAAGCGGTCTCGCGCGGCGTGCATCGGTTGTCGTGCGCGGCGGTTGTGCTCGCGCAGCGCAGCAACTGCGGAGAAGGGAGGCGCTCGCTCCCACGGCGGCAACTTCCTCTCCCCCCTTCTTGTGGTTACAGACTCCGTAGTAGGAAAGCAGAGAGGACCGAAGGACTACAGGGAAAGAGGAGCACTTGTCCAGGTTGAGTCCAACGTTTTGCGTGAAAGAAACCGCACATGTTTTGTTCTCCTCTTCTCTTCTGACGGTTTTGCAGTTTCCGTTTTCACAATCCCGTCCTCTTTCTCGCCTTCGTCTTCTTCTTCTTCTTCTTCTTCTTCCTGTCTTCATCATCATCATTTTCATCGCCATCCTCCGCTTTGTTTGTAGTCTCCGGTGCTCAGAAAACCTAGAATCGTAAAGGCAAGCAGACTTGAAGAAGTCTTATTACTATTGTGACGCTTTTGTTTTCTGACTAAGGTTCTGGAAGCAGAAGTGGATCCGGTTTTGAATTTCGACGTCTGTGCGGGCAGGGAATAAATCATTCGAGCCCGGCGGCGATTCTTTCTATTCTCTCCGGAGGTTTTGTTTTGTGCTTTATTGTTTTGGTTTTCTTCGGTTTTCTCTGTTTCCTGAGTCCTTGAGATTATTAAGGGTTCTGAAGGAGGAGGAGGAAGAGGGATGAGCCGATGGGCGTGATATTTCCCTGCCATGTGCAAAGTATTGGATTATTGTTAGCGAGTGTTGTGGCGGCGGCGGGGGATTTCTTGTTGCAGGGGAGAAGGAATCGGGAGATTGATTTGGAGTCTTCGGGCTCATAGTTACCTCTCTGAAGACAAGGAGGAGCAGAAGAAGCAGAAGGGGACAAGGAGCGAGGGAAGGGAGCGAGTTAGGTTGTGAGATAGGGTGATTTCTCTCTTTTTAGGGTTTGAGGCTCGAATTCTGTTTTTGTGCTTGTGGCAGTATGACTGGAGGTGGAATCCATGAGGATGTTTTTCCAGCATGGTCCAATTCTGTGGAGAAGTGCGTGGAACACTTTGAAGTGGATGTGAGTACAGGTTTGAATAGCAGCAGTGTTGAAAAGCGGCAGAAACTCTATGGATGGAATGAGTTGGAGAGGGAACCAGGGAAGCCGATGTGGAGGCTGGTGCTGGAGCAGTTTGATGACATGCTGGTGAAGATACTCCTTGCAGCCGCGCTTGTGTCTCTGGTCCTGGCCTACATAGATGGCCATGTTAGTGGTGAGAATGGTTTGACGGCGTATGTGGAGCCAATTGTGATTGTCCTTATTCTCATACTGAATGCAATTGTCGGTGTTTGGCAAGAAAGCAACGCTGAGCGTGCTTTGGAGGCTCTCAAGGAGATGCAATCTGAGCATGCAAAGGTGATCCGGGATGGCAATTTCATCTCTGATTTACCTGCACGAGAACTTGTACCTGGTGATATTGTAGAGCTTAGAGTGGGTGACAAAGTTCCGGCTGACATGCGGATTGTTTCGCTCAAAACCTCATATGTATCCATTGAGCAAAGCTCACTCACAGGTGAGAGTATGGCGGTGATGAAATCAACTCATGCTGTGAAGGAAGATATCGAGCTGCAAGGAAAGGTATGCATGGTGTTTGCAGGCACGAGTGTAGTGAGTGGTATGTTCCTCTCAGTGGTTGTCAACACTGGCATGACAACAGAGATTGGTAAGATTCAGTCCCAGATACATGAAGCATCTCTAGAGGAGGTGGACACACCACTGAAGAAGAAACTTGATGAATTTGGTGAAAGACTCACAACTGTGATCGGTGTGATCTGCCTTCTGGTCTGGATCATCAACTACAAGTACTTCTTGACCTGGGACGTGACTGCCAACAATGGACTGACAAATTTCCGCTTCTCTTTTGAGAAATGCACCTATTACTTCAAGATTGCTGTGGCTTTGGCAGTTGCAGCAATTCCAGAGGGATTGCCAGCAGTTATCACTACATGTTTGGCATTAGGGACCCGGAAGATGGCAGCGAAGAATGCCATTGTCCGCAAGTTACCTAGCGTTGAGACCTTGGGGTGCACCACTGTGATTTGCTCTGATAAGACGGGCACTTTGACAACCAATCAGATGGCGGTTGCAGAGCTTGTTCTTAATGGTCCTACTGCAGGCATCACCCAGGATTTTCAAGTTGAAGGCACAACATATAGTCCTTTGGATGGTGTAATTGTGGGCTTGCAGGCTGGAGTTTTGGATAAAAATCTTCAGAGCTGTGCAGAAATTGCTGCACTTTGCAATGATGCTGGACTTATGTACAAAGGTCATCAATTCCGTGCTGCTGGTTTGCCAACCGAGGCAGCACTCAAGGTTTCCTTTCTTCTTTGCATTTCTGATGTGGTCTATGACGCCCTCACTGTTTATGTCACAGCTGTATCTAGTGGTATGCATCAGGGCATGAGTGGAACTAACATTGCTGTATGGATTGGTTTTGACTTAGGAATTTTGTTTTTGTTTTTCTTGTGAATTTGAAGGTCTTTGTGGAGAAGATGGGAGTGCCAGATGATCAGGCACAACAGGTCATAGTTTCACAGCATGCTTCCACCAATGTTTCAGTAGACCAGCCAACGGTGAATTTGGGTAAGTGTGTGTGTGTGCTTTGGAAGGTGGACATTTTCTTTTAACCATTTTGGGATACTTTACCAACCTTTGAATTTTGTGTAGATTCATGCTGGGGCATGAACAGAAATTTTGCTACCTTTTATGTCGCCAGCATCATGTATGTTTGCATGAAAAAACTGTAGCTGTATACATTGAATGCATAAATGTCCAATTCCCTTTAAGCACCTTAATTTGAGCAACTGGTCTCTTTGTTTTCTTTGGGGGTTCATGACCTTCTTGCTTCTCAGGTGGGGCAATTCTTCGCATACTGAAGTCCCTGTTTTCTGTGCTATAGCCATCCTATTTTGAGTTCTCCACTATCTCATAGATATGAAGTTCCTATTTTCAGGTTTAGTCCAAACTTGAAACAAAGTTTAAGTGTTTAAACAACAAGACATATGATGGGTCCTGTGGGTTGGATCCATTGCATGAGCATCTTGGAAGCTGCTTTGGTGGAAACTTTGTCTCTCTTTCTCTGTGTTAGATGTCATGTCTAAAGAGTTTCAGAGGGATTAATCCTGCTTAATCAATATCCTCTACCTCTGGCAGAGTTTTACTTTGTTCTGGTTTCCAGCCCGATAGAATCAGAAGCTGATGGTTGGATGCTTGCTTTATTCTTTCAGGTTGCTGTGAATGGTGGAATAAGAAAGAACCTCGGGTGGCCCTCCTTGAGTTTGATCGCGGCCGGAAGTCTATGAGTTGCCTTGTCCGTACTGAAAATGGGAAAAACAGGTTACTTGTGAAGGTAATCAGCTTAACAAAACATTTGTTTTGGTGGCAAGGCATGGTGTTCATCTGGATACTGATGAGGATGAGGAGGGTTTGTCAATGGGTGTAATCAGGGGGCCGTAGAGAATGTGCTAGAGCGAAGCTCGCATTTGCAGTTACCAGATGGGACTGTGGTCAAGATGACAGACTTTGCCCGAGAAGCCCTGCTGTCCAAACTGTACAGCATGACTTCCAAAACCTTGCGGTGCTTAGCCCTAGCTTTCAAGGAAGAGTTGGGAGAGCTTTCAGATTATGATGGTGATACGCATCCTGGCCACCAGATTCTGTTGGGATCTACCAACTATGAGCTGATTGAAACTGGTCTAATTTTTGTTGGCATGGTTGGATTAAGAGTAAGTCATCTTCATTAACAGGATTTGGCACGTGTGGAGTTGTTTAGACTCAGCTGTTTCTTTTGTCTGTACTTAGCTTAGTGTCTTCTGGATATCACAAATGCTGGATTTAATATGAGTGAGCATCCTAGAATCATGTGCTTTTTTAGCATCCATTTCAGCTCTAATCATGCAACCTTGTTTGTGAACATGTTGTTGTGCAGGATCCTCCAAGAGAGGAAGTGAGCAAAGCGATAGATGATTGCAGGGAAGCTGGAATTCGTGTGATGGTCATTACCGGAGACAACAAGAACACTGCTGAAGCTATCTGCCGAGAGATTGGTGTATTTTCGGAGGGTGAAGATCTCAGAGAAAAGAGTTTCACTGGCCGTGATTTCCTTGCACTCCCTCCACAGCAACGCCGCAGGATTCTGTCAGGCACTGGTGGGCGTGTGTTTTCACGTGCAGAGCCCAGGCACAAACATGACATTGTGCGCCTCCTTAAGGATGCAGGGGAGGTTGTTGCTATGACAGGAGATGGTGTGAATGATGCCCCTGCTTTGAAGCTAGCAGACATTGGTGTGGCCATGGGCATCTCTGGTACTGATGTAAGAATCTGCCACCATGTACTGCAGAGCAAGATGATGAACTTCTTAAAGCTCTTTGGAAGTCTGCCATGATCATTGTATGAAACATCTGGATGTGGAAAGCATAATCTGGGGTTTTTTGTATGGCAAGTGCTTGAATCTTCCATCTTCAGTTTTGTTTACAGTAATGAGCTCAGCAAATTGAAAGTGTGTTGCTGATTGCAGGTTGCAAAGGAAGCAGCAGATATGGTGCTTGCAGATGATAACTTCAGCACAATTGTATCTGCTGTTGCTGAAGGTCGCTCTATTTACAACAACATGAAGGCCTTTATCCGGTATGTACTTTGCACCAAAGGCTTGCAATAGGTGAAGCTACTTATTGCAGGGTTTATATCTCCCCATCCAAAGTTCTAACATGAGAGTATGAAACCTCCAGGTACATGATCTCATCAAACATTGGAGAGGTGGCATCAATATTTTTGACAGCAGCACTAGGCATGCCAGAAGGCTTGATCCCTGTTCAACTTCTCTGGGTGAATTTGGTGACTGATGGTCCACCTGCTACTGCACTAGGCTTCAATCCCCCGGATCTGGACATCATGAAGAAGCCCCCACGAAAGAGTGATGATGTTCTCATTACTGCATGGGTGTTCTTTCGCTACATGGTTCAGTTCCCAACCTTTGCAAATCTGTATTTTACTTGTAAATAGTTGCTTTCTGAAAATCCTTGGGACTGTGCATCCCAGTGGTGAGAGGTTCTGCATGCTCACTGCTTGGTAAGGCTTGATTAACCATTAAAATTGGTAGTTGAGTAACGAGACTGAAGGATTTGTATTTTGCTTGGGCAGGTGATAGGTTCATATGTTGGAATTGCTACAGTTGGAGCATTTGCAGTGTGGTACACACACTCATCCTTTCTTGGTATCGACCTGTCAGCAGATGGACACACACAAGTGAGCTTTTCACAGTTGACTAATTGGGGTGAGTGCCCAACATGGAAGGACTTCAAGGTATCACCATTTACTGCAGGCTCTGAGACACTTAGGTTTGACAACAATCCGTGCGACTATTTCACAACAGGGAAAGTGAAAGCAACTACTCTCTCCTTGTCAGTATTGGTAGCCATTGAAATGTTCAACTCATTGAACGCACTTTCTGAAGATGGGAGCTTGTTGACAATGCCTCCATGGGTCAACCCATGGCTACTCCTGGCCATGTCACTATCATTTGCCCTCCATTTCCTGATTCTCTACATACCCTTCTTAGCCAGCATTTTTGGCATTGTGCCTCTCAGCTTGAATGAGTGGCTGTTAGTCTTGGTCGTGTCACTCCCTGTGATAGCTATTGATGAGGTACTTAAGTACATTGGTAGGAAAATGACAGAACGGGAGAGACAGTCTAGGAAGCTAAAGGGAGCATAGTTTTCTGTTAGACAGGAAGGAAAAGTTACATCTCTGAGCCCTTGCTCTCCATTTGTTACTCAAAATCACAATTCAGAAACTTATAGGCAGGTTGCATTATCAACATAGACAAACGGTCAGTGATGCATGAAGGATCCTTTTTAGCTCAAATTTGAGCAAATGTAGAAGAGTTGTCACACTGACTGTATGACAGGCAAATTGATCCACCCGAGACTTGGTTTGTGCAAACGCCACAATTCAGGTACACAGCAGCTTCACAGCCCCAGCATGTTCTCTTTGACTGTCTTTTTCTCCACTACATTATAGTGGTGCTCATATCTTCCATGTCTGCTTGCAGACCATATATGTATTCGGTTGGTGGCATGTCCTCAAAAAATTAGCTCAGGAGCTGTGTGGCCTAGTTATCAGAGGTGGGTGTAGGGCAGGGGTCTGTTGGTTTACATTTGTTTGGGCTTTCCTGCCCTGTAGGATTTGAAAGGAATAATATGATTGTTGTCAGGGCTCTTTTCATTGTATTCATGGAAGGTAAAACTACCTTACATTAATTTATCCCATTAATTCCTCCCATCATCTCTCTGTCTCTCATATTGTTGTTCCTTTTTGCAACACGCCCTGGCAGAGTGTTTTCTTCAAGTCTTTATCTCCCCGTCATTAATAGCTTTGTGATTTCATATATGTAAACCTATCAACATTTGCTATTGCATGTTGTGTTTTCTGAACTAGTCTTTGCTGTTGTCCATAGCTCTTGAACTCACATCATAGTTTTGTGAGAGCAAATACTATTGGAACGTGGACATTTTTGAATGCAAATACAAGAGAGTCAATGTGCTTGAAGCTGAATGTTGTGTTATTTTATGCACATGCATGCCTCTCTTTGGTTTCATGAACATCAAACTAATTTTCCAAATGGTTGGCATTTGCACTTTGCTCAAGTAAATCCGTTTTGGTTTCAATTCAGCACAAATCCATGTCAAGTTGGAGTAAAGGGTTATCCATAGTTGAAAAACCATGCCAATACTTTAGGCGTCAAAAAAGTGACTGAAAATTGGTTCATCTGATTGACCTTATCATGCATGATACATGAAAAAATTGAGCAAATCTGCAAGCAAGCAATCAAGCAAAAGCCCCACCCAATGTGACTGGGTGACTTCAATTTGATCCTAACCCTTAGGGTTTGCCAAATTGGATTAAATGATAAATTTTCCAACAAGTTGATAAACTTCAAACTCCTTAGAATTGTAATTCAAGTATCAAGGAGCTTGAAAAACAGATATGTCAATAGCATATGATTTCATTAGTGTAAAGCACACTTATAAATCCTTCTCCCATACATGCATCCAAACCTTCAATCCCCCCCAACCTACAACAAACAAGAACACAATTGAGCAAAGTTAAGCCTGACCCATAAGCATGGTTGGTCATTGATTTCGCATCATCGACCATCCATTATTGTATGAAACACCATTTTTTCACATGTAAAAACACATTGCAATTTTCCATTGTTTGTTGTGCAGTTATGAATTATGTATGAACCTGAAGAACCACCCTGATACCTGGTGGGGTTTGGTGGCGTTTCTAGGAAATAAGGTGACTTTCCCACCCAGAGCTATTTTGGGTAGCCAGAGTTGGGGGAGCAGTTTTAGGTTTAGGGTTTGAAGCTCTGCCATGACGTTACTGATTTAGGAGTAGGGTTAGGTTTAGGGTTAGGGTTTGAAGCTCTCTGGCATGCTCGCTCGCTCGCTTGCTGCGTGTTTGTGGAATTTCTCGCGAGTCTGTCTCTCACTCTCCGCTGTTTATGTCCTGGCTCTGTGCTTTGTAAAATGAGTTAAGGATGTGAGATTGGAGCTTCTTGACGAGTGGTTTTTTGGAGTTGAGAAAGGAGCTGCTTGAGAGAGAGAGAAGCCTGATTTTTTTGCCTTTGTTATTGTTTTTGGGCGGTGGTGGAGTTGGAGCTCCTCCAAAATCCCACAATCTTAGGAGAGGCTGGCTAGCTATCATCATGGCAGGCGGAAGGACGCAGAAGAATAAGGCTCATAAGACCAGGTTCGCATCGAAGTCTTCGCGAAATGCTCACAAAGTTTCTGGTGTCTCTCTCTCTCTCTCTCTCTCTCTCTCTCTCTCTCTCTCTCTCTCTCTACCTCAAGCTCTCCCCACTCGGCTTTTTGTTGTCTTGCCAATTTTTTATCTTGGTTCGATCGACCCTACTGGGGCTTTTGAAGGAATGAAGGATCCTCTCGAGTTTATAGATTTCTCTCTCTGATATTGTATATGATTCGGAGAGATTTGCAGGAGAGAAGTCCAGTGGCAAGGGCGCTGGCAAAGGACCTGCGAGACGCGCAATTCCCACCGGTCAGACTGTTCGAGATCTTCGACTCCAGCGCAACAAAAATGTAACAGACTTGGACCCCCTCTTTGGTACTTGGGTGTCTGAGGCAGGGTTTAAGGTTTAGGTGCACAACAAAAATGTAAGAGAGTTGGGCCCCCCTCTTCTTGGTACGTGGGTGTCTGTGAGGCAGGGTTCAGGGTTTAGGGTTTAGGTGTGCAACAAAAATGAAAGAGAGACTTGGACTCCCTTGGTGCTTTGTGTGTCTGTCTGGCAGGGTTTAGGGTTTAAGGACAGTGAGTAAGGTTCAGGGGTTGCTTATATTGGGGGTGGTATAAGTGCTAGGGTTTAGGGTTTAGGGTAACTACTGTGTAGTGTGCAAAGGCTCAGAAGTTAGAGTTTAGAGTTTTGAGGGTTTTGGGTGTTTTTTGCCTTTTCCTGAAAGACTGATGCCCATTTGGGTTTGAAATTTCTGAAATTTTCTGATTCCAATTGCAGGTAAATACTTCGGTGTTTGTTCTGGTCCCCGCAGATTGATTAATCACTTTTGTTCGGTTTTTTCTTGGACGCTGTCTCATGCAGACTTGTGAAGTTTGGTGTTTTTCATGTAGGTACCTGTGTGCCTTATTCCTGTGTGAATTGTGGCAGATTCGAGATCAAAAGAGAGCAGGTGTGTTGGCAGAGAAGCGGGCTAGTAGCAGTTCCACCAGTGCCCCTCGAATTTTGGTCAGTTCCGTTTGTGCTCCCCTTTGTTTGTCTGTGTTCTCTCTCTGGACAGTGGTAACCCTTGCAAGAACCCTCTTTATGTCTTTGTAGAAATCTCCCAGCAGGTGAATGGTGAGTGAGCTTCCATGGTTGTTTGTTTCCTCATGGATGTGAGACAGTTGGGGGGGTGCAGGCACTGGTGCCATTGTCCTCAATGGTGAATGTGGAGTCCTTGAAAGTCCGTCTTTTGACAGCATGCAACACTGCTGAGGCAGTGGGCCAAAGTGTGGAGGCAGTGGACACAGATGCATCTGTTTTTGTAGAAAACAAAGATCTGAGCCTGTCAACAGTATCTGTGCTCCGCTTAAAGCTTCGCCTAACTGTGAGTGAAATTACACAGACTTGCAATTTCACAGATTCCAACACAAAAGTGTGGGGTTCCTGATCTGCATTTTTGTGTTGGCTCTTTCTTAGGATATTTCTTTCTTTCTTTTTTTCCTTTTCAAATTTTACATTCCGTACATCCCTAGACAAGAGAGAATTCTTTCCCCTCATGATTTTATCACTGGATTCTATCATTCAACCACATGCTATTTTGCATAGAACTTTTTGGTTAAAGTGATGAGAAAAAGTAGTCGGTTTTTTTAATAATAAAACCTGGTTTTTCTATGACATTGAACCCCACCCATTGCTAAGAGCTGATGTATTTCCTCTTAGTTCGAAACCATGCTGCAGTTGCTCCTCTTCCATTTGTCTAGTTTTCAATTTTGACTGTGGGCTTCAATCTTTGTTTTGAAGGTCATTGAGGCTCCCCATGATGATCTTCAAGCATGTCTTGAAGTTGCAAAGGTGTGTACTTTATTGGCACCTACTCTTCAAACCCACCCCCCTTCTTCAGCTTTTCAAACCCTGAGGAGTTGGAAACTTGCTTGTCCATGGTTGCTTGATTTATCAAGCCTATTCAAAGTCTGCTCTCCCCCTGAGCTCAAAATACAATGTGCAGGTTGCAGATATTGTTGCCTTTGTAGTAGGACCTGCATTGGTGGCAGGGGGGGACAATGGGTTCATTGACCAAGCTGGAAAGAGATGTTTGTCAATGTTAAGAGCGCAAGGGCTTCCAGTTACCACAGGACTTCTGTTGGTAATGCTTAGTATAACCACCACCACCACCACCACCACCACCATTTCCTTTTACATTTTCCAGTGGTGAACACAGACAGGGATTATCCTCATTTCTCCTTTCTAATAATGAAAACCCATGTTGTGCATCACTTGAGAAGACATAGAAAAGAGTAGACTCATGATAAGTCTAAAACCCACTGTTTTTCAAGAGCTCAATTGCTTCCCTGAAAGTCTGTTTTTCTTTCCCAGGGACTAGCAGATGTGCCAATGAAGAAGAGGTCGGATGCAAAGAAAAGTACCTTTGTGGCACTACAAGCTGAGCTTCCAGAAAATAGCAAAATTTACTCATCTGATACAATAGAGGAGTGCCAGCAGGTGAATTTACTTCATTCCTTTTTGTGTAAAATCCATGTACACAAAGATTCTGTGAAAAGAGGACTAGTGGGTTGATCAATAAAGAAAAAATTCAGAATGTTCTGAAATGATTTCTTTTGTACAGAGTCTTGTATGTGGAGAGCTTTTCGAAGACACGCTTGGGTCCTCATTGTATTTCCCTGTTGAATTTTTGTATCATGGCTAGGTTTATATCATTGTGCACTGCAGTTGGATCTAATTAATGCTTTATTCCCTGTGCCTAAATGTGGAATTACAGTTACTGAGGCACTTGGCAAACCAACGGTTAGCAACTCCATTGTGGCGCACACAGCGGCCTTTTATCTTAGCACAACAGGTTTCCTTTTAACCAACTGTATATATATTGCTCACACCTGAGAACTTTTTGTCTCCCACAAAGTGTCTTTTACTTGGCATGCATGAAGAGCTGTGTAAATGTTTTAATGTAAATACTGTCAAGTGCATTGCAGAAGCACACAAGCGCACACCCTACTGTTGTGATCTCTATGGGAGAGTATTTTGTTCAGGGTGCAGTTCTCACACAGTCTGTGTTTGCAAATGACAGTATTCGCTAACTTGCTTGTTGAAGGGAGATTGACAATTTTGTGGGTGGTTGATTTGAAGCTTGAGTATGAGGTAGATCCACTTTCACCAGAAGTGGGTACATTGCGTCTCTCTGGCTATGTGCGGGTCCGTGCCCTGTCTGTCAATCAGCTGGTAATATGAACCCCCTTTTTGTCTCATATTGTGTGTGTGCAAACACTCCAGATTCATAATAATACCATGTGCACTTGAGCATTTTCTGAGAAAGGTGTCATACAGGCACCTCATATTCACTTGTTTGTTACTTGCTTTTCCTTCACCATTTTCATGTTTGTCAGCACATCTGAAAAACATTTCTTTTAAGAAAAACAACCTCACATCCTTGATGACCTTCAAGCAGTTTCATCTCACATTTTTGGGTGTTGGATCAGGGTTTAGGTTTTTACTTACCCATAAAGGAAACCTTTCTTTAAAGTTGTTTCCATGTGATGATGCAGGTCCATGTGGCAGGGGTGGGAGATTTTCAGCTCAGTCAAGTTGACACACTGGAGGATCCTTGCCCAATTCACCAGCAACAAAAACAATCCAGTGCCGTTAAAGGCGATAATATGCTCATTGAAGAAGAAAACTCCTCCTCTGTTCACACAAAAGTAAGGCAATAGCTTTAAATAGTAGATTTGTAATTTTTTTCTGAATTTCTTGTCAGTAGAATTCTTTTTCTCAGGATAATTGTCATGCAGCACCAGGTGTCTAAAGAAGAACCTTAAACCCTAAGCCCTAAATTGAACATGGTCGTGTGGGATTGTGGACTCAGGGGTGCATTGCTGTAGCAGTTCCTAATGTAGCTGTTCAGGAGTCTGTCATCGTGGAGAACACGCCTGATGCCTTAGCAGGCGAGCAGGTACCTGAACACATCCTCGGGCATGAAAACTCTTCTGGTTTTGAATGGCTGAAGTTATCCAGATCATTTTTTGGAAAACCTGTGGGTTGATTTGATTGTAGAGAAATTCCAAAAAACTGGATATTGGGTGTACGGTGCACATCTGATGTTTTCATTGGTGAAGATCTTTTGGGATTCAACTGAGATTTGGTTTGTATTTCTAAGGTTTTGCACTTTTTTTTTCTCATGGATGAATTCCTTTTAATCCTACAGACATGGCCCACTGAAGAAGAGCTAATGGAGGCAAGCAATGATGAGAAAACCCGCCTTTCCAAGAAGAAGAAGAAGCTGTTAGTACCACGTGGCACATCTGACTACCAGGTTCTAAACCCACCATCACCAATTGCCTGTTTTTCTTTTTTTCCATTGTGTATCTCGTTTATGTTCTGTGATTGAAGCTACCACGTTGCATGTCTAACTACCAGGTTCTAAACCCACCATAACCAATTTGCTTTCTTCGTTTGGCCATTGTGTATTCCTTTGTGTTTTGTGATCGACTTGGTACCTTGATACATGATTTGGCTTACAGGGTTGTTGTAATCACAACAGTGTTAAAAGTCTTGTCTGATTGAGAAACTTTGTGTTTTCTGAATCAGATTTGAGATTTTCCTAAAATTCATCTAAAAAGTATCAGTGCATACGCAGGCTGCATGGATTGTGGATGATGAATATGAGGAGAAAGGAGAGACAGCAGAGGATGAGGATGAGGAAGAAGCCATGGAGGGTGGTGTGAGCTTGGATGAAGAAGCTATGGAAGCAGAATCAGAGGATGATGACGATGACACTGATAAGGAAGGCAGTGTCATCTCAGAACAGGGCAATGGCAGGCTGGGGTTATCCTCACGAGCCACTTCTGTGTGGGAGGGGGAGATTGATGACCGCAGTGAGATCATGGTGAGAGATCCAATCCAAGCATACATATAGCTGTGCTTCATCAGGGTATTGCAAAGCAGTTTTTTTTTACTGGATAATGAACGAGTATGAGTCAACGTTGCTCTTCAATGGGTTGAACAGTTTTCTTGATAGGAAGGATCCTGTAGTGATACCCTAATGAAATCACTCATGTTTTTAAGGTCCTCCTTTCTGAGCAGGAGGATGATGATGACTTAACACCTGCACAAAGAAAGGAAGAAATTGGGCGGTTGAAGGCAGCAGCTCATGCAGCAGATGAAGGCAAGTTCTTATTATTTTTCCATTTTGGTGCAATTTCTCTCTTTATAAGCCAACCTCTAGGTCACAAGGTGAAACAATGTTCTTGACACATTTCTTGATGTGGTTGTGTTTTTTGCTATTGAATTCCAATTGTGGGAAAGTGCAGAATTCCCAGATGAAGTGGACACACCCACCGATGTTCCTGCTCGTCAGCGATTTGCCAAATATCGTGGATTAAAATCCCTCCGCACTTCTCCTTGGGACCCCAAGGTTGATTTTTTTCCCTCTTAAAAAATCAACCCTTACAGGCTTTTCCCACATCCAGGAATTGATAGGGTTATCCATATTGTGTGCCTCTTCTGGAGAATTGTTTTTTTGGGGTAAGAATCTGTTCTCACAGACTGCTTGCTTGCTGTGATCTATTTTCCTTTTATGTGATTTGGCTTTCCATTGTTGTGATTGGGGAACAGGAGTCATTGCCGTGGGAGTATGCCAGGATATTTGCCTTTGAGAATTTTGTTCGTACTCAAAAGAATGTATTGGCAAGAGCAAAACAAAATGATACAGGTGTCCAAGAAGGCTGCATGAACACAGGACTCTTTGTTCGGTTGCATGTCAAGAATGTGCCTGCAGCTGCAGCTGCAAGGCTTTTGGGTTCTTACAACAAGATTCCAGTCGTAGCTTGTGGTCTTTTACAGCATGAATCTAAAATGTCGGTTTTACATTTCAGGTGAGGCAAATCTTGTGAGAAGCAGATTAAGTAGTTCTTTCTTGGTATCTTTTGTTTGTGTTTTTGCTATCTGAATTTGCTGAGTGGACATCAAGTGTGAGATTTCATCAGAGTAGTAATCCCAAGGCCTTTTTTTAAGCCAGCAACAGAAACATGTGAACTTCTGTATCTAAGAAGATATGCTTTGCGTTTGTGGCAGTGTGAGGAAGAATGAGGGTTACATGGAGCCCATCAAATCAAAGGATGACCTCATTTTCCATACTGGATTCCGACGATACCACACAAGGTCAATGCCTTCCCTCCATGCCTCAACCCTGAGTGTAAGCCATGTTTGAACATAGGAGGAGCTTTTTAGGTTTGGGGTTTAGGGTTTAGGTTCTGGTGATTTTGTAGATAGTTTTTCTTCATTTCTCTGAATAATTGACCCAGGAAATGTTTTCATCATATCTTTCACAGCCTAAATGCTGGTAAACAGCCTCTTCTTCTGTTGTGAAATTTTTGGAGACCCATTCCTGAATTTAGCCCATATAAGTCCTGAAAGAATTCTGCATCTTGTTAGGGGCCATGAGTGTAATTCTGCATTGGGTGTAATAATTACTTTGAAATGCTTTTTGGGTTCTTCCCAGGCCCATCTTCTCCACTGATGACCTCAACATGGACAAGCATAAGTTTGAACGATTTCTTCATCCAGGGCGTTTTGTCGTAGCCTCCATTTTTGCACCGATTTCATTCCCACCTCTCCCCCTGCTTGTATTTAAAGAAGCGACTCCTGCTGGTGTTGCCACTCTGGTTGCTTCTGGCTCCCTGCGCAGTGTTGACCCTGACAGAATTGTTTTGAAGAAGATCACACTTTCTGGGTATTTATTTATTCAGCTCTCCCCAACTTCTCGCAAGTCGCACCAAATTGAGGAAATTTTCATAAGAGTATTATTAGGAGTCTTATTGATATTCATTGTATGTTATTTTCTTTGGAGACTGAAAATTAGGGTTTAGGTTTAGGGTTTAGGAAACACAAAAAGGGTTATTTGCAGATTGATATATATGCTGATGAAAATTGAGACAGTTTGCGGTTTTCTTTTTCTCTGTTTTATTGTGCACTGAATCACTGCCACTGCTTGGGTTAAAAGTATTTGTGTGCCCTTCCAGTTACTGAAGGATTTAACGATAGTAATACTTAGGGCAATCAATGTGCTAGCTAGTTCACTTGGGTGAACTGAGATAGTTGTGGATTCCCTTCAAATTTTCAAAGTTTAGGGTTTAGGGTTTTAACTTTGAGGTCATGAACTGGGGACGGCAATTGAAACCAAGATTGCTTATACTGGTAACAAAAAATTGCAGGTACCCACACAGGGTGTCAAAACGCAAGGCAGTGGTGCGATTCATGTTCCATAACCCTGAAGATGTGCATTGGTTCAAGGTAAAAGCCCTAAAGCCTTCATCCCAGTAAACCCATTTCTTACCATAATAAGTCACTTCACAAAATTTACCTGCCTGTCTTGTCTACTTGAAGATATTCTCTTCCTGGTTCTGTTTTACAGCCATCAACCGTTACAGTCTCAGGCACTAAATTGTGCAGTAGACTTTAGATGGTTTCAATTTGTTCATTGCAGTTTCATTAATGTTGGGTGGCAGATTACTTCATTTTCTTGCCCACATTATATGGCATAATCTTCCAGTGTGACCAAAATGTGTCTGTTGAACATGATTTCTTTTTTTTTAATTTTTGAATCTGCTATCCCAGACCTTAATGTTGTGGAATGACCTGACCTCACCCTAGCTTGCCTTAATGGGCTCACCTGGTCCCTTACCCAACATAATGGCCTGGGGCTTAACCGTTCCATAGTACATATACTGCTTACCCAAGTCAATTGGGAGGCCAGGTTTTTAAGGCAATTATGCACTGTGTATTTAGACAATACAAACATGTGAAATTTTGAAGCCTAGTAACTATGATGTCTGGCAAACAAGGTATTAATCATCTAAACCCTAAACTTTCAACCTTCAACCCTAAACCCTACAACTTATGCAGTAGTTAGTTATTGAGAATGTTGTGAATCTTTTTCAGAGCTTATTTGGAGCCCTGGTAGTCTCCTTATTTCACTCACTGGGGATTTCTTTAAACCTGACTTTTTGACATTGATCTTTTATATAGCCATTGGAACTTTGGACAAAATATGGACGTCGTGGTCGGATCAGAGAGCCTGTCGGTACTCATGGTATGTTAGTTTTTCCCACACCATTTTCCTTATCAGATTGCTCCATGAAGATAAAATTACTCATAAGAGAGACATACTCATTTTAGAATGAGTTAATTATACTCTGAGTTCAGATGGTGCATAGCCAGTTATCAAATTTTTTTCAAAACCCAAATACTCCAGCTCATATGTTCAAAAGTTCATACCCCACCTCATATGGTCAAAAGTTCATACCCAACCAACATTGTCCCTTTGTAATGTCTCAAGTACTTGTTTGTTGAGATTTGAGAATGGCTAGTTCAGGATTAAGCTATTTTACAAAGGATTGATCTTTTCTACATTTTAACTGTGCAGTTTACTAAGCTCTGATGTTTGGGGAGTCTTCTTTTCAGGTTCAATGAAGTGCATATTTGATGGAGTGGTGCAGCAGCGGGACGCCGTATGTGTGAGTCTCTTCAAACGTGTTTACCCAAAATGGCCCCAGCATTTACTTGCCAAACAGTACTCTTAGGGTTTAGGGTTTAGTGTTTAGTGTTCTGTATCACCACTACTACTACTGCATACTAGGATCTCTAATTCCTACCATTGTTTCCAATGGTAAAAACTAGAGATGTGCGCATATGGTCATGCAAAGCCCTAGTTTGCCCTTGTTCTAATTCTACCAAAGTTTCAAACAGTAAATCCAAATTTTCTCCGAACATTTTTTTTGAGAACTTGAGAATTTTTTTAATTTAAAGAAAAACTATTAGATCTTTTGCACCCATAAGCACGTTGTCCATGTAACTGAATTTGGACATGACTAAAATATTTAATTAAAATAGATGGGGTAAATGGGGTCCATATGTTTATATGCATAAGAAAGTGCATAAATATTGAACGTTTTAAAAATCATCCCAATTAAGTATTACTACTATTTACAATTGCCACTAATTATGTCTTATGATCAATATAAAAACCATCAATTATCTTTGATTATGTTATTTGCTTTTGGTTTCATTCAATAATAAAATATTATGGAGATGTTAATAGTAGTAAACATGGTTAATGTGCTTAAATTTTTAGTTTGGGGGAAGAATGAAATAACCGAATTAGTAAAGCAATGGCATTTTGGGATGGAGGCAATTGTTTCAAATAGATTAAAGCTTTACTTGGAATCAATGTATGAAAGAATATTTGATTTGGGTTCCTTGAAATAACTTTAATAAGAAAATAAAAATAAATGTGTTTAATTAAGACCTTTTGGATGGTGTTTTTTCTTTTGTTCTAAATAAGCAAAAAGGTTAGAATGTGTGTGTATTGGTTGGAGAAGGTGTATTCATTGTCTATGTTAAGTATTATAATCAAAGCTTCGTAAATTTAAATCATTTTGAAATGTTAAATGATTCGAGCAGGTTTTGAAACCTTTTTCATATTATGGTTGTAAGGTTATACTTAAGAAAAAAATGCATAGGAGTTTAACATTGGTTTTGTAAGGTTAATTTGAAATATGAAAATTTGGATAAAGAATTGTAAGGTCCAATAATGAATTAACAAACATATCAAAAGCTTTTGATGTGATCAAAATGTGCTTGAAAAACAATCATGCATGAAAAACATGAGGTTATCCTATAAGAAAAAGGTTTATTATCAAACCTTTTTTCTATGTAAAATGTTGTTGTGCCAATGACATTGTAGAGGGACAAAGTTGTAGTGATAGGGATAATGAAGAGGAACAAGTTGATGGGTGATTTTCACCAAGTTGTTTTAACAGGTTAGAGAATACTTTTTGAATTGTGTAAATTACTATTTTGAAAACATTATTTTGACATTAGTGAACAAGATTTCTTCAACCCAATGAAAGCCCAAAATATATAAAGGAAAAAATTGCACAATGTTTTATGCCTTTGGAAGTAATCAATTTTTGAATGTTGATTACCCCAATATTTTAGAATATGTTATAGTAATTTTGAAACTTCCATATTGCATAAGGTTTCACATAACAATGCTTATCAAATTACTAAAAATGATTTTGTTTATTAAATTAAAGCAAGGTTAAATGGTATAATCAAAAACATCACATTATTAATTTTTAAGATCATTTTTATTTCAAGATTCATTTTGATTAATTTTTGGATATTTTTATATGAAGCATATCATTTTATTTTTTATGGCCCATCTTAACCAAAAGTTCTACTTCGTTAAATATTATGTATCATTTCTTATATGAAGTTATAAGAATGGACATTAAAATTATTTTAAAAACGTTAATGACCTTGTCTATTTTAATTTCATGTTTAAAAAGATGCATATGACATATATGTTTAGGGAAACATTCAATAATGTGTATATTAGATTTTTGGATTATAATTGAACTTGAGGAGGAAAAACATTCTTTCAAAAGTCACATGAATAAAAATTCATTTCTTTCATTTCTTTCATTCATCTTTGATTCTTGTTTGTGGGACTTATGAAAGTAATACATGTTTCCAATGATTATTGATTTTTAAAAAAGCCTTGGGTATTTTTTAAGTCCATGAAAAATATGACATTCAGTGAGTTTTTGACTTTCAAAAACATAATCACTTTGACCTGATTTTGCTTAAAATTTCAAAAGAGGATTTTACAATTATTATTATTATTTTATAAATAATCAAAACCTTTGATGAAATGGATATTACACTAAGAAAAAAAACTCAAAATCAATTTTCTTAGTGTGGATGAAAAAAATAAAAATAAAAATTAATAATATCCTCTTATTGTGTTTTCACCCTTTTTTTTTAATACAAATTTAACAAAATAAATGTATGTAGATTATTAAACATATTATTATTATCATACCATTATTATTTATCATAAGTAATCCATTGTTTTCAAAATATTAACACGATGTTCAATGCAATGTAAAGTTTTTAAATCATAAATTAATGGTTTTCTTCAAAAGCGATGACATTAATCAAAACAAACATATTTTTAATTGCCTAGGGAAAAAAATGAAAAAATGTTATTTTAAAAAACATCTATGTTGCATGTAAATATATCAAAACTAATAAAATTTTTTTTTTTGAATAAATGGTTCAAGCAACGAAACATTATTGATTTTCATTTGTTGTTTTTCCTTTTTTTTATTTACAAGATCCCTATTTCAATGTCATTAACATTATAAATTTTAAAAAATTTGGTTTAAAATAATGATGTATGTTTTAATATGACTTTTAATAATTACCTTTATGAATGTATAATTATAAATAAAGGTTTTCTAAATTGTTCAAATATATAACAAAATGTGCAATTGTAATGGCCCAACTTTTGTTTTATCTATGTGAGTTATTTCATTTGTTATCACATGCATGAAAACTAGAAAAAAAACAAGAATTAAGCACAAGACACAATTAGGAAAACAAATCATAAGAAATATAAACCAAAGTTTAAATCAAGACTAGAAACATAGAAACACAAGGTATGCATATTCTATAAGTATGTGCAAATTTGCACGTTCTTAAAAAAACATAATAAAAACTTAAACATAAACAACAAATGAACTTAGATGGTTACAAATTATATTTGTATAATTATTTATTTTTCAATACGTTTATTTTATTTTTGTAATGCAACAATTTGTTTTCTCATTGTGTGCATATTTTTATTTACGTCATTGAACATTTCAAAATTAAATTTTCAAAGTTGAGAGCTTTGATTTTACATTTACAAATGTTATTATCTTATATTTGAATATATGAAATTTCAATTAATAACCAAAGGTTAATCATATTTTATGTATGGTTTTTTAAATTACAAAGGATAATGACATATATTATAAAAATATAAAAAATAATAGGTGTATCATTTCAAATTTTATGGTTTTCCACCTAGTCATGAAACCTCTTTCTCCTTTTGTTTAATGTGATTTACAAACCTTTTGATCGATCTCGATCATGGTCTGTACAAATTAATTAGTGTTCATGAAATATCCACCCTCAATCTAAAAAATATATCATCTTGTAGTCGTCTTTTTGAAAATTTCAAAACTAACATTCTTATTTATAAAAAGAATAGGATTTAATCGCGATTTTTTTTTTAAAGTAATGTTTTGATTTTTTTTCTTAATTTGTGAATTTTATGGCCTTCTAGACCTTTTGATGAATCTCGATCATGGTGTGTACAAGTCAATTAATATTCATGAAGTGTTCACCTTTAATGTTTAAAATCATATCATCATGTTATAACCTTTTTTAAGTTTTCAAAATTAACATTCTTATTTATAAAAAGGATAAGGTTCCATCATGATCTTCCTCATACGGTAATGTTTTTTTTTATTTTTAAAAAGTTTTAAGTTCATCAACTCTTAAAGAGTTTTATGGCCTTATAAACCTTTTGATGCATCTCGATCATGGTGTGTATGAATCAATTAACATTCATGAAATTAGGGTTCCATCATTATTTTCCTTTTGTAATAATCTTTTGATGGTTTTAAAAAGTGTGGGTTAATAATTTTTGGAAAAAAATTTTATGGCCTTGTAAACTTTTTGATCGATTTCAACCATGGTGCATACAAGTCAATTACTGTTCACAAGCTGTCCACCTTCAATTTGAAAAATATATATTGGGAAAGGAATTGGGATAACGTTTAGTGTAACTAAGAAAAAATAGTACAAATAGAAAACATGCAATATGAATAAATTTTTGTCATTTAGATGCTTGACAAATAATCTTATTTTCTTTTTAGAGTTGAAAAAATTCATTCTTTAGGTGAATAAAACTTACTTTCACACTGTTTCTATGATCCAATCATACCTTTCCATGTACACATGACCTTTAGATCAAATAATAAGCAAATGGACATTTTTTGTACATGAAAAAAATATATATATAACCTTTTTTTTTCATTATTAACCTATAACTAAACTTGCCACTATGTTTTTAAATTGAATAAAAAAATCCTTACATTCAATACCAACGAATTCATGTTTACTATGTTTTCGTAATAAAAAATAAATGAAAGAAAAAATCAACATTTTAGTGAAAATGATATTACAAATGTTAGTATATTAGAATTGAATAAATTTTTAAAAAATATATATGAATGCGAACTTATTATAAATCTACCTTTTATTGTTATTAATTCGTACACTTTTAGGGAAAAATAACAACGTCGCTGACATTAAAACACTTAAAAATGAACGGGTATATCACTTTGAAACTTTCAAATTTTATAATAATTAACCTTTAATGCTCTTATCTATTCACCCCCTAAAATTTCATACCCCCTATATTTTGCGAATGGTGATAGATTAGAGAAATATTTTCACATCATTGGATTCATAACCCTCGAAAATGTGTGGGGGGTGGTTGGTAATTTCAAAACGTACGAAAAAAAACCTAAATTTGGGGGAACATACATGTAACCTTAAATTTTAATTCAGCTAAAAAATAGTGTTCACGAGGCCTCCTCTAATAACCTCAAAAATTATACATGTAACCGAGCTCCTCTGAAATCGATTTCTAAAATTATTCCTCCCAAAAAACATTATCTAACAAAATTAGCTAAAAAACACTATTCCGGGAGCTTCATTTTTCAACATAAAAAATCATATATGCGAGTGAATTCAGATCAAAATAAATTTCTAAATTTATTTTTTACGATTGATAACCATTGTCAATGCAAGTGTAATAGTCACAAACTACACAAACATGTGAAACATTTTCAAACATTAAAAAACTCATTAATTCATTTCCTCTAAATATGTTATTAAATAGACGATTCAATAGGCCTGCCTCAAGTTCACTAAAATTCAAGGAATCCATTTCACTTGAGCATCAATTCAGTGCGATTAAATTACATGCATTGAGGTCAGGAGAATAGAGCTCGCCAACAAGTTCGGTGACCAATCAGCCGACCGAATTATCGACGAACATCGAGTAAAACCCGACCTTCACAAACATTGCCTAACTAACCAGTTAAAAAATAATGTTCATGGGCCTCCTCTAATAACCTCAAAAATTATGCATGTATTTAAGCTCCTGTTAAAACGAATTTGTAAAATTATTCATTATAAATTTTTCTTTCCGATAACCGTTATAACTAACCAGTAAATCCAATAACATAACTTTGAAATTAAGAACAAACCAAGAATCACATGCGCACGAGCATTCACGAGCATTTTCAATTATTTAAAAAGATTTCGTGAAAGGCATTCACATGGCATTTATAAGCATTTATGGGCATCAACCTGGATTGCAAAATCTTTTGCATGACTCCTGCATCCTATTCCTTTTGCCCCAACATAGAGCATGCCTGTTTATGAGCAAATCCTGACAACATTTATGTTGGTATTTTTGGAAATAATCCAACGACCAAAAACGTTGAATATAAGATTTACATCGTGCTGGAGATAACATTATAATCAAAATGAACGATCTCATGCAAAATATTTTCTACCAACCGAAGTTGGAAGAAAATGTGCATGAGATTTTTTGCTTGTCCTTCATAATGACAAAATCTCATGTTAAAAGAGGTAAATAAGCTCTGAGAATCTTATGATCCAAACATATCGTTACAAGTGGGCCAAAATTTTTTGCCTTAAATGAAACAGGCTTTAAGGTAACTCAATGCAATATAAAAGATTGCATATGGTGGTCGACTCATTGAATTATTCACGTAAAGGTTATTTTGACAAGTAGTTGATATATACTTGAATCACACAGCCCTTGTTCTCTTTGTGCACAATTCAGAAGCTCGTTCATTTAGAAAGGTGCGTAAATGGTTTTTTTTGTTATCGTTAATCCTTTTGATGGCATTGCATTAATCATCGATTGTTGTTGGTTTTTATCGGCGTTTATGATCTTGCAAGAGGCATTAATTTTATGTCCATTTGTTTCAAAATATTTTTAGTCTCATAATCGTATTTTTTGCAGATGATAAAACCCGAAGTTACCAATGTGATGGACATGCCCTCGCATGTTCGATCTAACATCCTCAAGTTTTTATGGGCCGGGGAATACAATGCATGGGAATATAACGAGAATGGTTGCGTTTTAATCGTTGACTTGCATAAGTTGTTTGCCCCTGTCATTGATGCGGACAAAAAACAAATGACCGACATTCTGGCCCATGTTCACCTTAGGGTGATTGACCATCTCGTCATCCATGCATACTTAGAATCCTGCACAAGAGATCGCTATAGCGGACGTTCCATGACATTGTATCACCCCATAAACGTAGAATGGTTCCTAGAACTTGATAATCTGGTCCGCAATCCACCTCCGAACATGCTTGTGATTGTTAAAACGCATGGTGACGACATTGATGATGAGAACGAACAGATTTGTCGTCGTACTAGTAATTGTTCATTTTTGTCGGCATTATGAAAAAAATGTTTTTGATAGTTTTAAATGCGATGTGAATACTTGATGTAAAAACAATGAAAGCTCAAAAGATGCTAATTGTTCATTGTTGCAAGTAGCATGAAAAAAAATATTTCTGATGGCTTCAAAGTTAATGTTTTTTTTTCCCCTTCCTTCATTTGACATGTGGAAGGGCTAACTTTTATAAATTATTTTTTAATGTTTAAGGGGGCAAGGTGACTTGTTTTAGGGGTTTAATTTGATTGTTCACGAAAAAGGGGTGCGCCTTTATTTATTTATTTTGATTTCTTTTACTGTTAAACGGGAGGGGTGAAGGTTAATGTTTTTCTTTCTCCTTCACTTGACATGTGCAAGGAGCAAGGAAGAGGGGAGGGGGTTTTCTAATTTTTTAAAAACTTTTTTTCCATTATTTGCCAATTTATTTGTTTTTTTAACCTTTTTTTCATTGTTTAACTTCTATTTGTCAACCTTTTTTTTTTAAAAAAAACTTTTTTTTCATTGTTTAACTTCTGTTTGCCAACTTATTTTTTGTCGACATTCTCACGTTTTTCGAATGCCATCTTGTGATCTTATGATCTTGAACGTATCGTTACATGTGGGACAAGATTTCTTGCCTTAAATGAAACAGGTTTCATGGTAACTCAATGTAATATAAAAGATTGCAAAGGGTGGTCGACTCATTGAATCATTCACGCAAAGGTTATTTTGGTAAGTAGTTGATATACTTGAATCGCATAGCCCTCGTTCCTTTTGTGCACAATTCACGAGCTTGTTTCTCTAGAAAGGTGTGTTATTGGTTTTTTGTTATCACTAATCCTTTTGATGGCAGTGCATTGATCATTGATTGTTGTTGGTTTCTATCAACGTTTATCTTGTAAGAGGCGTCGATTTTATGTTTATTTGTTTTGAAATATTCTAAGTCTCACAATCATATTTTTTATAGATGGGAAAATTCGAAGTTACAAACTTGATGGACATGCCCTCGCATGTTCGATTTCACATCCTTAGGATTTTAAGCTCCGGGGAAGACAAGGCATGGGAATATAACGAGAATAATCGCATTTTGATCATTGACTTACATAAGTTCCTTGCCCTTGTTAATTATGACGACGAAAAGCAAATGTTCGACATTCTTGCCCATGTTCACTTGGGTGTGGTAGACATGTCGTCATCCATGCATACTTGGAATCCTGCACAAAAGATCGCTATGACGAACGTTCCATGACATTGTATCACCCCATAAACGTAGAATGGTTCCCCGAACTTGATAGTCTGGTACGTAATCCACCTCCGAACGTGCTCGTGACTGTGAAATCACATGGTGACGTTGACGACAACAATGAATAGATTTGTCATCGTAATGGTAATTGTTTATTTTTGCCGACATTGTGAAAAAAATGCTTGTGATAGTTTTGTAGTTAATCTTTTTGCCCATGATTAAGTGCGATGGAAATACTCAATCGCAAAACGATAACATTGAGCTTCAAAAGACAAAAAATTACAAATCTGCAAATGCAAATATAAACCCGTGTCAATATTTTGGCATCCCAGCTTACGAACCTGGCTAGTTTTCAAGATCTTAGGGTCATAATATGTTAAAACCATCCGTTGCAATTACGATGAACAAGTCTTCTATTTGTGAATGTTAATGGCCTTTTTTCAAATCTTTTTGTCATGCATCAGAAATTACGAAAATAGTATTGTGCCCAACTCTGAAAGACTGTTTGAGGAACACTTTACCGAAAGGCCTACAAGCCAAATCCAAGAATCAATAATTTTTTCAATGCACAGTTATGAAATGTAAGCACATTTTGTTTCTCAGACAGAACTAAATGTAAAATATTTCAAATGACAACTATCTATGTACAACAAATGTCAAATGTCAAAAATATGTTTTCAAAAATTATTAAAAATTATTGATGAAAAAATCAAAAATAAAAAAACAAAAATATCCAAAAAATTAAAATTTTAATAATAGTAAAAAAAAGAATGGTGAATCTTTTGCTAGTTGTCATGATGATTGAATGAGAGATAAAACTTTAAAAATTCATTTCATTGTTTATGGCAACAAAAAAAATTTAAGAAAAAAGTTATAAATATTGTTGTAAAAATAATGACAAAGAAGAAAATAAATTGGGCATGGTTTCGTCATAAAATTAACACAAATAACAAGTTGAAAGGTCTTTTTGGATGGAAAAATGCACGATTTGGTTTAATTATAACCTAACCAATGTATACTTTGATATAAAAAGAAGTTATTTAAACAACTTTTTAAAAAAAATTCTCAACTTTATAGTACAAATGTAAACATTTTGTACCAACCCGTAAACAAATAACTATTGAAATATTTTGTACTTTGCTTATTCAATGCAGACAAATTACAAATTATAATGATATCAATTATATCATTGAACTTGTATTAAAAAAAAACCTTGAAATTATATTAAAGTACAAATTATAATTTTCATTTTAATTTTTAATTTTTTGCAATCATATTGATGTACACAAGTTGCAACTCCTAAATCTTTTAATTTTATCAAATCTCATATTACTAATCATGTGAAAACAAAAAAAAACATTTCGAAATTACAGTTTGTTGTTTTATTAGCAATGGTAACAAATCGTAAAAAATTGAAACATGGTTCAAGGGGTGAATTATGACATTTGATAACCAAAAGTAATTGCCCATAATAATAACAAATGCATATAATGGATATGTGGAATAATAAATGCCCTATTCAATGAAATTGATTTGGAGATTTTTTTTTCAAATTTAACATCTCAAAATGGGTCATTCTTGTGTATTTTAAATTTTTCACAAAATGGAAAATTTTCATTTGAAAGTAAATAAATTTGTGAAACGAATGTGATTTATTGAAAGTCTTTTTATTTTCATATGAAAAAAAAGGATGACAAATGGAAAACAACCTTTTGAACATGTTATAATTGGTTTGATTATAAATTAACGATTTTTGAAATTATAAGTGCATTAATTGTGTTGTAATTTTTAATGAGTAACACATTTCATGAACATATAAATGATTTTCTAGTTTCGGAAAATCAATATGTTGATTTTCGCAAAATAATTGAAAAATATGAAAATTATGTACAAATTAATTTGGGAGACCATTTGATTATGAATTATGTTTTATCGAAATTATCTATTAATTAATTTCATGAGGATGAAATGGAATAACATTACATCAATTCTATTCACAAAATTTATATGAACCTTAGTCAAGTTCAAATCATTATACATAGGTTAATCCAATAGTTCACTGAATACATTAAATGTTTTATTGTGTTAAATATTTTTTTAATTTAATGATTCATTAAACATTTGTCCAATTTCATGGTCCCTTTGATTAATTATATATTAATGAGCACTTGTGCCTTTGGTTCAAGTATGTCAAAAATGATATTATGAAAAGACAAATATGATGGTCAGTGGGAATATTCCCATGTGATATGAATTAATCACATTGGCATGTCAAAGGTTTTCATTCATAACCTTAGCAAAAGTATAGCAGTTTAATTCAAGATTTGATCATTGGATTAACAATATTCTTGTTTTGATTATTTTTATTATGTCACGAAACAATTGATTTCAAATTTGAATGATTAACACTCAACATTGGTAGGTCTCCAATAAAATATAATAATGTTTAAAAAATAAAAAATTGCATTTAAACAAAAACATGATTAGGTGATTCAAAAATGGCATTTGAAAAATCCAAATTTTATATTAGTTAAAAAGCTATCACACTGTGACATTTTAAAACCCACTTTGTGATTGTTAATAAAAATTCAAAATTTCTTTAAATGATTAATTGATGTAAGAGTCATGAAAGATTATTGTCAAATAATATTGAATGAAACATTGTCTACAAAATATAATTGTTTAACTTATGATTACTAAGGAAAGTATAAAATTGATTAAATGATTGCTTGAAGGATTTGGTGTCAAACCTTGCTTGAACCTTAAACCCTAAAACCTAAACTCAATAACATAACTCAATGTTATTGAGTGTAACATTGTTTGTAATGCAATTCCTTCATTTGTGATTGTTGAAAAGAATGTAATATTATTTAATAAATTTGTTGTCAAAATTTGTTGTTTACAAAAAAGAATTGTTGAATGTTTCATAATGCAATTATTTGTGTTTTTGAAAAACATTCAAATTAATATTCATGTTTCATCGAGGTGCATGTTATTAGGTAGAAAAATGAGGTATTTATTACACAAAACCTTATAAAAAAGGTGGGTAGGTGAGAATGAGAAGGAAGGTTTGAAAAACATACATAAATTGGCAATGAATGCACATTTATGAAAATTCCGAATGAAAAACATTTACACAAATTTTGGATGAATATACATTTATGCGAATCTTGGATGAAATTTTTAAAATGTAATTTCTGGATGAATATACATTTATGTGAATTTTGGATGAAATGTTTTTAATGCAAATTCTAGATGAATATACATTTATGCAAATTTTGGATGAAATTTTTTTTAATGCAAATTCCAGACGAATATACATTTATGGAATTTTTGAACGAAAAACATCGACATAGAGATATTATGAATGTGGGCAAGGAGGAGGGAGAGACAACAATAAACAGATGAAATGCATCCCCACTAAGAGTATCCTCATCCACGAAGAAGTGAGTATTTCTCATCCACGAAGCAAACAGTAGTTTGGAACAATAAACGGACGAGACGCATCCACGAAGAGTAATTCTCATCCATGAAGGGAACAGTTTGGTATTCATAATCCGAAGAGCGTGGAGCTTTGTGTTTCTCGCTGCGGCGCTCCGTCGTTCTTCTCTCTCTTTTGCGCGCGCGCTCTCTCTCTTCCTCTTCTGTCTCCCTCTCCCTTCCTCTCGTGCTCTCTGTGTGCGCGAGCTCTCGCGTCGTCCGCGTTGTTTCATTTTCAAGGAACACACATCCACAATGTCTGGCGGTTTCTTCAGGGTTCGTGTGCTCTTCTTTTCTGTTGCAGTTATTTGTAATTTTTGGATGCCCGGTTGGAGAGAACGAGAGAAGAAAGAGAGAGAGAGATTAGGTCTGGAGCTTACGATTTTCATAGTGTTGTTTGTTGATGACTTTGTGTGTGTGTGTTCGTGTGTGAGCAGGGAACGTCGGCCGATCAAGATACCCGCTTCTCCAATAAGATGAAGAAGCTGCTCAAGAGCCAGAAGTTTGCCCCTGAGCTGGATGTGCTGGTGAGATTTGTGTGCCCCTGGTGATTTCGCATGTTTCCTTGCCATCTCGTCCTGTTTGCTGGTTCTGTTTTTCTTTTTCTTCTTCTTTTCCCGGTTTTTCTTAGAGCGATTCTTGCCGTAATATGGCAACCTACTTCATGGAAATTTTGCGGCTCAGGGAGGGGGATATATGCTCAAATCATGCTTGTCAGTCAGCAAACACTTTTCTCATTGATGTTGTTGTTATCGTTGTTTCTTCTTCCTTTCAGCAAGGATGACGAGAGGGGGAGGGTTTCTGTAAGAAAGGACTTGATTCACACAGTGTTTCTCTTTTGCAGGTGGATATGACGAAGGTAAAAGTCGATGTAATTCGGCCTTGGATAGCAACTAGGGTTACAGAGTTGCTGGGATTTGAAGATGAGGTTCTCATCAACTTCATATATGGCATGCTCGATGGGAAGGTATGGTGACAAAGGATGTAATGTGGTTGCAAATGTAATTGAAAAGATGTGATCATCTTTTCCAGTATGATGAACTTACCCATGTGTTTGTGGTTGTCTTTTCCAGGAGGTTGATGGCAAGCATGTCCAGATTCAGCTTACTGGATTCATGGAGAAGAACACTGGACGGTTTATGAAGGAGCTTTGGATCCTATTGACAAGTGCACAGAAGAACCTCAGTGGTATCCCTCAGGAGTTCTTGGATGTCAAGGCAGAGGAGCAGAGGCTTAAGAAGGTGACTGTTTTTGTCTGGATTTCCCATTTCTTTATTTTTTCTGTCTTCCTTTCTCTGTTAGCAAAGTTTTGTTGATGCAAATTTTGGATTCCTGGTGCAGTAGTGTTCTGATTACATTTTTTGGGCTGCTGCTATTGCAACAACCAATGCAGGCTGAGAATGATCGCATTGTGTTTGAGCTTCAGCGCAAGAGAGAGCAAGAAAAGGAGGCTGAGCAGGAACGGTTACGAGAACTGGCAAGTTCAAATTCTGCATCTGAGATCATACAGTGATTTCAGAATTGTATTGCCTAGGCCTTCATGATTAGCTGGATGTTATGGTAGCTGGTCACTATCATGCACATGTGTTTACGATCACTGAACATGTGTATGACTGTTGTTATTGTTCAAATGGCTCCTCAAAATTTCCTGCATTTTTTTAGGGTTTGGTCTACTCATTTTCCTGTTCACTGATATGTTGTAAGATATGATTGTCAATAATCCTATTATCAGGGTCATCTATCAAATCTATTCAGGTTGTTTTAAATTTTAAGTGTGGATAAGTTTTCAGATTAGCTGCAGGGTGGTGTGGCTGAAGAATTAGGTGTAAACCAGTAGGCCTGTATTGACCCAAACCTTTCAGACCTAAGCTGTTGATTTGATTGATCACAGGATGCAGCTAGAGAGTTAGAAAAAAGTGCTGGGGGAGGGAAGAACTCACCTACTGATGACATAGACATGAAGTCATCTGAAATTCGGAAAGCAGGTCACAATTCAGGGAGGGGTAGTAGGTATAAAACTTCTCTTTGTTCTTCCAGAGAGCTTTTGTTGAACCCTAATCATTGGATGTTCCAATGCCATGTGATGATCGCTAAATTTGGTTTAAATCTATTTGTGCATCATCTTTGTACTCTGTGTAGCCATTTTTGTGCCTTGAGGAGATTCCTGGAGTGCAGCTTGGTTCCACTTTGCTATTTGCTGTGCAGGATAATCTGTAATGCAGGACTTCTATCTGGAATGCCTTTCTGTTGAATTAGGTAGTTGTTTGGTCAATATAGCATGTGTGAACCATAATCTTTTGATGTTCTTGCAGTGGTTACAGAGAGAATGACAAGAGGAGTTACAGGGCAAGGTCACGGTCCCCAAATCGCAGTTGGTCCAGGTGTGTGTCTTTGCAATTCTCAAGTTGCTCTTCTTTGGATTTTCTTCCCTTATTACTGTAGGTTTTCAGAGCTCTTAAATCATGTACTCTGTGTTGGTTGTTGCCAGTGGTTTGTCAACATTCCTTGGTTGGAGCCTTTTCTTTGTTCCTTTTGGTGTTATCCCTTCCCATCTGCTGTTGGGAACCTTTTTGGATGGAGCATGATGCGATTTGCTGGTAGGTAGCTATCTGCAAAGAACTACATGTGTCATTTTAGCAAGCAGTGTGAAGTAAACCAATTTCAACTCTGACCTCCAATTTTCGGGTCTTACATGGCCACTTTACATTTGCTACATCTTCAAATTCTTTGACACAGGCATTTTGTGGGCGAGAAATATCCTCATGTAGGAGATTGGGATTCTCTGATCAAGGATATTACCCTGAATTGTCTTGGCCATTTAGGAATCAGAGTTTTGCAAATGTGAGAACTAGGTTTGAGCAGTTCTTGGAGCCATTCCTTAAGGGGAAAAAGTCTGGTTGAAAATTTCCAATTATAGCTCAATGCAAACTTGTGAATTGCACTAAATTTATATGTTACTATAGAGCCCGGTGTATGAAGCTATTTAAGTGATATTTTTTCTGAAGCTTCCTCCGAGTCTACTTCACTTCTTTCCATGAATATCATAGAACCAGGTCCCAATGCCATTTGCCTCTGGATTCTTCTAAGTTTTCAGCAGACATTTCGTTTACTACTTTACATCAACCCACAATCACTGGAGAGTAATGGCAGCTAGTTACTGCCATTTCTTATGAAGGTGATGGTCTGATACTTCGTAAGTGACACTGTCTAGGTTTTGATTGCACTTCTTATTGTTGCATCTGCTTGGATCTGGCCTGAACTGACACAACAAGTGTTTTTTGGAGTTTTCTCTGCAATTTCATGCACATTGTGCCTTGGATGTGGGAGCATTATTACATCACTCCAAGGGTGCTTGTAGGACATGTAAGGGGCCCTTCCTTGAAGGTGTCAGTGAAGTAGAATGAAGACAATCAACCTAAATCAGCCACTTTTTGTTCCTGTATATGGAGGTCAGTCAGTCATTTCTGTTGTCTGGGATCTGATATAGTTGGCTGAATAATACATGGCTGCAGATCTCCTGTGAGGAGACGCCACCATTCTCGCAACAGGTCCCAATCACCACGTCGAAGTGGAAGGTCAAGATCTCCTGACAGGCATGGGCGATTGCCAAGGGCACTACATTCACCAGTGAGACGCCACCACTCACCCAACTATTCAAGGTCACCAGTGGGGCAAAGGCGGCACCACACACCAGACTATTCAAGGTCTCCAGTGGGTCGAAGAAGGTCACCTAAGGCACACAGATTATCACCACGTTTTCGCCCTGCTTCACGCTCTCCACGACCTCAAAGATCTCCAAGCTCTCCACAGCCTCGACGATCTCCAAGCTCTCCGCGTCCTCGAAGATCTCCAAGCCCTCCACGGCCTCGAAGATTTCCAAGTTCTCCACGGCCTCGACGATCTCCAAGTTCTCCAAGACATCATAGATCTCCAAGCTCTGCACGACGTCGAAGATCTCCAAGTCACTCACCCTCCCCACCAAGACAGGATTTTCACAGGTAATCTTGTGTGTGTAAATGGCTCTTTGGTTTTTGGGGACAGAAATGCCTGATAGCAGTCAAATTAGGTGAGGAGAATTGGGATGGAAAATTAGCAGTAGGGATTTTACAAAATGGGTTTGATTTTGCTGTTTTTTTATTGGGCATTTTTTGTGAAATTTTTTGTGGACCATACTTACAATATACTAGGTGCCTACTGCTTAATTTGAGGAGTGTAGGCGCATTGAAGAGGTCTTAAATGTTGTATCTGCAAGTACAGCAGGGGTTCTCATCGAAGGGAGAGGAGTTCCAGCAGAGAGCAACAGACCCATCAAAATGGAACCACTTTAAGCAAGGAAAGGAGTCCCAGCAGAGATCATCAGGCCCATCAAAATGGGACCAATTTGCGGAAGGAACAAGACCATCAAGGGCTGGAGAGGTAAGGCAAAGGGCATTGAGTTCCTTTCTGTTGTGGATAGTGTCCTTGTTGCTATTAGACTGCTCTCCATCTCCATCTAGTACTTAATTCTCCAGTTATGTTATGTTCCGTTGATAGAGAGTGCATTTGTTGTGTATTGTGCTAACTGCCCACTGCTGTTACAGAGCTGACCAAGGTGGAAAGGCAGAGAAAAATGTGCCTCTCTCTTCCAGTAGGTCTGGTGTGGACGTTCCTCTTACAATGCTGCCTTCTGCAAACCGAAGATCAGCAAGCTATGTAGCAGGAGAAAAACGCCCATACAGTGACCTGGAAGAGCAAGTTGAGCCAGATAAAGGGAGAAAAGAGCGGATTGTGCGGAGAAATAGAAGCCCACTTCAAGAACGAAATAAGTCTGAGCATTCCAGTGACATTGAGAGGGTTCAGAGCCCTGTTGGGATGATCTCATATGAGGATTCTATTCCCAAACTAGAGACAGTCTCAATGAAGGCGAGTTTGCAAGAGAATAAGGATGCGTTTGTGGCCAGATCTCATCATGCTGGAAGCTTGTCACCTAAGGTTAGTGGTAAAGCCACAGATGAAAAGATACGAAGAAAAGAAGAAAAGCGATTACGAAAAGAGGAGCACAGGAGGAGAAAGGAGGAGAAGCACAAGAGGAGAGCAGAGAAGCACGCTGCTAAGGCTGCATCTGCCATGGTTACAGATGCTGATGAAGTTGACAGACAGCTCCAAAGTCCCAATGTGTTCATTCCAAGTGATGAAGAGCATACTGAAAATGAACAAAAGCTCCTGGAGGATGCCCTGCGACGGAAAGCTCTGGAGTCATTACGTGCAAAGAGGGCGATCTCTCAATGAGTTCTTGGATAACATATGTTTTTCTGGGGGAATTCCCTTTTATTGAAAGGACTGGGTGTAAACTTGTTGACTTGTGCAGTTGCCTCAAGAGGCAGTCTGGATGTCATAGATTCTCATAGATTGGCTGGGCAGTTAAGGAAAGAACTTTCTCATTGTTGGTGTGTTTCTTACTATATGTCCATGCTGGGCGGCAGGACTCTGAGGAGTTTGGAACCTGATCAATCTCGAGGGCAATAATGGGGCTTGTTGGAGGTTTTTAAGAGGCTTCCTTACTGGTAATGTTTGCTGGCTTTTGCATGCAGCTTTGCATATTATGAGGTGGTTTATTCGCAATATATCATCACAGTGGTCAGTGAGTCCCTGATTGTGTGTGCCTTCACATGTACTCAGAGGAGGCTTTTGACGTCTTAGGGGCAGCAAGATGTGAAGTTGCTCAGTTGCAGCTTGGATTTGGGCAACAGCAAAGAACTCTTCATTGGGGCTGCTAGTCAGCCCTCAAAACATGTCTAGGTTTCTCCCCCTTACCTTGTTTTGTTTGCTTCTGGCTTCCAGCTTAGTCAGAATCAGGAACAAAGTCACCGCAGCTGGCATTGACAGGTAGAGGGTTGGCACGGCTTTTTCACACTGGTCTTATCTGGGACCGACTTACAAAAGGACAAAAGTAGAAATGCCTTTCTGACTGTAATGTGGATTTATATTCAGGATAGTAAAGAAATCAGTGCAGTGAAGAAGCAAGCTCGTGAGAAACTTCTGGATTTGAGAAAGGACTTCCTCTTATGGGGTTGTTTGTCAGCTTGGTCTCACTATTATAGAACTGGGAGTCCAGTGTCTAGATGTAGTTTCACTTCTGGTGGGACACCATCCTTTGCCTTTCAGGTGGGGATCTTTTCAATTTCCTTCTGTGTTCTTTTGTGTGAAAGAGCTGATGCTGATTGGGATTATAGGTGTGAGATGGATGTCTCTATTGGCTGTTGGCAAACATAACTGCAAATTGGGATATATAGTTTAATTTGAAGCTGACGATTTTGGTTAGTCTTTTGGGCACAGACTCTGCAGGGGTTCTTGAAGGATTGGAAGGTTGCTCACCAGTTTTAAGTTTCCATTTTGGCCTGGACAGGAAGTACTCAAACATCTCTATTACATTTGTATTTTGTCTCATCTAGTCTTGTGGTAGCTCAAGGATTTGTTCATACGAGTGTTATAGTTTTGTACTGACAGGTTCTAACTCTGACTTATTTAGAGTAGGTACACCGACAGTAGTACATGGGCTTGAACTTTAGGCTTTAAAATGGTGCAAAATGGCTTGTAACTTGGATTAGTAACTTGGTTGAAGTTCAACAAGCTTTCAATAATGTGAAATGGCCTGTAAATAGTAAAGTATGCCCGCTTGCATTTGCTGTTTCATGCACCCACTCGGAGCATAGATGATCAAGGTAGCAAAGCTAGCACATCTGTCTGCCGTGCAATGAGCTAGAGCTGGCTTGCCCTGAGCAATTGAAACCAAGAATTTGATCACCATCTCTCAGCAATAACGATTCTCTCTGACAATGACCAGATAGCCAGAGTTGACAAGCTTTTAATAAAATGCACATGCTCAAAAGCTTTTAAGAAAATGCACATGTGGCCAACAGGGCAAAAAAGAGGGGGGAAAAAAAAAACACTTTCAATTTAAAAATCAATTTGATATAAGTATATATCATTGAAGTCTTGGGAATACCCTTCACCCAAATACAAAGGGCAGCCCAAGTTTGTTACTGCCAAAAAGACTACCCTAAGTTACAAATATACGAAATCATAACAAAAAACCAAAGTGGATGTCATCTGTAGCCTACAAATTGATTGGATATCATCCAGATATTCCAATAAATTGGATGTCATCCATAATCTCAAAACCAGGTCACAGTATTTAAATTGGGTCACATTGGCACTGACCATTGACATTACAATAGAAGCTATCTCCTATGCCAAGTGATTTCATTGGATTTTGAGTGAATTCACCATTCTAATGAAGAGGGACTAATGAACTGCACCCCCATTTTATAATAGTGTGGGTTGATCCCAAGTATAGTGGTATTATATTATTATTATTATTATTATTATCACTGAAAATATTCAATTTTGGCAGTTTTGAATTGCAAAAGTTGAGGTTTTCCTAGTTGCACCAAAGTGACGACAACATGAGAAACATTGTCTAACCCTAAATTTCGTAGTTTAGGTGTGATTGCCAGTCGCCATACTTTCTCTGTGTCAGGCAGGTCCACACCAAAGAGAAAGCCAGAGTTGCTAAGCTTGCCAAAGTATTGGGGACAAGAAATGGTGGTATTTTCATTCGCAGTTGGGAAGAAAAGAAAGGCATTGAGGAGAAACCTATCACTGCCAATGTTGAGACCTCCAATCACTAAAACCTCTTCACCCCATGAATTGTTGTTGCTTTTGGCAGGTCTTCTTACACGGAATGAGATGGTGGAATTTGCAAAGGTAGTGTTGTGGGTGGTGTTTAAGGGAGGGGTGTTGAGGATCAGTTTGTTGATTTCCAAATTTGAAGCAGGGTAACAAGAGGGGAAAGCTGCATCAGAGCCTTCTTGAAGCCATGCATTGCTGACATTTTCATAATTGTACCTAAACAAAGCAACACAAAGCCCACCAAACAATATATATTTAGTTGCATTCTATAAGAAGGTTGATACAATTGAGTTATCCGAAAAGTAACCTAGTCTTCACCCTGTCTTTGGGCCTCCTTTCACCCCCCTATCCCCTCTTTCAGTGGTATCCGCAAAGTAAAGACATTTTAATAAATCTCAGTATGAAATGCTGATACTCAGGAAGCATTTAATGCACAAGGTTTGAGACTAATTATAGTAGTTGTACACTTAGGAGCAGTGAAAATATATGTATCATCAGTGGAGGCACTCAGGAAAAAGGAAAGACATGATGAAACTCAGTTTACCACCAAAAAAGTGATGGTTTTCTGAGTTTCATCCCCGGTTGAATGCTAATATACTTTTTTGCAGGTTTTTCTTTGAATCTCACCCTACAAGCTCAGGGTCCTGGTGCTGTGTTTTTCTTACTTTATACTGATAACTCTAATGTGAAGGCCAAAGAAATTGCAGCACCAAAAGGAAATTCCAAAAATCTTCTTGAGCTTTATGGTGTAAATCTAGTAAGACTGTAAAAGTTCATGAGATTGTCAAGAGTTTAGATCAGGTCAAGGTACTTGGTGTATTCGTAGTAGTAGGAGTGCAGGGAGCTTCAAGCTTCTTCATGAGATGAGATGAGATGGGATTTATGAGATGAGAAGAGAACAAACAAATGAATAAATTAGTACCTCAAGGTGTTGCCGATGTCAAGAGCTTGAGCGATCTTGACTTTCACCAAATCGCCATTCTCGTCATAAAACAGGAACTCAGTATTGAGGTAGTCAGGATCCGTAATGTCGTTCCTGTAGTCTCCAGGCAACGATTTCCAAACATCCCACAAGCGATCGACGTTACTGTGATGGGCATAGAAGACGGGATCGTAAGCGGCGAAGCGGAAAATCCCCATATCGGAAGTGGGGATTCTGGCACTGGGATCACCAGTCCAATCGTGCACAGAACCATGAGGGAAAGCTTCGATGGTTCCAGCTCCTAATCCAGGCCAACTTTCTAGTCTATAAGCTTCCCCGAAGAACAAACGGTTCACTGGAGCTCCTGTTACCATCTGGTTGTACATCAGGCGGTTGTTGCCCCCGCGTATTGCCGCTTGCAATCCTGGGGTTTGAGTCACACACTCAGTAACCAGTTGAAGATCCATGATGTTAGGTGGATACGCACATGGGTTTCTGTTCACGTCATACAAGGAGGATTCCTTGTAGTTGTAAGTGGGATTCACGTAGGCTTCCGGGAGACTATTGGCAAGAGGTGGTTCTAGGGTTTGGTTATCCCATTCCCAGAAGGGAAGTGCGAATGTGTCGTCGTTCAGAAGCTTTGCGAGGATTCGCTCGTGAAAGTAGAGGAAGAAACGGTGCCATGGAAAGAAATCCCAACTGTAATGTACCTGGAATCTGCCTATGGCATTCGGGAAGAAGAAAGCTGTGTCGCAATACGCGCAGTGTAGCTTCGCTTGATTCTTCCATGATCGTCCGTCTGAGTCCGGTAACGCTCGTAGCAGTTCGTATGCCTTCTGGTACTTGGCAATGTAAGCGTCGTCCAAGAGATGAGCAGGTCTTCTCGTTCGCATTGGGAGCTTTGTGTCGAACTTGTAGAAATGCTTGAAAGTCTGGTTGTAAGGTGGTGGACAACAGCCTTCGAAGTTGTTGCAATTATTGAAACTGGGTATCGGAAACGGTAATCCTTGCACTGTGCTTGATCTAGAACTCATGAAACTAATTACCAACACCAAACTCAAAACTAGCGTATTTATGAGCGTCGCCATGCTCCTCATGATGAATGATGATGTTACCAATACCCAATGAATTCTCCCTGAATTCTCCCTGATGATCCTGCTAGCTAGCAAAACTACATCAAGCTCCAAAACCACATGACGTCAGTACACACAACCACAACAATCTGAGTGTAATTATAAAGGAATTGATCACTCTAGAGCCTGTTCTAGTGTGTGCAGTTAATCGGATCAGCTCTTGAATCGTTTCCAAATCTCTGCAGGCGGAGGAGGAGCTGCTGCTGCTGAAGAAAACCAAGAATCTTAAGCTGCAACAGGTACTAGCTTATAGATCTCAATTAGCTGATCACACTTCCGGAACACACCAAAAAAAAAAAAAAACTATCAACCTGATGAAATTAGTTCATTGCAAAAAACTACTAATAAGAATCCCAGCTGTTTTTAATAATAATGATTCAAGAGCAGCAAGCTAGTAATTGATCACGACATTGCTTGAGAAAACCAAGAATCTTAAGCTGCAACAGGTACTAAGCTTATAGATCTCAATTAGCTGATCACATTTCCGGAACACAAAAAAAAAAACAAACTATGAACCTGATGAAATTAGTTCATTGCAAAAAACTACTAATAAGAATCCCAGCTTTTTTTAAAAATTAATGATTCAAGAGCAGCAACCCTAGTAAATTGATCATGACATTGCTTGGAGCATGATCGATTCACGATCATCTGCAATCAAATCATGTGCAGCAGCAAACAAATTGTATTAATGTAAACAAGCGGAATCAAATTTTGTTCATGTACTCAAATGATGATGATGAGCTTGCAACAACACTCTTGTGCTTGGTGTTTTATAGCGAAGGGAGCTAGCTAGAGGAGAATGAACCGTGAAGAAGGCGGCATCAGCAGCAGCAACAGCAGAAGCAGCAACATCTACAGGAGCCTGTAGCGTGGACCCGACAATAGCGTTGAGATTCTGGAGATTCTTGTGTAAAGTGGGACAAAAGGGAGTCACAGTCCAACAACAGTGCTTGTTTAGTGGTGTATTTAGCGTCTTTGGTTTAGGGTTTAGGGTTTAGGGTTTAGCGCACCCTAAAACCCTGACCCAGATAGTGCTCACCCTCTAAACTGTGACCCAGATAGTGCTTCCTTTTAAGGGCTTTAATGTCTTTCTTTCATTAAATTTCACCTCAGTTGTCGAAATGGTGCTGGTTGTTAAGGGGTCATTTAGCGTCTTTCGTTGGCTACCACTTAGTGTCTGGTATTGAGCACAACCTGAGCCGGATAGTGTTCATTCCGGGGTATGTTTAGCGTCTTTAGTTGGCTACTGCTTTAGTCGGACACTGCTCGTTAAACGGTGTTTAGTGTGTTTCATTCACTACGACTTCAAGCGAAATGGTGCTCATTAAAAGTATTTTAGTGTGTAATATTATTTACTGCAACTTGAGCCGAATAGTGCTCATTCAGGGGTGTTTAGGTTTAGGGTTTAGGGTTAGGGTTTAGGGTTTAGGGTTTAGCGTAGTCTTTAGTTTGCTACCACTTGAGTGAGAGAGTGTTCGTTATGAAGGGGTGTTTAGCATTGTCTTTAGTTGGCTACCACTTGAGTTGGACATTGCTCACTATGGGGTGTTTAGCATCTATTGTTGGCTTTACCACTTGAGCCGAATAAATTCTCATTAAGGGTGTTGTGTGTGTAGTGGCCATTGTTGGTTAGGGGGGGTGTTTAGTGTCTTGTGGTTGTATATATATATATCACTTGAGTCCAATTGTGTTCATTTAAAGGGTATTTAGCGTCCGTTGTTAGCTTACCACTTGAGCTCAATAGGGTTCATTAAGGGTGTGTGTAGTAGTGTCTTTTGTTGGTTAGGGGGTATTTAGTGTCTTTTGGTTGTATATATCGCTTGAGTCATATAGTGCTCGTTTAAAGGGTTTTTAGCGTTTATTGTTGGGTTTAGGGTTTTGGGCTCAAACCCTAAACCCGAGCCGGATAGCGCGGCTCATTAAGGGTATTTAGGGTCTTTGGTTGGCTATGAGGTGAGTACACACCAAAGGTAGAGGGGTTTACTTTCTTCAACTTTTTCCTCCAAGTTTCAAAGTCTTCCTTCCTCCTCAAGTACTCCAAAGTAAGAAACCTCCAAAACCCAAAAGTCCAAGCATCCCAATGTCAACCAGGCTAATGCCCAAGCAAAGCCCACCCTTTTTCTCCACCCATGAGGCTTGAGCTGCCTCAAGCCACCTCCTTCACCCCCCCCAACCAAGTGTCAGCACCTTTTCCTTAGTGACAAAAAGTCTCCAGATTTTTTCCCAAATTTGGGTCTAGCTACCACTACCTAGACTAGAATTTTAGAATTTAAAAAAATTAAAAAATTAAAAATTAAAAGGATTTTTAAAGATAAAAAATTAGACACAAAGTTTTAAGACCCCACTAACTAGTCAACAAGAAATTATGAAAATTTGCATCAGTTTGCCCGGGGAAAAAACAAAGGGCTACCCAGCTAGCTACAAACAGTGGTTCCATTTTATTTTATTTTGGAAAATTTTCATTTATTTTTCGTTTTTCAATCCAATAAAATTGGGGGAAAAATTTTGGGTAATTTTTTATAATTTTTTTATTTGAGTAATATTTTTTTATTTCACAGAATTGGAAAAAAAAATTCACACAATTGGTGCGAGATTTAGGACCTAGGCTTCGAATTTGGATTTGGGCAGGTGCCTTTTCCTCCCTTTCATTTTGGGACGTTGCCACAGCTTTGAAGGTTGGTCCTCTCTTTTTGTTCCTCCCTTTCCTTTCCCTTCTAGTTTGGTGGCTTTTCTTAATAAAATTTGGCTTGATGTTAAATTTCCTCAATTTACTAGGGAGTCTTCTATTAAACAAGGGGTGTGTCACACAATGTGGCCTCGCCATTTGCATTAAAAAAGTATCTTTAAGGCAAAAGAAGAATTATGGAAACTCAAATATTTCACCATGCAAAAATATAATCTTCCAAAAATCCTCTAAAAGAAACCAAAATCCTTCAAGATATTCTTATAACGCTATTACTAATCTCAAGTTTCAACACAAGCCAAAATATCATGTTTCAAAATCCTCATATAAAAATGGACCTATTATTTATTACCTAGGGGCCAAAATCCCTTAAGCTACTATACTCTATAATGAATCTAAACACACTCTCCTTGCCTTGGTAGTAGGCAAGGCCAACAAACATGGCTCCAGGTTGATCTCCTCCCATGTGCTATGCTATTGAAGTTAGTAAGGGGGTGTTGATGAAAGAAAAAAAAATTCTAAGCAAAAAGGAGTGTTGCATTTCATAGGTGGGAGCATTAAACTTTGTGAAATATGAAATATATTTTATGTGCCTTTTTTAATAGGTTATTTCTTGTCTATGTGCAAGTATAATTATCTCTATTTTTGGTACTATTGTAGGGAAATTTTTTGGCAAGGAAATCGTTAATTTTTCTCACATTTTTTTCACCCTTCAATTTGCTAATGATTGGTGTCAAAAGGCTGACTTGAAGAAGTCCGTATTCTACATTTTTCTTTTTGGGTTTCCTTAGCAAAGCTCTTCCCACAATGTGCAATAGTAAACTACATTGGGATAAGCACTTGGGGCAAATTTGTCACATTAGGGGGGGGGGGGGGGGGGGGAGGAAAAGAAAAACACAAAAAGGGAAGTGGGG
>Ga0116231_10001949_pt1 | contig 43036 bp, 40 predicted proteins | sample S1TSphgellanicum_2_FD_89695 | JGI IMG/M metagenome (GOLD analysis project Ga0116231, IMG submission 89695) | Host-associated microbial communities from peat moss isolated from Minnesota, USA - S1T2_Fd - Sphagnum magellanicum MG | ecosystem: Host-associated > Plants > Peat moss > Unclassified... | reverse complement strand
TTTTTTTTTTTTTTTATTTTTTTAAAAATAAATTAAAAATTTTTTTTTTTTTTTTTTTTTTTAAATTTTTTTTTTTTTTTTTTTTTTTTTGGTTGGGGGGGTGAGGGTTGTGAGAGTTATTATTAAGAAGATTAAAATTTTCCTTGATTTCCAAAATGTACCACATCTTGCAATTTCCTTGTTTTCTTCAGAGAAATTGGATTCAACATTTCATTGACATTTCAGTTTTATTTAAATTTTCACTAGGAACTGAATTCATTGAATTTGGTACTTCCTTCCAGACCCCACCACCCACATACATCTCCCCCAAAGTCTTGACTTCAACAATGGCATGGCAATTCCCTTCCCTTTTTCCTCCACATCAAATCATAGAAGACACATTCCAATCACGTTTTTTTGATTTTAGAACAAGTTTAAAACTTGAAATTTTTTGAGAAAAATTCAACATTGTACGTTGGAAGGAATTATTTTCAAACTTGTACTTTCCAAAGAATGAAACATCAGGCAGACCTATTTCCAGTTGAATTGTAAAGCCCAAAGACCGCAAGTTAGAACCAAATAAGGGCCAGCCAGTGCTGAAACTCAGCATTTAATGCACAAGGTTCGAGAGTAATTACAGTAGTTGTATAGGTAGGAGAAGTGAAAATATACGTATAGGCCTGATTCCAGAATCTGGCAGTAATGGTGTTTAGTGTAGATGAGAACAAGTGTTGGTATCAAGGACCCTTTTTAGGCTGGTAACATCTGAGGCAATATCCAGCTTTATACCCGTACCAATCTGGTGGAGACAGACATAGTGACCTGTGTTGACTGGTTGTTCTTTTATCCGAGAGACTCCCGTTCTGGTTTTGACACTTGAAAAGTATGAAATTTGGTTGGTTTTCTAAGTGCAAATTTTAGCTCAGTTCTTCAAAATTTCTAAAACTTAGTGATTCCAATTCTGGTACATTTTTGTTAAATACAAAAAACCTTTGAGCCTTGATACAAAAACCAGGTTCAATTCCATCTACACTACACACTCCCTTGGGGCCTACTTCTAAAACAAGGTTGAGTTCCATGTTTACACTACACACTCCCTGGGACTGGAGATTGTATAGATGTGGGAGTTTTACAACAAATGAAAACTGGAGATTTGTATAGGTGTGGGAGTTCTATAATTGATTGGATCTAAAGTTCAACCTCAGATTTGTGTCAAATCCTCAAAAACAAAGTTTCAACTACTTGGAAGAAGAACCTGAACTTGTGTTCAAGAGTTCGTTTTGGAATGGTTCTGATTTCTATCATTGCAATGTAACAGACAACTAATGGAAATATACCTGTCCCGATGCAACACCCCCTTTACCACCACCCCAACAGGCACCCGAGGCTTTTCCATAGCCATTCTAGCACCATCAGGCCTCGGTCGGCTGCCACTGCTGGCACATCAGCATACACCAACACTTGTTCTCATCTACACTAAACACCATTACTGCCAGATTCTGTTACCAGCCCACATGTAGAACTGCATTAGAATCTTACTTTTGCATGTTAAGACAAAAGGCCTTCCGAGAGTTTTAGTCAACCATCCTCTTCGCTGTCACTACTTATTGACTGGATTCATGGCATGCCCATTTCTACAATTTCTATTATCAGTGAGGGAATAATTCAGGGATGGGAAAAAAAGCAACTCTGTTAGATGATCTCACATCACATGTGGACCTTCCAGTGCATTCAATAGCAAACTCAACAGTTGACTGGCCTCCAATATACTCAAGGAACATATAATCACACACAAAATAAAGTTGAGAAAGAGAAGGGATTGAAAAACCTTGTGCTTGTCCATAACAATGGTCACTGCCTCTCAGACTGCCTTGGTGTCCAAGCTAACATCAATCTGAACATCACAGTAAACTTCATTTTTGTGTAACTGCTTTGTCAGCAGAGCTCACAGCACCTGCCAATGCCATTTTCAAGTTGGTGTCAGCAATCACCTTCTGTGTCTTTCTAATACACTCCCACCACAAAATGTGACCCAAATGGTCAGTTGATGCAAACTAAACCTAATTCAAAGTATTAACTCTCAAACATCACATCAATAAGAGGAGAGAATGGCCTGATAAGCAGAACATTGCAGAACATGCACACACTCTATGCTCAAATATGCAAATCCTCTGCCATGGCAATCACAACCAACAAAAAGACTGTATAGAGGACTGTGGAATTGGAATTTCAGCTCTGCCATTTTCAGCAAGAAACTATAAACCATGTTGGAAATGTTAAAATGATTTCTGGATGAAGCCACAAGAATCCAACTTATGCAATAAACTACATGAGGTCAAGAGCTTGATCAAAAGCACCCGGAGATCATTGAGGTGAATACAAAATTCTGCCTTCTTTGCTGCAGGGAACATAAAAGTGTCAAACTGACTCCTCAACAATGCCACTTCCTATCATAGTTTAAACACCACCTATTTCAAGTACAGCTATTCCTTGCAACAGACTGCCCTGCGATAAGAGCTTGAAATGGGCTACAGACTGTAAAAGTAAATCAACAATCAAAAGGGCTGCTAAGATGGAGGCTGTTCAAAAGAAATCAGCCTGACAGCTCAAAGGATCTAACTGAAGTTGTTTGGAAATGTTCACAATACATCTGGTTCCACCTACAGCCAACAGTGCCGATAAAACATTAAAGTCCACATGTGTCCAACTTGTAATGGGCAAGTCTATGCACTCATTCAGAACAGCATGACATAACATCCCTTTTTCCTACAGCCAAGAGAACAGCCAGGGCAGCTACAAAACATGCCAGTCTTCATGACTAAGCACATGCACAATGGTAATCTACTAGCATAACTAGTGTCCAAACCCCTGGACAAAGTGACAGAGCGGTGCCTTGTCAAGTACAGCACACAGGCCCATGATGTGCTAGGCCTCACCAAGGCCAGCCTCGTTGGCATAGACAGGCAGCTCATCATAGATCTGTTGCCAGACTATGCCTCTATCCTCCCCAAATCATTTGCATCGATTAGTTTACCTGTACAGGATACAAGGCATAAAGCTAGGATTCAGCTCAAAACACCAAAACCCTTTGTTCTGGTAGTCTGTACAAGGTGCTCAATGAGATTTTATCTTCATAGGGGTACTTTCAACAGGTACTACCATGAGAGAAAACAACATGCAGCTTATCTGGAGCCCCCAATGACCCCTTTTGGTCATGCCCATAAACAGGCAGAGGAGAAAAGTCAATTCCTAGTTTCCATCCCAAATATGACCTCAAAATTGATTACTGACGTGGCCTCCTTGCTCAGCATAGAAGCTAGTGCTGTCTAGGATTACACCCACATCATGTTCTGTTGTTGTATCTGGAAACCCAGCACCACTGAAGATTGCTTTTGCACAGGCAGGATGGTCCTGTGTCCATGTCATGATATAAGCAAAAAAAAGCTCTGAAGTCAAAACATGAAAATACCCTACACATGCAAGATACAATGGACTTCTGACCATCCTGTATACAGCAGATCCTGACCTACAGTATCATGACAAGGATGCCTACTTAACTCTGACACTGCAAAGCACACATCCTCCAAATTGTTTCATATGCCACTTTTCATGCCAACAGCAGACAAAACAACAATGTCCCAAAGGAGAGAGTACCGGATGCCATGTATATTTGGCCTTGTCCTCTGTTGGTAGGATCCTGTGCTTTTGCAACTCTGCAGTTGCCTCTGCTTCCATAACTAGTGTGTTTCATAAATGTGGTGGAAACACACTGCATACACATCTGCAATTGTATGAATGATCCCTGATGAGAAGGAAAATCAAGTCACTCCGAAGCCAAATTTTGTACTCACAATCTGTATGAAGAAGAAACCAAGGACAGTTCCCTGTGAAATATACCTACCTGTGTACCAAGCACAACATCCTTCACCTCTGCAGCAGCTTTCTTGAACCTCTCAATGCCCTGCACAAAATCAGCAAGCATGAGAAGGTACAACCTGAACAGCACCTGAAGACATTCTTGTGAGGGGTCACTTGTATCAATACTGAGAACTACCCATGTGAATGCAAGGCAACCCACAAACCTTTGCAGGAGAATAGAGTTACATGTATAAGTAATTTATAAGGCAATAAGAAACAAATGATAGTAGCAAAAGACATTGTATCACCATGTATCATACCCAACAAGGCAACACAGATGGTCTGAACCGCCAGTCCCTTCCATCAACTATAATCTAGAAGTTGCATAGTATTTCATTACCTTTACAAGGGTTTGGTTGAAGCTGGACTCCTTTTCAGTGATGATTTCCTCTATTTTCATATGCAAACTTAGAAAGCATTAGAGAAAAACCTGGCCAAGAGCCATCAGCAACTGAAAAAGAGTGTTCAAATGTGATCAGCTACCACCTGATATGCCATGTCCACATTATCTGAATCATCAATCCCTAAACGCTCTGTGTAGGGATGGGCCCCTGTTGGCTGCAGTATGTTCACAGACAGATTCCTTCAGCAATTCCAAAGCCTCCAAGTCAACATAACCCCCAAGGGTTACACACTCGTAGGACTTTGTATGCAACATGGGCAGTATGAGTAACTTTCTCCTCTTTAGAACAAAGCATCACCTACAGCATCACCTTCAATCAAGAGACCTCTGACAGAGAGATTGAAATAAAAATAATACAAAGTTGAAAATCCATAGACTCACATGCTTACACACAAAGTTCCTCAGGAAATGTATCCTTTGGGAATAGCCTATCAATCCAAAAGCAGCATATGCATTGCAGACATAGAAGTGCTGACCTTGCATCCAAATGGTAGGATGTGTTCTGCAGGTAGGAAATTTCTCCAGATGTCTCTGGCTTCTATATCCTCTTCCAACCCAGTTTCTTGTCTCCTCCAAAATAAGTGGCATACAATCAGTCTGCAGGTACATTGTAAACCTGCAAAGACCCATACCTAAACTCAGCATTTGCTCAGAAATATGCAAAACAGCAACCTGTTATGACAAATGCTCTCCACAACAAACACAATCAAACATGGACATCTTGTATGTGACATGGAAAGAAACCACAGGAGCCATATGACATCCAGGAAATGAAGATGCCAGAGAGTGCTTTATTAGGGAAGAAACCTCTGTCAACAGCTCCCAAGCCCATCATGTAATGGCTTCTTTTTTAAAGTAATCACCAAAAGACCAATTGCCAAGCATATCAAAGAATGTGTGGTGATACGTATCCTTATCCACATCATCAAGGTCAATATGTTTGCAACCAGCACAAATGAATTTCTGTGTATCACATGCCCTCTGCAGGTGCCCCATTTTGCTTCTTGGGTTCACTGTTCCCCAAAACATGGACTTGAACTGGTTCATACCTAAAACACACAGCAACATGGACTCTGTTAAACACCCTAGCATTCTTCCTTCAGCATCAATCAAAACACTCACATGACGACCACTTATAGCCCATTCACCTTTACTGCATCATAGCCTATGAAGAAATTTCAAGAATTCCAGACCATAATGCCATAATTGAAAAGTTTCCAAAACCAACAGGGTTCAAGATCATGGTAATACATGCATGACTTTACACCAAATGAGATGAGGTAATTCATCACCAACATCAAAAGACCCTCCAGATTTCAACATAATCATATCTGCCAGCACTTATCAAAAGCTCTAGTGCATATTGAACAAACATACTCTGATCCATAAAACCTATGTTTTAGGTGAATAGAGAGGCATGGAAATCTTAAAGGGAGAGAAGAAAAACCGCATACCTATCATCACCAAAGGCAGAAAAATCGACCCATCAAAAGCACATTCGCTTTGTTTTACATACATGATTTCCAATCCGGTTCAGCAATTTGAGATCAAGAGTTCAGTAAGATGAAAGAACCGAAAACTCAAGCCTAGCATCATATGGCCTCCGGTAGATTTTCCAATGTTAGAGCATCTCCAGCGGTGCTCAGTAGTATGCGACCCTTCAAAAATATTTTTCACATCCAAATTTAGTTATTTACTTTTTTGCAACCTCACCCATAAAACTGAAACTGGGACAGCAAAATAATGTGGAGGACTATTAATAGCAAACCACCTGGACCAATCATTATGATAGCCAATCAGAAACACTGAGCACCAATCACATCATACTTATTACACTCTTTTCTGCAGGTGCACGATGTTGTTGTTGCGATTTTTTTTACCAGACACTGCAAACTGTGCAATTATGCGGAGCCAAAACCATTTTCCTGAGCCAAACCGGCATTCTTTTGGACTTTTCTTCATCTAATTTTATTGTGCATGGTCACATACTGACCACCGCTGGAGATGCTCTTAGCATGAACCCTAAACCTCTGAACCCAAGCAAGAATACTATAAAATTGTGTGTTGAGGCTCTCCAAATTTCTGGCACTCGCTGTGGGTATTGAAAAAATATTTTTAATTGGTAGGGAAAATCCTCAAACGGTTGTGATTTGATTTGATATTACGCCATTTTTCGATGAATTTTCTTTAAACAAAACAGATGGCGCCCTCTTTTTCTCTCTTTTATCTCTTCTCTCTCTCTCTCTCTTCCTCTCGTCTCTTCTCTCTCCCTCGGCTCGTCTCTCTCGTTGATTTTCTTCTTCTTCGCCTTCTTCTCGCTGAGTTCTCTTGTTGTTTGTGTGTTTTGCGAATAAGAGAAAAATTTCTCGATCTGATTCTCTCGTTGATTGTCTGTGTTGCACGAACAGAGGAAGTTAGCTTCTCATTTTCTTTTTTCTCGTCGATGTTTTTTGTGGGAGGAGGAATGTGTGTATCGCTGAGGGAAGCGCAAGTGCTGATGATTGCGGTGAGTAGTAGAACGCCATCATCATCATCATCATCATCATCTTTACCATCTCCATACCACAAGCCTAGTAGTAGGTTCATATGGGAAAGGAGGAGCAGTTGTTCCTCCTCGGGTAGGAGTTTCCTTCTGCTGCATCAACACGTTGTGCACCATACGGGAAGACGACGGCGACTTCTTCGGGAGCGTGTTTTTTTTCAACCAGCTGTTCCTCTTCAGGGAGTGGCGGTACTCGACACAAATGTAGCAGTGAAACGATATCCGGGCGGTATGCTTCATTACTCTCTCTCTCTCTGAGGAATTGCTGGTTGCATGCAGTCTTGTGTTTGTTTCTGGTCTACACGTTGCTCATGGCTTGCTTGCAAGCTTGCAAGAGCCAAGAACAACTGTCTGTAAATCAAAAGCTGGGCTTGCATAGCAAGTAGCAGAGGAGGAAGTTTCTTGTTGACAAAGGTTTGTCCATTGTGTGAAATTCTGCTGATGAACATTCAGAGAGGAAGAAGATGTCTTGTGAGGGATGTAATTTGTTCACAAATTTGCAGGTCAGAAACTTCTTGTAGAGAAGCTTTGGCGGGAGTTCTTCTTGGATCCTTCACAATGGTGGGATCACAGGCCAGAGAAGGTAAAATGGAAACGACATTTGCCACATCACAGTTCTCTTTGAGGGAAGGCAGTACGATTGGATGTTGTTCTTGCTTGGCGAGTTCTGATGTCCCTGGCTGCAACAGCTGATCGGTTGTTGCATTTGGATTTTTGGCTGTAGGTAAATCCAAAATATCCAGATTTCAAACACAAGAAGACACAGGAAGCACTCTGGTTGAATGGTAAATTTAAACCTCCGTGGGTGGATGCAGAGCTGGCTGCAATGGCGCCAGGGACTGTACAATTGAACAGTTTTTCATGGAATACCAGGCTTGGAAGACATGTTAAGGCTGGGGAAGGTGAGAAGACAATGGAGCTTTTTTATCAAATGCAGCAAGAAGGAATGACTCCTGACAGGTTCACGTTTGTATCAGTAATCAATGCATGTGCTAGTCTACGATCACTTGAAGAGGGCAGATGCATCCATACACAGATCATACAAAGTGGCTGTGAGTCAGATCTCTATGTGAATAATGCTCTGATTGACATGTATGCCAAATGTGGGAGCCTAGAGGATGCTTGGAGAGTGTTCAACAAGATGCCAACACGTGATGTGGTTGCTTGGAATGGTATGATTTTTGGACATGTGAGATCCGGGGCAGGGCGGAAGGCATTGGAACTATTTCAGCAAATGCAGCATGAAAGGGTGCAGCCAGAGCCTATCACCTTTGTGGGTGTACTGACTGCATGTGCCAGTTTAGCAGCGCTTGAGGAAGGCAGGCGTGTTCATCAACAGGTTATCAAGAAGGGTTGTGAGTCTAACATTATTGTTGGCAGCAGCCTCGTTGACATGTATGCCAAATCTGGGAGTCTTGATGAGGCTTGGAGTGTGTTCAATAGGATGCCTTCGCGCAATGTTATTGCTTGGAGTGCCATGATTTTGGGACATGTGAAATGTGGGGAGGGGCTGAAGGCGTTAGCACTGTCTCGACAAATGCAACGGGAAGGGGTGGAGCCTGACTATGTCACATTCATGGGAATTTTAAGTGCGTGTGCCAGTGTAGCTGCACTTGAAGAGGGCAGGCATATTCATAAACAGATCATTCGGAGCAGATGTGAGTCCAATGTGTGTGTGGGGACTAGCCTCATTGACATGTATTCCAAATGTGGGAGCATAGAAGATGCATGGAGTGTATTCAACAAAATGGCCACTCGTAATGTTGCCACTTGGAATGCCATGCTCGGAGGATATGCCATGCACGGGCATGGGAAGGATGCTCTTGAACATTTTGAGCAAATGTGTCTAGAAGGTGTAGAGCCAGATAGGGTGTCCTTCCTTGTTCTTCTTTCAGCTTGTAGCCATGCAGGCCTATTGGATGAAGGCCTGTGCTACTTTGAATCCATGGGGCCTGTTTACAGTATTCCTGCAACATTGGAGCTCTATGCCTGCATGGTTGATCTTCTTGGCCGTGCTGGCTATTTGCACGAGGCAGAGGATTTGGTCAAGGCAATGTCCTGTGAACCCGATATTTATGTCTGGGTGGCCTTGCTTGGTGCCTGTAGAGTTCATGGTGAGGTGGAGATGGGAGAACGCATTGCCAAACAAGTTCTTGAATTAAACCCTGGGGATGCAGCAGGTTATGTGCTGCTTTCAAATATTTATGCTGCTGCAGGCAAGTGGGATCTCCGAGCAAATATTCAACGACAGAGGTTGCGGATGGGTGTGAAGAAGGACCCGGGGCAAACCTGGATTGAGGTGAATAGCGAGGTGCATACATTTACTGCAGATGATCAAAACCATCCTCAAATTAGTGAGATCCATGCAGAACTCAAGAAACTGTTCAGGCAGATGAATGATGTTGGGTATGTGCCAAACACCAAATTTGTGTTACGGGATGTGGAAGAAGAAGAGAAGGTGACTCGTCTGTGGCACCACAGTGAGAAGCTAGCCATAGCATTTGGGCTCATCAGCACTCCTCCTGGTACTCCACTCCGCATTTTCAAGAATTTGCGGGTATGTGGTGACTGCCACACTGCCACAAAATTTATTTCAAAGCTTGTTGGGAGAGCAATTATAGTAAGAGATGCTAATCGCTTTCATCACTTTGAGAATGGTCTTTGTTCTTGCGGGGATTATTGGTGATGTCAGTGCTCTGTTTTCTCAGCGGCTTTTGGGTTATGTTCTTTATGCTTTCAAGCTGGCTTCTTGAGGTCCTTTCCCTACAACAGGGATAAGAAGATCCCCAGTTAACCAGAACATGGGAACTATGGGGCACTGTTTGAGGATGAAGAGCCAGGGATCACCCAGACCAGAGTACGAGTAATTTTCCACTAAGGTTGACCTGGTTATTCAATCAGAGAGGGGTGACTTTAATGGAATTGTACTATTTTGGTCACTTCATTGATCATCTGCTAAGTTTGGAGGAGATTTGTTTATCAACTTCCAATGCTACAAAGTGGAAAAGGAGATGACAATAGTCGTTCCACAGCTATGGGAAGCATTGTGCTCTCATTTGTTGCCGCATCATACGAGGTGGATTTTTCAGGTCTGCATCTATTGATTGCACTCATTTGTTGAAAATGGGTGCTCATGAACATGTACTATGGAGGTCCTATGGAGGTCCTTCTCCACACTTGAGTTGGAGAACCTCCTCAATTGAAATATGACACTAAACAATGCATATGTGTTTGGTTAGCAAATAAGAATATTCTGTTCTTCCTCAAGGGGTATGGAATGAAGTCTAGGGGAGGTGGTCTTGAATCTCAATTGTTCTGTTCCAAGTTCAGACCTTCAAAGATCAGAGAATTGTTCTGGTAGTAAAATTACTGATCAGTTCTGGCCTTTGTGTACTCCAGAACGTTTAAACCTTCCAGATGTTATCCTGCTATCTCAAATGTTGTTGGGTTCTATGATTACTCATCACTTGATAGCTTATATTCCAAGTGATCACTTGGTGATGGTTGTAAAGGGGTTTAATGTGGTTGTTGCCAATGTTTGACCCCTGGATATGTACATGGATTTTAGTGACCGATTGATTAAATTACATTGACAATACGTTGGTTAGAACTAATTCACACCAAACTTTTTATGGGTGTAAAGGTTGTTGTCATCCATGTCTCATGCATGCATGCATGCCTTGCTGCCATTGAGTTGACTATTTTTGTTTGAAATGCATTGTCTTTATCTATTCACTATTTGCACTTCACATAAGGAAAATAATTCATTTTGTGGAATGCTTTGATTTTCAAATCTGGTAATTTACCAACAACTAGTCCTACAATGTTACTATCTTTCATAGAAGTTCAACCTTTACACCTTCAAGAGTACTTCTAAGATGGAAATTCTCTTTTTGCAAGCTTGTTTGATAAGACTCAAATATCCAAACAATGATATCTTGAGGTACTCAACATAATCACTTTCCCATGTATTGACGATGGTCAACTTCCTAGCAATTTGATGAATCTTTGTAGAAATTCATTTTATGTATGCCATTAGATCATAGAGGATTGTCATAGTTTAGTTTGCACTTTACCTATGTGTTTCTTCTTTGGATTGCTTGTGATCCCAAAATGTCAAGAATTGGAAATGGCAAGAGGATATGTTATTGTGTGAGAGCCACTCCTTTTGCATGTGAATGAAGTGACCTTCCACATGGTACTTGATTTTTGCTCTTGTTGTGTTTCTTTGTCATTCTAATTTCACTAGTATGGCATCATCTTTGTTAATAGGAATTTGGATTTGTAAACAAACTGAAAAACAATAAGTTTTTTCACACTTTTTCTTGAGATGGACTAGAGTATCACAATTTCTTGTCACCTTTTCTTGAAATGGATAATAACAAAATATCATTTTTTTTCTTAAGATGGATTGGAGAAAAGAATTGCCATTTTTTCTTGAGACAAATTGGAGAATCACAATTTGTTTGTACTTTTTTCATGAGACATCAACAATAATGTTGTTGAGAATTTCAACATTTCAATGAAGTGTGGCATCCATGAAGAAAAACATGGAATAATTCTAGATCCTTAGGTCTCCATATGCTTCCTTATTCTACATTTTGGTAAAAGCTTAATTAGATTGATTTTAATGGGGGCAAAAGAAATTCCTAAATTTCTCACTGAATTAAATTGACTAAAATATTGAACTATAGGTCTTTTCATGACATTCAACAAAGTTTAGTGGATCATTATGTGACAAATCCAATAATGGCATTAAACAAAATTGAGGAGAATATTGCATAGTAGTTCCTTTCACAACATTAAACAAAATTGAGCAAAAGATTGGATGTCAAATCTTTTCACACATTGAATAATGTTGAGTACAAGATGCTTTTATGACATTGAACAAAGTTAAACAAAAGATTGAATGATGAGTTCTTTCACATCATACATTTTGCAAATTCTATTCATATGACTTATATATCTTCTAAATGCAAGTTGTTGGACTTGGCTAGGAAATTTGAGAACTAACAAGACATTGAAAGTTTTTGTGTTTGTTACCCTTACTTGTAAGGGGTGAGATACACAATCAACAACAATAGTTGCAAGTGTGATAATAAGAAAATTCAACGATATGTCATTCATTCAAAGTTCAAATGGTGGCAAGGGATATCTACTCCAAGTTTTGCCTTTTAGAAGAAATGAAAAGTCCATTTGAAAAACAAATGAGTCTACAATTCCATCATATTTCATCAAACATCTCAAATAACTTTTGAATTCTTGAAAGAGATATCATATTAGAATCCTCAATTATCTAAAATCATTTAGAATTCACTTGAGGAAATGTAGTTCAAATAACATTCAAATGTCAAATTGGAGTTGTGCATATGTTGATTACCATCACAAGCATTCCACATATCCCTCCTTCATGACAATGTGTTTTTATGTTGCTATTCCCATCATCTCCTTGTTTGAAAATTTAGCTAGTTTCATCCCTTGCACACAATACTTATGAAAATTTACTTATTCATATGAGAATGTTGCCTACTTTCTATTTGTGTTTTATCACATTTTCTTGTCAGTATGAATATTGGATTTCAATAAATCTTGTATCTTAATGAAAACATCTTCTTTGGATTTGGACTTTTGGGCAAGTTTGCTACTTAAACAATGCCATGGTTGGTTAACATTGTTTATGATTTTTGATTGCTAGTTGAAGATATGAGCAAGGTCAAATTTTGTGAGTCAATTTGGATGACACTTGCAAAGCCATTGCATGGATTTTGAGGCTCTCCATCAATTGATTTGCAAATAAGCTCTTATTGGATATATAGGGTAAACATGCCCCCCACCAAACATTAGCTTATCACCAAACATTTTGGCAAATCTTTCTCAATTCTTCTTCATTTTGAGTGATGTAAAATGTTATAGGAACACCTTCTCAAGGCAACAAAGTAATATTTCAGCATTTTTTTGACGGGTTTACAATAGGTTATGAGTTGTTTAATTGAGAATTTTCTATAAAAATGACCCCCCTTACTTCAAGGGGTCATAATTTTCTCACCTCTAATTTGTTTTCGGCCATTTTTAGTGCAATAGATGTGCCAAGAGGTGGGCTCCATCTACTCTTTGGACACCATAAACAATGAGGCCCTCTTGCAAAAATGGTGAGCAAACCTTACCTTAAGTGTTCCTACCTTTTCATTTACATTGAGTTATTTGATTTTTGGTTCTTGTCTTGTGCTTACATGTTGAATTGAACTATTGGTCACACTTACTAATCACAAACATAACATTTCACAATTTAATAATGAAAATCATGCAAAATTCATTCAATCATAATTCGTATGTTTACTAAATTCATGTATTGAAAACACATTTGAAACACAAATTTATTAAAAGATATGAAATTTGTGTGACATTCATTCATTCATAAGTTCGTATTTCATCCGTTAAGACATTTATCCATGTGTTAAATATGCTTTCAATGCATGATATTTGTGTGTAAAATGTATAAACCTATGAATAAATGAACTTCACATGATTTTTATTATTAATTCATCACATGTTAAATTTATGATTAGTATGCTTGTAAGCTTTTTCTTTCAATCAAGTTCTTCACATTCAAATACATTGCAAATGTTGAAATTTATACAAATAAAAAAATGGCAACCCCCAAAATCCTAAGATTATTGAAAAAGACCCAAACTATAATTCAAATACATCAAAATCTAAAAATATAACCAAAAAAAATTGAAAACATAAAATATGAATTTCACATTAAAAAAAACAAAACATGAAAAAACAAAAAAATCAATATTGGTTTTTTTTGTTGCTAATGTGTGGTTCCAAGATCATGAAAATAAAAAATGATAACAAAACTAATTGAGTCCAAGATGCTTTATTAATTTTTTGGAGAATATTTTGATTGATTTTTTATACATGTCATCATTAAACAAAATTCATGTGGAATGGCACAATGAAACCAACATGTTTGTGAACATCAACAAGGATGAAAATGTTGAAAAAATTCATTAACCTCCATTAAAAATTACAATGCTCAAACGTTTTGACCTAAATTGATATAACATCAAGAATATAAAAACCCAAAACCCTTGAAAGAGAAAGTAGAGATTGCAAATCTAGTCACAATTGGACTAATATCATCCATGTAAGAGGAGTAAACAGTAGACCAAAAAAACTAGTAGGAAATCATTCATCCATGGGGTGATGTACGGTTCTGAAGAAGTAGGGTACGAGGTAGCAGAGATGTGCCTAGTAGGTACCTACTGGAGCGGTAAAACCCTAAAACTGTTAGGGCAGAGTTGTAGCAAAGGGAGGAGACGAAGAAGCAGAAGAGCTTGCGGAAGGTGGGGGTGGGGGAAGGAGGAGGAGGAGTAGCGAGAGCATTTTGTAGTTGGATTTTTCTTACAAGCAGGGATCGGAATAATGGCTGAAGCGGTAGTGGAAATGGAGGTTGATGGAGGTGATGTAGGGGACCTTGGAGCAACGGTGGTCGTGAATCGGTTTTCTGTCAATGGTATGTGTGTGTGTGTGTGTGTGTGTGTGTGCGTACGTTTGTGTTTGGGGTTTTTCTGACTCTATGTTGGCGTTTCTATGGCCTTGGATTTAGATGCTCTTGCTTTTTCACATGATTTTTTTTTCCCTTCTTGCACTTTGTCTCAGTGATGTATACAAATTGGGAACGTTTTCCAAGTCTTGACTGGAAATTTTGTGCATGCTTTCTTTTGTTCTTCTCCATTCCTTTCACATGCGCTCTTGTTTTGGAATTCTGGTTCTCAAGTCTGCTAGGGCCTCATTTGCATGGCATTGACGACGAAAAACTGTGTGTCGAGCTGATGGGAGAATGTATCATTGTGGTTGTGAGAGTGTAGTTTTGCAGTTGATAAAGGAGGCACAATCACAGCATGGACTGCGACATGGGGACTACCAGCGATACAGGTCTTGTTATCCGTCCTTCCTCGTTTTCAAGGCGGTTTTGTATTGTTTCAGAAAAGTTTGCACTTTGTTGTTGTTGTTTAGGCATCTAATAGACATCACGAGGACAGTGTTAGGTTAGTCTCTCTGGTAGTGTAATTTTTTAAAATACAAAAATGTTTCGTTCCACAGGCGGTATTGTACAGCAAGATTGATGCGACTCTACAAGTCCTTGAACTTTCAGCATGGTCGCGGCAAATATGTGAAGAAGCCTATTGTGGAATCAACTGTGACAAACGTGAGGTCTCTCTCTTTCTCTCCTCCTGTGGAACCTGCCCTGTTTTTTCTTCATTTTCTCTGCGTGTATGCATCTCTCTTTCTTGCTCAGTGTTCAAATGATTCAAATCTCACCTTCCCTGTCAATGTGCTATTAGAGGCATTAGCATTAAAGGAATACTACCTGGACAGGCACCTTCACATCTTGCTATACTTGGCTGAGCGAGCTTGGAGCTATGCAATGGAGATAAAGCAGGCACCACAGGGTGCTAGTGCCCGGGCGCACATGCATTTGATTCGCCGATTATCAAAGGCTGCCCAGTGGGGAGATCTATTTTCTCGACTTTGTTCAGAGAAGGCAGACCCTCGAACTGCTTTGGAGGCTGCGGTATTTATGTGAAACCTTTCAGGCAACTGTTAGATGCAATTATATGATTAGCTTTAGCCCCTGGAGCAGTTCTCTGTAGGAAGATACAGCACATTACAATAGTAGATCAATTGCACTCTTGGCTACCCCCTTCCAGCTCTTCTCTAGATATGCCTAAGATCTGAAACATGGTGATGTAAAAAGCCTACCTTTTGTTCATTGCCTCTGTCACTCTACCCTATGTTTGAAGGACTGGGAGTATTGGTCAATTGAAGGAGAAGCTATAGGCTGTCATGTTGGTTCTTGACATTGGAAGGCCTTTTGTGATAGGCATATGCTGCACACATGCGAGGCAACCTGTTGCTGGAGCGGGAGGATGACTGGGAAACAGCCTTGAGGAAGTTCAAGAGTGCCAGGTTAAGCTCTGCACTTTTATGATCCCATTGTTCTGGTGTTTCTTGGCATGTGCACAAGCACATACCACATTGTGATTGTGTGGTATGGACAGGGTGTGACCTGGACCTCAGCTGTATTTGAGAGTTTACTCTCAGAGTTTAACGTAGGATACTTGATGCTGACCAGGGCTGTATATGAGGAGCTAGGAAAATATGGTGATGTAGAAAATCAGGTTCTATGTCGGCAGCGGTTGGAGGAATTGGACCCAAGCATTCGCTACTGCAACTACAAAATGGGCCTCTCCAATATCCAAGGCTCTGACCTTCTTGATCTGAGTACCCAGGATGGCCCTGGTCTTGATCTTCTCCAATCAAAACTTGAGGTAAGTGACTCATTATATAATCAATGCCAAGGTCTTTTATGAGTACACTTGGTATCATGATAATTATAACATGCCAAGACAAGAGAATGGGTACCAAATGAAAATGGGAATGATGATTGTGAGTGTTCAGGAAACTTTCTGGATTATTCTTTCCGGAATTGTCATTGTCTGCTGATAATTAACTATGGGAGGTTGGGCTGTAGGCGGTGATGGAAGAAGCACGGCTGCGGCAGGCTGTCTCCATGACTGAGCTTGAATGGTTGGGTCATAAGCTGCTTGTAAGAAATGAGAAGACTCGCATGTGCATTCTGAAAGGTTAGGCCCTTCATTAGCCTTTGTGGCCTAGGTTGTAAAATGTAAAAGCATTAGAGGAAGTGACTTGTCCTTTGATGGCCACATCTGAAATTAGGAGTCTGGAAGTGGGTATGACAGTCTAAGGTTGTTCTGAGTTTCATGAAGTTTTCCTCACGCTGTTTTATGTGGTTTTGCTTATGGTTGGGAGCAGGTCAACAGTTGGAAAGAGATTTGAAGGAGTCACAATTGCCTGCAGAAAAGAAGCTCACAACCTATGATAAAATGTTTGTGGCTTATCAAGATGCCAAACGCCACATCCGGGAAGATTTGGTTCGTTTGCAACTTTGGAACTTTTATGAGCTTTCTTTTTTGTTAAGGGAAGATCTGTTAGATGCCTTTAATTTTCAGTAAAGACATGGAATGGGCGTATTTGGCAATCCAGGGCAGCTCGGACACTGACGGTTTCAGTGATATTTGGGTACCATTCTAGACTTGTATGGTAATTGGCAACTTTTGGTGTCTTGACCTTTTTCACAGAACAGTCTGCTGTTGTCTTATACTTGATCCTGTGTCTCTTGAGTCAGAATATGGTTTAAAATGCTTTGCTTTTGCTCCTTTTCTGGGGAATATTTTACCTTTGTGGAACCTGAGGTTTGAAACATTTCTGTTTGGTGTTTTCTGCCTTTGATATCTTCAAGGGCTTATTTCAAGGGCTTTTTAATCCTAAGTGGAGAGTTATTCAAAGCCTGTTTATATCATGCTCTTCAAATTCTCTGTCTTGTTTCTCTCTCTTTTTTTCTCTGTGCTCTAGGGTTGGGATTCCTCTTTTTCATGTTTGCTGATATGTTGAGCTGTCTGATTTGATGGGTCTATCAACCTCATTACTGGTTATCTCTCAATTCTCTTCAAGTTGGCTTAATTCATGAACATGGAGAGGTTACCAGTACTTATGAAGATGTACATGCTTCTCTCTTCATACTGCTTTTGCAGGAAAGGGGATGAATTAATCTTCTCATTCTCATGACTTTTGCAGGTGAGAGCAGTTAGTACTGAAGATGTTAAAGAAGAGCTAAACTCTTTAGACAAAGCAGTAAGCAGCATCCTCCTCCAGCGAACTATGGAGCGAAACCTTGTTCTTGTTGCCACAGCTAAGGCACGCCTCATAAGGCAACAGCACACACTGAAAGAAGAGAAGGGTGAAAAACCTGCCAAACCTGAAGATCTTGTTCGGTTATATGACATTCTCATTCAAGTAAGGGTTCTGAAGACTGTCCTGCATGCTGTATACATTCACAAGTTGACCCTTCTTTAACACTAAGTGTTGAAATCCAATCTTTGTGCTCATGAAACCTGATTTTGAAATGCACTTGGTTGCCATCCAGCATTGGAGACAGTCCATAGTCTGTGAATTTGCTGAAGGGCAACTGACTGTAGCATCTTGCATGTCTGCTTGTCTTGCAGAATGTGACAGATTTGTTGGATCTCACCACGTCAGGGAGGGAGCAGAAAGAGAGTGAAACTTTATTTGCTGAGAAGCTTACAGTCAGAAGGGAAGGTTTTCAGGCTGGAAGGTATTGCATCTATCAGTACTTTTCTAAAGGTCCAATGCTACTGTGCATCAACCAGGTTACTTTTATGGTTTAAGCCATCATACGTGGCATGTTTGCAACTTCTATCACTGTCTTCTGTTCCTTGCATCTCAAGGGAAAATGCTTTTGAGAACAAAACTGTAACTGAACCCTAGACCATAGAGCTGAAGTGCTGACTCTGGGTGTGATGTGTGCAGGTGTCTCTACTTGGGTCAGTCTTACAAAGTGGCTTCAAAATATGCAGAAGCTTATGTGCTTTTCAGACGAGCATGTGAGCATGCTGAATCAGCACTAAAAAGACTCCAACAGCTCTCTTTCCCAGAGGAGGTACTGAATGTTTTGCACTTCTCTGAATAGCTATAACAATTCTCCAGTTTTGTGATTTTTCTATCCCTTTGTTGATCAGCTCATCACAGACTCAGTTTGCAAGATGGTGGCTTTAATTCACTTCCTGCTATCTTACTGTGTGGGTTTCTTCCTCTCCATGATGTTGTGGACTTTAATTTGACTCAAATAGATAGACAGAGCAAAGTTGAAAAAGTTCTGACTGTGTGTCCATGTATTCAGCAACAACGGCAGGAATTGGAGGAACTGCGAGATAGGAGTACAGGAGAGGCTTGTGTGGTGCATGCACAAGGGGTGATGGAGACTGCAAGGTCCCAAGCAAAAGCCCAAGATTCATTACAGAAAGGAGTAGCGGCAATATCACTGAAAGGAAAACCTACCTCTACTGAGGTAAACAGTCAAATGACCATGCTTCTGATCATTACCTGGTTTTAATTGCATTTCAATGAACCTAGTGTTTTGTTTCATTTTCTCATCTCTGTGCAATGAAGAAAAGACTTGAATGAAGAGGTTCCTGTTATGATAGCTGGTTCCTACCATAAATGTTGCTGTCAAAGGTCTCTGGACATGCATGTGAAGGTCACTGTTTTTCAAACTACTCGTGAGTTTGGTTTTGTTTTTGTTTTATCCATTCTTAAGGGGTCATGTCTCCTCTTTTGCCTGTTTCTAATGTGTTGTCAGATTTGTTATGCTAGCCGGCCACTACCATAAATGTTGCTGTTGAAGGTCTCTGAACATGTGACTGCCAATGTTGTTCAAGCTGTTGTTCAAACTGTCCTCTCCTTACTCTGAATTTTTGTTTTTATTCTTTTTCAAAAAGAAAACCTGTTCTTTATGGATGGCTCTCTGCTTTTTCCTCTTTGCTGATGTATTGTCAGCTTAAAAATCTCTATACCCTTGTTGTTATGTCCTCTCTCAGTTCTGTTTATGTTGTCTTGAATCATAAGTATGGATTTAGACAAGTTGTATGAAGAGGTTTTTACTGATTAGATGGAGTGGCTGTTTGTGCTCGACTGTTCTGCAGGAGGATGGTCAGTATTTACTAGATAGGCTGGACATTTATGAGGCTGCGATAAGTACAACACCTGGATCAAAAGAACCCCCACGGATAGCACAAATACCTCCCCCTTTTCAGTCTGTGCCCTGCAGGCCAATTTTTCTGGACACAGCACTCAACACAATTTCGTTTCCATCCCTGGAGGCTCGATTGAAGAAGAAACCAGAGAAGAGGAGCTTCTTCAGTCTGTGGGGTGGCCGGAAATAGTTTTTCTTGCCAGGGTGCTTGCTCCTATGTAGTGCTTCGTCTGAACACACAAGAATAAAAGTTGGTGACTTTTTTTGGGTCCCTGCTTTTCTTGCAGTTTCTGCTTATCTGTTGATGGAGACTTTCTTAGAGTAAATGGGAAAGAAGTTATTGCTTATGCTTTGGGTGAAGAAACATGTTCATGAATTCTTTTGCTTTGTGGGTGGTGGTAAAGGACCTGTGATGAGGAAAGTGGCAAACATTTGTGTGTCCATGGGAGAGTGTGTCACATTGTAAAACCCCGACTGTAATGACAGAGATTGTGCCTACCAGAAAGATTGCTTGTTGCAGTGGCAGCAGTTGTGTAGGTGTTCCATTTGTCAAGTTTAACAATGACTCTTGTTGTCAGAGTTTTCAGCCGACCTTGAGATTTTCCTCTGAAATTCAGAAGTATAAAAACCACCAATACTTTCATGCAGAGCTGCTTGTCATAGCTGCTGGTTGCACTTTCCCAGTGTTGTTGGATTTGGACATAGCCAGAATGCATGAGCTTTGAGAAACCAATGTCATAGAAATAGTGCATTAAAGGTTGTTTGCTGCAACTATGTCTTCGGAGGTGTCTCCTCAAGACACCAAAGATGTCGCTGCACCTGATACAGTTTGTTGTAAACTCAGTGCTGCTGCAGGGTGTCCCAGAAATGACTTGTGGGTCATTCTAAGTTGTGTGTGCTATTTGTAACACACTGTGTGATGTGGCAGCTTTGCTTAATCCATAGTAATTTTCTCATGATAGGAGCTTGGAGCCTGTTGGGGTTATTGCAACTTGTATGTGTTTGGAGCTTGTTGCAGTCATTGCAACTTGTATGTATTTGGAGCTTCAGAGTTTGTTACAGTTACTGCAACTTGTATGTGTTCGGACCTTCAGAGCTTGTTGCAGTTTATTGCAACTTCATATGAATGTGGAGTTCAGAGCTGGTTGCAAGGTGTATGTATTTTGAGTGCAGAGCTTTGATGTGGTTATTGCAGCTTGCATGCAGTTTCTGAACTCTTCTTGCAGATTTTCAATTCCCCTTGGGAATCCAGCACCTGTGCAGTTGCTTGAACATGTATATGCTTTGCTTCAATGTATGGTGAGAGAGCATTTTCCTTGCCACTGTAGTTGAAGCTCAGGTTTCTGCACTTCAAAACCCAGCTTGATGGATGACTTGGTGCTTGCTGTTGCTTGAGGACTCGTTGCTGCTGTCGCATGAGGACTTTGCTGCTGCTATTGCTTGAGGAGCAACGGTTCTATACTCTTCAGAATCCAACTCTGAGCATTCTTGCAATGATGCTCTTGTTGAGGTATCTTCTGTTCTACAATCCACAAACCAACTTCCAAGCATGTGTGCTGCTCTTGTTGAGGTATCTATCTTGTGTGCTCAAACCAAGCCTCCGAGCTGCATCCTTTTTGCTGCTCTTGTTGAGGTAATCTTCTGTTCTACAATTCACAAACCGAACCTCTGAGCATCCTTGCTGCTGCTCTCACTGCTCTTGTTGAGGTATCTTCTGTTCTACAATACACAATCCAACTTCCAAGCATCCTTGCTGCTGCTGCTTTCTGCTGGTGTATATGTCATTGTTGTTGAGGGATCCAGTGTTCTTGTAGCTTTTGCAAGAATCTGGACTTGTTCATTCCCGCTTGTTTCTCCCGGAGAAACGCAGGATTGCATAAAACAGAAAGCGGAACAAAATGCCAAACGCGAACGTGATGGCCAGACATTGCCATTTGGTGAGCTCCGTGATTTGCTTGGCTATAAGCACATCAGGGCCTGTTAGGATACAAGACGACGCACTCATGTTTGCGTAAGGAGTGTTGAGTAAGGCGGATGTGGAGCTCACCACGGAGAGCATTTCACTCACAAGAGTTGGACTCAACGACGCCAGCGGAGTTCCGAACAGGATCTGTGAGCCGCGCTCGTAGCAAGGACCTTCAACCTGGAACTCGTTGATGAGCACGGCTTCGTAAGGATACTTGATAAGCGACAAGTAGTGAAACCAGAGCCAATATTTGGGGATGCGTTCTCGCGCGATGAAGAAGCCACTGAGAAGAAGAAAGTAGGCTAGCAACGCTACCACCACAGTGTAGCCCAGCATCACGTTGGGCATCACCCCGGAGAGCAGAGTGACGAAGGAATTGCCGGCCCAGAAAGAGGCCCAGACGATGAGGAAGAAGAAGAGAAAGCCCGAACCTCCGCCAGCCAATCCCACCGCCCACCAGACCGTCAACACAAACGACATCGCCAAAACGGCCAAGAACGGCACATAGATCAACGCGTTCGCCAGCACGTACGATGACATTCGGTATGTGTTGTGCCCCGTCTCTCGCATGAAGATGTAGCGCTCCTGCAGGAAAACTGGCAACGCGTCCGCACATGTGTAGAACGTGGTTGACATCGCGAACGCGAAGAAACCCAGCCGCTCCTGTGTCCCCCCCACCCCTCACACATCCAACACTCTTTCTTGTGTCAAACAACCTGCTTCCTTCAAGCACCCGGTTTTCAGGGTAAGAGGCAATGTGATCCACCCAGAAAGAAACTGGCCAAAGTTTGGTATCCCTACATTTTAAGGTCATGTGGAGTCCACTACACAAACATTTGCAGCATAATTGGGCTTCACCATGCTAACCACCATTTGTTTCCAATTTACGACATCTTTCCATTAGGCTGCTCCAGCTTCTTTGTTATGTTTTTTCTAACTAGCTCTGCTTACACAGTAGAGCTATTATGCTCATAGCCATCCCACAGCTCTACCGGTCAAGCATTGACCAATTGGAAGAGTTGTGAGAGCTCTGAATCGAACTGTGCCGCACCATAAAATGACATCTGTTTTTAAAATGAAAAACTTCATTTCATGAGAACGTATGTTCTCAGAGTTCCTAACTTTGATTAATTACATATTTTCAATGCAAGTGCAGCTCTCCAATGGGGAAAGGAAGCAGCTGTTCCTACAGCAAAAAATAATGCCTTATGTCAGTGGCTTTCCGGTAGTCTGCTCTGCTGTGATCACAACACAAGTTACGAGTTAACTGTGATCACAACAGCCTAATGGAAAGAGACTCTTTGTATGCTGAATATTTTTCTTCCTCATGGATGTCTCATCAATAGCAGAGCCATTATGTGATGAGTGGCTTGTTTTGTGAAGGAATTGGCAGCAAGCAAGCAAGCAAGCGACTGTAGGTAGTGACGATGATGATTGTGTGGCGCGCGAGGTAGTAATGACGACGGACGTACCTGAACGCCTAGCGGCGAGTGATCGAGGTTCCAGAAAATGGTGGCGAGAAGGAAGGCGGTGACCAAGACGGTGGCCAAGCGCATGAGAAAAAGCTCAGGCATGCGCTTGATGTTCATCACGGATCTGAGTGCAAGCACACGGATTTCCGTCCACCAAGGATTTGCGAACTTGCACACCATATCGGCACCACTAAGTTTGGTATCATGATCACTCTCTTGGGAGTGGGAGTTGTTGTTCTTCTTGGGATGATGATGACGCGGACTGGAAAGCTGCGTGGCGAACATGAATGCTGAGGATGGTCGAGACGCCACCAGCTTTCCTCTGGATATGGAAGCACTGATCGCGCCACGCACATCCTTGGAGCTGACCAGTATCCTGGCGGAGCCTCTTTTCGAAGCTGCCCCAATCCAGGAGTTGCAGAATTCAACCAGCTGCTTCACACCACCCTGTCAAAGGAAGAAGAAACCCATGCAAAACACACAAAAAGAAACACAATCAGTAGTGACTGCTGCTGCTGCTGCGACAACAGATCAATTCTTGATGAAAGCGGCAGCAATCAATCTTGAAGCAAGAATAATTAAGCAACTCGCGAATCTCAGCTAAGCTCCGGCTCCTCAGGATGCATGCACACGAAGGATGGATTCATAGTTGTTGTTGTTGTTGTTGCTCAACAGATAGATGGATAACTAGATAATCGACTGTAAGAGTCTTCTAGCTCTGGTACTACTTTGTACCTGTGAATTGTGCAGTTCTTGGATGAGGTCAAGAGCATGCTCGGTGCTGTTCTCGTGTTGAGGAACCGGACGACCGAAGGAGTGGAAGTAGGTGTGAAGCTCCGCAGGCGGACCTCCGTAGACTTTTTGGCCGAATGCCAGCAGTATGAGACGGTCCACGAGATCCAGGATGCGAAAACTGGGTTGATGGATCGACAGTATCACGATGCTTCCTGTCTTGGCAATCTTTTGAAGCGTTCGCACCTGCTTGCATGCATCCATGCAAGTAGATCAAGAAATCACCCAAGAAGAAAATAATGAAACATAATGGATTTGCATAACATTTCGAGCATTGAAAATTTTCAAGTAATGGAAGTTATTTTGAAAATCAAAATTGACAATCATACTTGGAGCTTATTCTGAAAACTAAATTTGACAATCCAAACACTTAGCTTATTCTCAAAACAAAATTGACAATCCAAACTATTGTGCTCCCCTTACGATTTTAAGTATTCACACTTGTTTATGTGCATGGAATTCAAGCAATAGTCCAAGAAAAAACTGAATATAGTGATTTTAAGTATTCATACTTGTTTTAAGTGCATGAAGCTCAAGCAAATACTCCAAGGAAAAACTGAATATCATGAATTTATATAAAATTTTGAGCATTGGAACTAGTGTCAAGTAATGAAACCTATTCCAAAAATCAAATTGACAATTCAAATTATTATGCTTTCCTTGTGATTTTTCAAAAATGGAAAGGGTACAGTTTTGTTTTTTAACAATGTCCACACACTTAACACTTTGTGGTTCGTATTATGTGTTTTCACCCTTTGGAATAAGAAAGAGAGAGAGAGAGGGGTTGGGGCGCGACTATGAAGAAGAAAGAGCGTGCACTGAAGGACGGACGGACGGACAGACAGACGTACCACCATGTAAGCACTGGTGGAGTCGAGACCAGAGGTAGGCTCGTCCAGAAAAAGCAACAAGGGGTCGTGGATGATGTCGATTCCTATGGAGACGCGTCGTCTCTCGCCACCCGACACACCACGACGACCTTCGTCGCCGATGATGGTGTCGGCCACCTCCACCAAGCCCAGCTGATCCAACAAGTGCATTACTCGAGCCCTTTTCTTGGCCGTGGATTGAGTCCTCGGTATTCGAAAAAGTGCGGAAAACATCAGCGTTTCCTTCACTGTCAGCATGGGAAACAGCAGATCGTCCTGTAAATGTCACCCAAGAAAGAGTGTGTGCATCATCATTGTTTCGTGATTTGTTGGCTCTACCCTTCATGGTACTTCAGGGTAGAGACATTGTTATGCACCCAGAAACAGGCCAAAGTTTGATATCCCTCATCATCATCATCATCATCATCATCATTGTATCGTGGTTTGTTGGCTCTACCCCTTCAGGGTTCTTCAGGGTAGAGACATGGTTATTCACCCAAAAACAGGCCAAAGTTTGATATCCCTACATTCTAAGATCGTCCTGTCAATATCACCCAAGAGTGTGCTCATCGTCATTGTCGTGCTTTGTTGGCTCTACCCTTCAGGGTACTTCAGGGTAGAGACATTGTGATGCACCCAGAAACGGGCCAAAGTGTGATCTGCGTGAAGAACAAGAACAAGAAGAACAAGAAGGCATGAGAAGATAGACAGATACACAAGAACATCGATCGATCTGCATCCAAGTTTGCACCTGCATGACATACGCCGAGATGCTGCGAAGAAGACGATTGCTGACATGGGTACTGTTGAGGGTGATGCGACCCTCTAAGCTCTCGATTCTTTGAGCGAGAGCGTCGATGAGAGTGGATTTGCCTGATCCACTGGGCCCCATGACAGCTAGAATCTCTCCATCTCTGGCCTCGCCTGAGACATGATCAAGTACCAAGCGAGAGTGTGGTGGTGGTGGTGCCATCGCCATAGCTGCTGCTGTTGCAGAAGACGCGGAAACAGCAGCAGAAGAAGCGACTACTGCAGTTGGCTTGCGAAAGCATCGTCTCCATCTTGATATTTTCTTGTGCACAGTGTAGGTAAGATCCGAGAACTGCAACACCAGGAGTGGTGGTTCTTCTTGTTGCATCATCATCGAGCCTTGTTGTTCTTCCAGCGATTTCGTCTCCAGCACGTTGACAAATGTGGGTTCATGATCAGATAGCAGCTTCATTGGCACCACCGGATCGAGATTCAGAACTACATGATCCATTGTGCCAAGAGTTGAAGGAAATGAACCTGCTACAATGATATCAAGATCCAGATCTGGGACACCAGGACTCAGGTAAGAAAAAGAACCAAGTTCTGGTATCTCGATGTCGCTGTTGTCTTCCAATGTGGAGAGCTGCTCTCTCTTGTGGAGACCTGCTTCCCCAATTCTTGATGCAGGAGGAGGAGGAGTTGCTGCTGCAGGATCAAATGGATCGTTGTCCTCAATAGCAGAAAGCCCATTGATTCCAGCACCCTCAGGAGCTCTCTCCATTGAAGTCCCTGAAGTTCCTCTGAACTCAGACCCACTCGAGACACGTTCTTGGTATGCAAGAGATGATGGTTCAGCAGCAGTAGCAGATGTCTCAGATCTTCTTCTCTGCTTCTTTGCAGCTTCCAAGGATTTGAAGCTTTCCAGCAGTTCTCTTCTGCTGGGAGGTCTGGGTTTACGACCTAAGTTGGTGGTTCTAGCGGCCATTGTGCAATGCAGATCCTGAAGTCTGAATTTCCCTTTGAGACACTACACCTTCAAGTTTGCAAATGCAGATCGATATCCAAACTCTAATACCTTGCACTCCACGTTCAATCTTGTAATGCAGATGATCCCAAGTGTCGAATTCCGCAGTTGCACTCCACGTTCAATCTTGCAATGCAGATCCTCAAAGTGTCCAATTCCTTGGTTGCACTCCACCTTCTTCACCCACTGATGTCCCTGGAATCAAACTGCAAAAACTTCTGCAGCTCTGACAACAAACAGCTTCAGCGCTTTGCTGCTCTCGCCCTCTCTCAGTGCATTTCAAGGAAAAATCCATGCTGCATTCATATTCTATTCTGTGATCTGGGTTTTTCATCTCTCTCCTTGAACCGCTTTTCTTTTGGCTGCAACTTTGAATGTGTTTGAATGTCTTGAATCTTGAATGAACAAGGTTGGAGCTCTTTAGCAAGGAAATGCAGACCATGATCTTTCACTGAACAGTTTCAATGCTGTTTTTATGATTACTATAGTGTTCCCTCAAGAGCATAAAAAGTGGCTTGCATCAAATCAGCTTCTGTTCAAGCACAAGCAAAGAGGGATGTGGTGGTGCAGCAGAAGAGCGTTCTGATTCTTGAATGACTGAGGAGCAATCGAGTTGAATCTGCAAACCTCCAGGTACTGCACTAATGTTCAACCACTTCCATGAGTTGATGGGAAGTGAAGAATTTCTTACACCTTGAGGTTGCTGCTGCTGTTGTTACTTCTTTTTTGGGTTTCAAAGAGATTTCACCCTCATTAACAAATTGTGGAAACCTCAACTGGATCATTATCAGCTGATGCTACTACTGGATCTCAAGACAAGAGAAGTGTAAGAGGGATTTTTTCTGCAGCTGTTATGCTGATCAATATCTGCATAGAATGGAGGCAGTGTGTGCCCATGGATCAATAAAGAAATTCCAAGGCAGCAAAGAAGGTATGTGTCTGCAGTAATTATGGGAAACAAGTTGGGTGTTATGAGGAAAAAAAGCCCAGAGACAAAGAGACACTGTGATACTTGGGAGAGAGATTGGAGGGGCAAAAACTCATGGGTGCATGAATTGAAAGCTGGATTTCAAAGCTGCCTGTTTGGATTCTGGAGATCCATGGAAACATGAAGGGGGTTGAAGAGCTAAAGTGGGCTACACAAGTGAAAACATGGTTTACAAAAAGCTAGAATTTGCAACAAAAATGGTCAAGAAAAGCTGTAATTTGAAACCATTGCTGCGACAAAAATACAACCTGTGGAATCTGCAACAATGGTGAAGAAAAAAACTGGAATTTGCAGCAATCTCTCAAATCTGTACTGTGCTTTTCTGACCCTTGTGACTGGAATGATTCTTCATGCACTCACTTCTACTCAAGGTTATATGCCTACCTCTGTACTACACCAAAGCAACTGTACAGATCATATTAGTTGCATATAATATAAGATGGTCAAGCTGCACCTCTTTTTATATACTACTGCTCCTGCATACCATCATTGCAAACTGTCACCATACTTTGTACCTTCCTTCAACATCACAAAAGTTCCTTGAATCATGGTTAGTACTTCCTTGCACACTTTTGGTGGCAGCTCAAGGTAGCTGGAATCCTTTTCCCAAATTTGTTTGGTTTTCAGGGGTTTGCTGCTTCACTGATGTGGTTGTGGTGATAATCTTGATTACGGTTTTGTTTGCATGGGTTGGTTATACATGTGCAGGGAAAAATCTGGTGCAGAGTTAGTTGGATATGCCCTTTCTTTCTTGCTTCCTTTTCTTGGTCAGTTTTCTTCTTTCTTGTTGTGTTCTCTTGTCATGAAAGTTTTGCCCAATTTATATCATTTTTTTTAATTTTTTTTTTTTCCCCACTTCTACTGTTTCTAATTTCATAGAAGTATGACCATGCTTTTGATCAACCAAGATTTTCCAGGTTGGTTTTTTCACAATTGTGTTTTTGTTTCCCCAAAAAGGAATCCAAAAGCCTCTCTCTTTGGCCAGAATGGATGCATGACACATATTTGTCCATGCCAGATATGATGAATTTAAGATGCTTCCAAAATCAAGGTCAGTAAATTGTTCAGTGATCTTTCCAAAAGGTACCAGATAATTTTCAGTCCAAACTTTGCAGAGAACTATTAAACTGACCCCTTCTACAAAATTTGTGTAGGAAGTAGGCCCAATTCCTATAGGTTCAAAACTATCCCAAATTTGCAAGATTGATGCAAATCCATTTCTACTTCTATTATTGACAATGTCATTTTGCATTGGTTCAACTTTTAAGAGTCTCAACAAATTATTTTCAACAGTTGGGTTGGTTAGGTCTACACCTTCTTGCCATTTTTGGAGCATGCCACTTGTCCATATATATATCAAGATCAAAGGTACAACCAACACAACCTTCAACTCTATGAGCTTTGCCATCTTGGAAACAAAATGAATCTTTTTGGATTGGACTACCAATCACAATTGGTTCTCATAAATTGCAAACTCATTATGAAGACTTCCTATCAGCCAAAGTTAAAAGAACCGGTTCTGGAAGAGTTCTGGTGGTTCACACTTCATACTTGCCTTATACATATTATAACAAAATCCATGATTCTGTAAGGTAGAAAGTTAGAAAGGTAGTTTTGAAGTTTTTTTCTAGAAGAGTAGTAACAATCACAAAATTTCTGGAAAGAGTCACACAAATTGCAAAGTCCATCTGACCATCATCATTGCCTGATGATATCAGCAAATTAAATAAGTGTGAGCAATTTTTTGGAAGAATAGCAAATTAGTGTAAATTGTCCACACTAATTGCAAGTCAGCGGATTGTAATTAATTAACAAACACCAATTATGTATGAGAGGAGTAACCTGCAAGTTGCAAAGGAAGGAATTGAAGGAAAATCATCAGGAGCTTTGTAATTCAATATGTGTTTTGGGTTAGGTCTTGGGAAAAGAAGGTGGTTGAACAAAGTGTGGATTGCTTTGTTGATTCACTTGATTTAAACTACCTCAACAACTATCCCATTACTACATGTGTAAATGAGAGGCAACAATACAAAAGCAGCCATGATTCAGATTGAGCTTATGGACCAACTTAGAGCATTGTTGTCGTCCATAGCCTCTACACTATATGTTCGGTCAAGTATAACCATCAAATAGTAAGAAACTCACATTGGGCCTATAAAGATGCCCAGATATAATGCTCTCCTAGAGGGAAATGACTGTCTTTTATTGGCCAACCATACTGACAATTGGCCCAAGTGATGTCATTTTAGTGGTCTCTTGACTTTCTAGTGTCCATTTTTCCATGTTTATGGGTGGGGATGGGGGAATAATTAACACTCCCAATGTTGGCTGCAGTAAACATTGATGGAGGCCCAAATAGAGAGTGTGGGTGGAGATGCTCTTATGTAGGTGGGAATGTCCATGAACTCAAATTATTGAGTTGCAAAATCAAAAAAAATTCCCATCATCTGAAATGTGATTTATTTTCCAAAAGCATGTGAGAAGTTCAAATTTTCAAGTATATAACATGAACTGGAGTTTGAACCCAAGTCACCTCCGGTCAACTAGCTGCAGTTGTACATGATCATTTTCATGCTTAACTACCTCACTCCTTTTCCTTACACACCAACATGAATATGAAAATGTGCATTAACATGTGCCTTTTTATGTCTATGATATTTATATCGTTTTAAATTACATTTAGCATTGGCATAGATAATGACAAACTATTGAAAACCATATGGGAACATAAGGAAAGAAAAAAGAAAATTTGATCATCATTTGTAGCACACAACAATGCGAAGCCCAAGTTAGTAGGTGAACACATATGAAATGGAGGTAGTACAACAAAAGCACGACAAGTTCTAGTCAACCATGTCAAGTTATCAAATTTATTGTTTCCTTTCACATGCATACTTCTGCTACAAATATTGGCAATTTGGCAAGGTTGGGGCATGGTGTTTCCAAATTTGATTTTGTTTGTAATTATTCGTAGGCCCACTTTAGATGAGGGTCCAGGGTCCAATTTCCTAGGAACCAATTTGGACTGATTTGAAGCAAATTGAATCGGTGAGTTGGACTATACCTTGGTCCCTAGCCTGATTCTTGGTTCTCCGAATCAGGAGCTCTCCTTTTAGCACTATTTTTTGGTCTGAACCAAATGATTTTCCCTCCAGAACAGGTGTCACGTAAGTTTAGCCTTAATTTGCCACTTTTTTGTCTTGGACCCTTGTCTAAAAGCCTTGGGGACCAATTTAAAGCTTTCAACCAATAAAATTGCTTGAATTCATTGGTTCCTGGGCCTTGGACCCTCATCTAAAGTTGGCCTTAGTACATGTATAATCATTAGAATGAATGTAGGTACTCATATAAGATTATCATCAACAATAGTAGGAGTGATCACATATTTCTTATGATACTTGATCTATAATGGCAATGTAAAGCTATTGATAATTTACAGAACCAGAATATTTTGGTAGTCATTTAAGACTTATGATTATTTTTCAAGAGTAACTGATTGGAAATTTGGCAAAGGCCACATCACCCCACATTTTGAGCCTTTTAGAAAAGTTGGATGGGTGTAAGCATTTACCCATTCTAAACCTATTAGGATATACTCTTTTGTTAAAACCTAAACTTAATATTGCTAAAAAAAATGATTTAATAAAAAAAATGAAATGGTTAGCAAGTTGTTGTAAGGTGCCATTATTTTTGGTACATACTAAAACTTTAGATTTTGAAATAACATGCTATCCATTGGATGGAATGGTTTTTCAAATGAAAATGAGTAATATGAAAGAACCAAATCATCAACATCAAGCTAATAATGCTTTCACGGCTAGGATTCCCTATAAGCATACATTATCAATGCTCGCCCTGTCTCAATATTGCCCATTAATGAAGGCAGCCTAACATGGTGAGTGGGTAAGCTAATCTTCCAAAACTGCGGGAATCACTTAGTATTCTTGAAGTCACTATGAAAAATTCAGGCAACCAAAGTTGCTTCCGTTAGGTGGTTGGAAATAGTTTCTCTTTCAAAACTTCAACCATTCATGGTTGGCAACATGCATACAATTATTCTTAAGTGCTCATTTCAATGCAAAACAATAATTTCTAGACCAATTCGCCATCATGACGCAATTGAAAGATAAAATTGTTAGTCATTTAGATGAATTTATCATGAATTGCCAAACTTGTGTGTTATAAAACAATTGCATGTTATACCATATTACATTGACTCAATAACCAAAGATTTGAAACAATTGAAGTTGATTTATTTGTATGCCCAAGGATTTTCAAATTGTGTTGATGGTAATTTGGATGAATGATGAAATAACCTTGAGATGGGGTTGGTTGTGTGGGATTAAACTTGTATCACACATATCATGTTGAATTGGGTCACCTTCAAAAACTTTGGTTTCCCATCATACTCCTTAATCACCCCATGTTGTATATTGATCCCTTTCAATCCCCTTTTGACAACCTTCCTTGTTAAAAATGTGTTGCACAATGGCCATCAACAACTAGAAAAACATATAGTTCATTTTTCTAAATGTAAACATTAAGCAATATTGAATTCCTACTTACACTAAAGTTGCATTTGTAGGCCAAAGGCCATCATATAATTACTTTTGGATGTGAGGCACTTATCCCAAAATCCATGCAAAGTTTAAAAGTTAAAAGCATAGATTGTTAATGTCTCCATGTCTTTTTCTAAGTTATACAATGTGCTTGGGACACATGACATTTCATCCTTCATGCCCATGACAATAGTAGGCTGATGACACTTCTCTTTCCTCAAATCTTGGAATTTTGTTCTTTTGAAGGGATTTATTAATATATCTATTCCATTTGTATCTACTAATATTATATGTATGCATAAATCTACTACTACTATATATCCCTCTTAAAATAATGTTCCCATATTTGTGGGAACATTGTGAATGCTCAATATTTCTAGATTAACCTTTTTTTTTCCCATGATAGTGGACCTTCACGTGCTTTGTTTGTGTGTGGAATACATGATTATTTATGCACTTGATAGTGTAATCTATGGTAGTTGTAACTAACAACTATACTTGTTTTACTTGCTATTTTTAATCTCATGTGAGTCATTTGCCAACCTAGATATAATCATGTTGTTTCCTTTGGGCCCTTTAAAGCCAAAGCTATCTATGTAAACTTTATTGAGAACAAGTTTGGAGTATGTCTTTTTGCTAGACAATGTGAATGGTGTTCCTTCAAATGTGAAGATGTTTGTTGTAGTAGAATTTTTGTTGAATTAGTGTTTATTTAACCTTTGAGCTTTGTGTTGGTTTTGCGTGTGGATAAAATTTAATGTGTTGGTCTTGATATAACAAACTTTGATAAATTTTGTTGAGTTTTAAGTGTGGAACTTGGGCTACTGCCATGAACCTTGACATCGCTCCTACAAGAAATGTGATATTGGGTCTTATATGTGCTAGGTAGATGAGCTCCATGATTAATTTCTTATGTAATGTACAAGGTTCGCATGTAGATGTTGCATGTCAATTAACAATCTAAAAGTTGCAAGTCCTTAGTCATATGATAAGGGTTACAATTCAACATATAAGGGTTATAATTAACGATTTAATATACATATTCTTCTTGAGAAATGATTTCCTCTTCCAAGTGAATGAAGTATTTTCTCAAGTATCTTTTAATTCTAATTAAGTTTGTTGTTTTGAAAAAGAATTCAATTGAAATTTGAATCACAATTTGTTTTCCTTGTTGTCGATTGTAACTACAAGATTGTCTCTATACAAGACTAAAAAATTACAAAGTTTCCATTGTTTATTGCACAATAAGTGTCCCAATCTAAATGTGTTATCAAATGATTGTTTTCATGAAAATATTATGATCAATCAATATTTTAACACCAACCTTGAAGAACTTGATGTAGACATGAAAAGCTTTAAACAATTTACATATTGTCTATTCCATTCCAACTTGAACAAATCCTTTTGGCTAGGTGACATCAACATCTTCCTTGAGTTCTCCATGTGTAAAGATGTTATTTCAATGGCTAGGTGAAATACATCCCTTTTGCATTTGCATTGGGAAATTGTGGTTGCATGGATGGTGCCACATTTAACACCCAATGAAAAAATCTTGTTATAATCTATGCCTTGTTTCTATTCAAAGCCATGAACAACTAGTAAGTGTTTATGTTTTTGGTTGTTCCATGTTTGTTGCACATGCCTTCAACTTATATAATCAAGGAGCTCATCTATCTAACAAATACAAGACTCCTTATTAATGCATATATAGGAGTGAAACCAATATCCACATGATGAAAATAATTTTTGATGTTTTTGAAATGGAGAAAGAATTTTCTGAGGAAGAAATTGTTGAGGCATCATTTGGGTCTAATATTTGTGTTAAATGGGTATAGTCAATATTTTAGATATAGTTTTTAGTTTTAGTGACGATGATTCATTGGAGTCAATTTAGAAAGGAAAACTTTAAGTTCCATAAGTCATAAGTTGTCATTTGAAAACTTCCTAAACTAGAACAATTTATTTAATCCATTCCCAAATTAAACGGCATGGAAAGGTGTATTTTTAGATTTGTGTATTTTAAAAAGTTTTTATTTCCAACATTATATCATTTTAATAATTTTTTGTTTATATGTTGGTTTTTAAGATTGATTTTTTATCATAATAAACACATGACAAATTTGGCTACAATAAAAACAAATTAGTTGACTAAGTCTATTATGACTAAGTGTTTATGTAAGTCCAACTAGGCATGTCCATTATGACTAGAGTGTCTAATAATTCCATTGATGTGGATGGAAAATGGCATGTCCATTTTGATTAATCATACTAGTATACTAGATGACCTCGATTCCAATTAGTGTATTGTTGTGACGAAGTTGTTTACAAATTCAATTAATGTGGTGCCAAATTGCATGTCATTACTGATTGAGATGTTTAATGATTATGTTGATGTATATGACAAATGTTATGTCAAGCCAAATGGCACATTATTGTGACTAAGTTGTTTATATTTTTGTTGACATGGGTGCCAAATAACATGTCCATTTTGACTAAGATGTCTAATCCTCTAATTATCATAGGTGCCAAATGGCATGTTTGTTTGACTAAGATGTCCAACATATGACTTTCTATCTAGTTACATGGCATGTCTATAATATATTTGTTAACAAGATTTGACCTAGTTACCTTCCACTTTAAATCTAATGTTACTTCCTACATATAAAAGCCTACATTGCACACATAAATTATCTAATTTGAAATACATGTACACATCCACACAACCTACATATTATTCATCGAGAGCACACACCCAACTACAAACATATACACACATGTAAAGATGCAAGTTGCAACCTAATATATAAAAATTCAAAGTCATCAAGTTAGAATATATGTTGATATGAATATAATGTAACAACAATTTTCACATGAAAAACACCCACTTCACATATACAATGTGGTTTAATTTTAGGGTCGAAGTGTTATATACCCTATTATTTTGTTTTTAATGTAAAGTGGGGGATCATGGCCAACCTTTGGAACTAGCAAACTACCACCCACTAACAAACATGATGTAATGTCAACATGTAGGAATTCTTTTAGCATGTTGCTATTGTGATGAAAAGTTATCCCACCTCCAAACTTGACAAAATTGCTAATTGTTACGTCTTTGCTTTCAACAAAACTTTGGAGTAGAATGTAGTCCTTTTTCTAATATGACAAAAATAGCAAAAAATAAAGAAAATCCCAACTAGAAATCATACTAACAAGACAAAATGTAAAAAAATTGAAAGAACCAAATTGGAAATCAAATTGAAAAAAGACTAAATGTAAAGCAAATTAAAAAAACCAAACTAGAAACAAACAAGTATGCAATCTACCAATGTATCACAATTAACAATTTTTTCCATAGAAACAAAGAAAATAAAATGTCAAATGCAACTTAGGTGTCATAAAAAATCCAATGCAAATACACCATTAAACTTCAATTTGTCAACATACTACCATCACCAATTTTAATTCTAACTGTAATTCAACATACATTGAAAGTTGAAAAATAGAATTGAAAACTATAAACAAATTCAAACTGATGAACTTTATGTTGATAAAATTCAAATTTTGCATAAGCTTCCATTTTAATAAAAGCATACTACAATATTTCAACTTGTATTAATCAAACAAAAAAAATCTAACAAAACAATGTTTAAATTATAAAACATCAACATTCAAAGTGAAAATTGACCCAATCAAAACATGTTCATGATTTATAGTTTGGTGGGTGCTTTGCCATGTCTATAATTGTAACCTCCTTTCCTTGTGACCTTAAAGCTTTCTTATAGCCTACATAATCTCATATTGATGTGCATTTGTTTGACAAGATGGGTGCACACAATGCCTTGTTCACCTATAGATCCCCAAAAGTTGATTAAAAAATCAAGACATTGAATTTTATACCTATCAAACTTTTACTTGAATTGCAAATGCATGGAAAGGAAAGGCGCCACCAATCATCCAAGGCTTAGGATACAATGCAAACTTTGCTATAACTTTTCATTACAGGTTCAATTTTGTAAGTTGTTACCCATGTGAATTTCACCCTACATACCCATAAGCACTTTGAGCCCTAACAATCCAACAAGGTAAGGCCATAAATTGTTTAGTAAATAGTTACTTCATACTTCATTGTTGAAGGGATAGGACAAAATTTAACAAAATGGGGGATTTCCCATCCACTTATATGGACAATCATTTATCAAGAAACTATTCCTAGGACTTAATTGCTTATACTTTAAACCAATTTCATCAAACACCCTCTCCACATTTTTCAATACAAGATACCACTATGGATGTAGTGGATGTCTAATGTGGGTCTCTAAACAATTGTTGACCTTTATGATGACAACAATTGAATCCAATGGGAAGAAAAAATTAAATGTTGTCAAGTTACCATCTCCTACTAGGAGCATGGGAGTGGTAAGAATTTTTTTTGTAGAATGTAAATATTTTGGGTATTTTTGAATCCCCTTATAATGAAGTTCACTATCATGTACAATTTAAATTTTAACAACACATGGAATTGAATCATTCAAACATCAAATTTTGAATGCTTAAAACTAATTGTGTGAATTTCACTACAAGAAATCGTGTCTATGAAAACCTCACTACCTTGAAACTAGAACTTTGAAACAACTAATCTACAACTACATTGCAACTATCCCATTGAAATATTAAAAACAATTAAGAAACGATTCATGTAAAAAATTTGTGGAGTTCTATTGTGATTATATATTAGTCCCAAGATAAACCCCTATATGCATGAATGTACACATCATATATATAGTTTTGGTCAACTATGTTTAGCTTTGTTAGCAAATTGCACAAAAATCACATATGACAACTATAATAAAATTAGAATAAATGAGACATTCATTAGCAATTTCTTTCCAATTTTTTTACAATTAATAATAATATTATTATTATTATTATTACTTATTAGTGTAAATAGTTTTATTTAATATTTTAAGCTAGGCTACCATAACCTAGCCTAAATAAATAAAAGTTAATAATTAATGACTAGCTTAGGGTAATATTTAATAATAATAATAATAATAATAATAATAATAATATTATTATTATTATTATTATTATACATTGATATCTATATTTCATATTAATAATCAATATACATAGTAGATAGACTATGTTAAGGTAGAACCGCCTATCACTTATTGTTGGCAAATGACTTAACAATTTTGGATCTTTATTTATTTTTATTTTTTTGTGTGATATAAAGCATCATGGGAATGCCAAGGTAATTTTACATTATATGTTTCAACTCTAGAGGCAAAGGAACAACACAGAAGGAACATAAAACATGTTGAAATGACATAGTGTATTATTTTTTTAAAATGACCTTTTATTTTAAACCCCTTATATTTATTGTTTCTTGTCCACTTTTACCAATCTAAAGTTTTATGGGTGTGCCAAATTAAGGTTTACATTAACTATTTAAGCTTTAAAGGTAAAAGAACAACAAAAAAAAGCCATGAAAAAGACAAATGTGCTGAATTTTAAAATGTGAATTAAGCCAATGACCAAACATTGACCCCATTTTTTTTTACAATCATATCTTTCTCATTTTGTGTCCTTTTTGGGCAATTTAAATAATTATTGGTGTGCCAAGTCAAGGTCTAAAAAAGATTTTCACTTGAGAAGCAAAAGGACAATGAATTAAAATTTGAAACTTTCTAGGAGCTTAAGTGTTTGTTCACTAGCTTGTTTTATAATGGTTGCAAGTGAACTATAACTAAGATGTAATCAATTTTTTAATCCCGCATTGTTTGTCCTAGCTTTCAAATTTGTAAAATATACAATTAAGTGCATTAAGAATATTAAAAAATAAGTGACATTTGCAATAAAGCAATAAAAGAAAGTTTGACCTACCTGCTTAACTTAAGCCTACCTACCTATCTACCTAGGCCTAACTACCTACTTATTTAGCTTAAGATATATTTTCGATGTTGATAGTAGTTTGAAAATGGTTGTAGTACCTTGAGTTTAAGCTCGAGTCCTTTTTAGACTTGAGCCCAAGCTTGGGTTTCATTCTTGTTTTTTATTTTCTAAGCTCTTCATTAAGTTACTTTTAGTGCTAAAAATAGCTTGGTTGGGCATGTCACAACCTAAGCCCAAGCTTGGGTCTTTTTTTCATTTTATTTTTTTAATTTCTTCACAAAGCTATTCTTGACGCCAAGAGTAGTTCAGGTAGGGCCACAACAATCCAAGCTTGGGTTTGGGTCTAAAATGGACCCAAGCCCAAGCTCAAGGTTTTTCTTTTTTTGTGTTTTTTGAACTTTTCATCAAGCTACTCTCGACATCAAGAGTAGCTTGGATGAAGCTACAAAAACCCAAGCTTAAGCTCAAGTCCAAAAAAGACCCAAGCCAAAGCTCGGGTTCTTTTCTGTTTTTTTTCATCTCTTCATTGAGCTATTTTTTATATTGAAAGTAGTTCAACAATGATTTTAAAACTTGAGCCTATCATGTCTACAATTTTTCTATCTGTTATTAATTGTTGATGCAGTTGAATTTGGTAACAACACCCATTATCATTCACAATATGGACACTATGCAAGTTCATATTCATTTTCTTTTTGAATCTGTTCTCAATCACAATCTTGTTCAACATTTGATTTTGGTTTTGCACTAGTTGATTTTGCATGGATTTCAACTCTTGGTGGTTATTCTCCATAGTTTTAAGATGAATGTCAAGCTTAAATGTGATCACTTGGCTTGCATCAACCATGGCATAATCCACCTCCACATCAATGTCTAAAAAATCAACTCAACATGCTTTGAAAATAACAATAAATAGGATAAACTCACAAAGTTAATTTTATCAGTATGAAATTGTAGAAAAGATATCATGAGCCACCCTTGTGTTTATAATCTTAATTAATATTACTATTTAAACCTACTAAATTATCAATTATGATACATATAACTACATTTGAAAAAAACATTTCTGCATAGTAGTACTAAACCAAAGCTAAATTGCATAAACTTTTGAAGATGCAAATTAACATGATAAATTGGAAAAAATGGCCACAAAATTGCCATAATGATAGGCCATAGTTGAGATGCATATGGATATGATGCTTGAAATAATACCTCAACCTTATACTATTACAAAATCAAATATGTTAGATTCTACACTTTTGGCCATATTGTATTTAGAAAATGTAAGATTTGGATTTAAGATTTTGGGGTTCTTATTATGGTACCAATGTGGGTGCTCCTTCACCCAAAGCCACTAAAAGTATTCCCTATCTAGATAAACTTTTAGAAAGTACAATGCATTTATAATGTTGAATAATGAGGTTTAACTCTCCTTTAACTTCATAGTCATCAACCTTATGCTTTTTACACTAGCTATTTTTTTTCCCTTTCACATCCATTTTGGATTTCTAACAATGTTGGGGCCCTCCCAAGCTCTACCTCCTAAATCCTATCCAACCCAACTTGCAAAATAGATTTTTTGTGATTCCAAGAATGTCAAATTTTAATGAATTTGTCATTTCTTCATTTTAAAAGGTAAACTCTACATTCCATTGCCTTCACATTGGGAATACATTCTCAAGTTGGATTTAGGACTCACCATAAGTTGATAATATGCATATACAATATTAACAACATTATAACAAAAATTATATTATAAAGTGCATAATCTACTAAGAAAAAGAGAGCTAGTAGCCCACCTAAATACTAAACATGAACTTGTACGGTGCCAAAACCATTCAATTAGAATTCAACTATCACTACAACAAAATATCGTTTGTTTACAATAATTACCATGACTCATGACACATGTGTGAACTTTGTGGTTTCATTCATTACGATTATTGGGTCTTGTGCAATTTGCCCAAATGTGATCATCTTAAAAACTAAAAGGGATACAACTTTTCAAAAAAAATTCAAGGTTTTAAAAGACACGATTAATGTGAAATGTGATAATTTGAAAAGGCAAATAAGATGACCAATGGGAAATTCGTCATGCATTTACCCATGTGATATGAAAAGGAAAAAAAAACAAACTAATATGATGAAGGGCATTGATTTTAGTTGAAATGGCTCAAGTGATCAAAATGTGAAATAATTGTGAAAATGACCCTTATTGTAAGTGTGAACTCAATTGCCATTGCCCCAACTTGTGTTAAAGTTTGGGGTATGAAAGGGCAAACATAAGGGTCAATATGATGAAGAAGCATTGATTGATTGACTAAGCCATTTGGGTGCAAATTTTTTAAGGTGTACCAAAATCTTGTCACAATGTCATCATTTTTTGTCTTTTTTAGCTAGTTTTTTTTACCATGTAAAGACATATTTATAGATGATTATGATGGAATCTAGAATTTTAATAATTTAAAATATAGTCCTTCTAAAATTTTTGAGAACTTTTGATTCATTATTTTTTATGGGGATCAAAATATAAGGTAAAAAATGATTATACTAAGGACTAGGCACTTTTTGTCCTATGTGGTACACCTTAAAGGATTTTCACCCATTTTTGTATTATGATTAATTCTCGATGATAAGAATCACTATAAATTTAGTAACTTTTGCTCCTTTGGTCCAAAAATTATGAAACGATCAATGTTGTGTGCATCATTCAACAAAGGCTTTCCAATGGTACCAAAAGTTTGTCAAGGGAAACCCATGGTTTGGGAGGGTTAATGTGTGATCATAAACAAAACAAAAAAACACCAATTTTAATATATATAGATGTAAAATATATGGTTGTTTGTCAATGTGGCACATATTACATTTATTTTGACATTGGTTTGATATTAATGTTATGTGTGCCATAATTAACACCATGTCTTTTACATTGTAATGGATGAAACCACATAATTTATTTCACACATGTTTCATATGCCATGTTCTATTTCTACCAAAAAAATAAAATTTCAATGTTAATGTATATTATTTTATTCAAATTAATATACATTACAATTGATTTTTCTTCCCAAACACTCAAGGAACATGTGTGGGGCTAGTGGATGATTTAGATGCAGACTATAATTTTGCATTAGCAAAAGTCAGAATTAACTTGGTTGCTTTAGTTAAAAAGTTAAAGTTGTCTAATTTTTTGATTTTGATGTCTTTGAAAGTCTTTAATGGGGAGCCTAAGCCAAAAGGGGTGAGACGACCTCTTAGTTGTATTTTAGATTCACTCGATAAAATTTTGAAAATTCTCATAAACATTCTAGGGTCCAACCATTTTATTAAGAATCACACATGCCCCTTTAGACCACTACTTTATTCTTAAAATCTTTTCATAATCTTTTTAATACATCTTTCAAAAAGATATTTATTTTTTTAAAAAAATTAATATTATTATGTTAAGGTGTATATTTTAAAAATCCAAAAATATGTCATTAGAAAATATTTTAAAATTGTGCTTTTAGTGTCAAAACTACTTTAAGTTGTTTTTATGCAACTTTTAAGTAGTGGTTACAAGAGGTTAAAAATCCTTATATGTATTTTTCACTCATTAGATCAATTCAAAATTTTTATGACATGTACATAATGTATTCACAATAACATTTTATAAAATATTCTAATTATTAATTTATTTTTTTAACAATCTAAAATTCAAAAATTAAGCAATGATTACGATTGTTTTTTGTACATGTTAGTATGACTACACCCTCTAACTCGACTTCAACACATTTTTGTTGGTTCTTTGGTGGGTTGAAATGCCGATATGGGGTTGATGCTTAATTATCCCTATGTATACTTCCTCCAACTAGTTCATTCCCCTTTTCCACATCAATTTTGAATGCTAGTGATTTTTTTCCTATAAGTGGGATGTACCCACTATTAGGTTTGACCTTTGAAAGTTACAAGCTAGAAGAGATGTGGAAAAGACCGATCATAACATAAGGAATCCAATCCTTCATAAGCCTAACAAACTTTTATTGAAAGTTCATAAAATGATTTCTGTAGATGGCAAAATCGCTTTTAAATCTCTTCAAGAAAAAAATGTCTTTCAAATGGAAAAAAGAACAACAAAAGGCATTTAAAGACTTGAAAGAAAACATGTTGTTCACCCTTGTGTTGAAGGTTCTAGATTTCATTAAACTAGTCAAAGTTCACATAGATGTAAGTGATTTCACTATTGGGGGTGTCATGGCCTAGGATATTTTGGGATACGTTTGACAATATCATGGCCTAAGATATTTTGGGATACGTTTGACAATATCATGGCCTAGGATATTTTTGGATATTTTTGGCAATATCATGGCTTAGGATATTTTGGGACTAGTATGGTTCAGGGTTATAAAAGGAGATAGTCTGAGGAACAACCCTTCAGCAGATCAACACCAGTTGATGGATCAATAAAGCTTGTTTTGTCTTGTAATTCTCCACTTGTTTGTAATCGGTCCATAACAGTTTGATTTGCTCCTTCTTCTTGTTTGTTTGTTTTGTTGTTTCAGTAAGTAGCTAGAGGTATCTTGGGGTGTAACTTGGAAAGGTTATAAAAGACTATAGGACGCTTCTACTCTCAAAGTTTCAAAAGAAAAAGATATGTTTTGTGAGAGTTAAGAGCTTTTGAAAACTCTGTGTCAAATCTGGTTTTTAGTCATATCTCCTTTGTTTAAGCTTTTTTGAGTTTGTAACTTTGTGATTTTATAGACCATATAGGAATATATGTGTGAGAGAAATTTCATGTCATTTGGACTTGTATTGTGAGAAATCCAAGCATCTGAAGTTTCAGTCTCAGTTTTGAAGTCAGTTTCTTTTGAAAGTGATATCTCTTTGTGGTCATCATCAATAGGGCTGAAATTTTGAGCAGATATAGAAGACATATATTCTATGTATCTCCCAAAATCTCAAGGCTTTTGGAGTTTTTGAGAGTGAGTTGTAAGTCATTTTGTGTTCAGGTCCCAGTTTGAGGTGGCTTCAAGGAAGTAGCAAGATCTTTCACTTTCCGAAATTAAATGAGCTGAGATTTTGTGAGAAGGTAGTAGACGTAGTTGCTCATGTTTTACCAAAATTTTAGAACGACCCAAGGTCATATGTGAGCAGTGTAGCTTTGCAAAATTGCTATGACAGAAGTTTGTTTTGAAAAGACATCAAAGCCAAAGTTTTGAAGTGGAGCAAATACAACTTGGGAGATCTTGAAGGAAGG
>Ga0116231_10001948_pt1 | contig 43043 bp, 40 predicted proteins | sample S1TSphgellanicum_2_FD_89695 | JGI IMG/M metagenome (GOLD analysis project Ga0116231, IMG submission 89695) | Host-associated microbial communities from peat moss isolated from Minnesota, USA - S1T2_Fd - Sphagnum magellanicum MG | ecosystem: Host-associated > Plants > Peat moss > Unclassified... | reverse complement strand
TGCTTTTTCTCAATTAATGTTGCGAATTTTTACAGGAGCACATACCGTCGGTGTTGCGGAGTGGCAGTTCTTCGTGGATCGTCTCTACAACTTCTTGGGCACGGGGCTGCCTGATCCCAACTTGGACCCGACTTACGGCAATTACCTCCGCAACATTTGTCCGGAAGCCAACTGATCCCTCAGACCCAACTCAGAGTCGCAACGTGTCGCTGGACTTCAGGTCACAGTTTAAATGGGACCTGAGCTACTTCAGGAACGTGAAACAGGCGAGAGAATTGCTCGGCATCGACGCCGAAATTGGAATCGATCCCACGACTAGTCCCTCATTTCAACCAAATCTGCCAAATTGGAAAACAAATCCCCTGTACTCAACTTCTTTTCTGCTTGGATCTGTGGTTTGTCTTTTTTTTTCCTTCTAAACTGTGAACCTGCAAAAAAATTTAGTACTAGTGTGAACCCTGTGCATGTATTATTTCAACAATGTTTGGTAGATGTTTTTGGTTTTTTAAAAAAACTTTTCTTTTCAAACAACTGTCGGTGGCCACTGTCCGTCCGGAGTCACGTGACAGACAGACCAAGTGAATTAATATATATGATTTCGACATAAAAGAAGGGTGGACGGGAGTCCCACCAGGACAAAATAAGAGGAAGAAAATGCCAAGAAAGACATGGTCCAGGCATCGTCAGCTACATACAGTATGCCAAATATCTGCAAGCGTCGTGGTATTTATTGCCTTGGCTGAACTACCCACATGGATCAGTGTTTGTTTTTCCAATTTTGTGATGTGGCATAGAGACCCTAGTAGCCAGAAAAGAACTACACTCAATGTTGAGTCCGAAACTATAATCAAAAGAGGCCAGATTCGAAACCACAGCTATTTCAAAGAAGAATTGAAGCTTTTCATCAGTCTAACCAAAAGCACTACAAGCATCTAAAGAAAGTATTTAGAACATTATTTTTTTTACTATTTAGAAATTTTCAAAATCAGAAACTGAAGCACCGAATCAAAATTTTCAAATTATATTAATTATTCGGCACATTGATGTCAAACCTGAAAAGGTATTACAATGAACATCATCTCACAAAAGTTTTAGCATCAATTGCCATGATCCCAACAAAAATTTAACTTTAATGGCAAAAAGATTTGAAAAAATTGCCAAAATATAGTGAAAAATTAGTCAAAATATTCCTTAAATAATCAAAATTTTGGTGAAAATCCTTTTGTCATCAGAACGAACTTTGCACTGTAAACTTGATGGGTGTATTCATGATTGGGATACGAAAAAAAAATGACCTATTTTTAAAGGGCTACAAAGGACAACTTTGAATTTTTATTTCTTTTTATTATTATAGTTACATTATTATGATTGTACTAGATTGTTGTATGTCAATAATTAAAATGATGTCTTGTTAAATTATTTAAAATATTTAAATATAATTAAGATATAATGTAAATGTCATTTTGAGTCCTTTAAACTAATGATATCAAATGTTTAAATTATATCTTTTTGTTAAATAATTAAAAAGAATACATAAAATCATACAATTGATTTCAAACTTTTTGTACAACAAAAACATGTCCCCTTTTATAAAAATACATGTTCATTGGGTGAACTTGATGAAAAACGAAACAAAACAATAGGGTTGCATAACCAATTTTTTTTCTGCTATCCAGCCATGGGGTCTCTTGATTATGAATGGGAACCCTCCAGTCACCAGTAGCAACAAATGTCTCACAAAGTCCCAGACACTGGGAAACCGAAATTGAGCTGTTGTCTACAGTACCATGAAGAGTTTCTAGATGCTGGAGTGTCCCAGAGTGAATTAATATCTCTTGTGCTAAAGGTGGGATGATTGATTTTCTTCTTTCCAGGAATGGGCACACGAGTATTATGCTGGAATAAAGCCAGAAAATTTTGCTGCAATGCAAAGACTTCATTGCTGGTCACTCTTCCAAGCCAGTAAAGCCTACCTCCAAGCTCTGAGATCTATTTTTTGGGATGCTTAATTCTGGAACTTGGGTGAAGATTTGGAATCGGTCTAGCAAAAGTTGAATTGGTTCTGGCATTTTGAACAGGGGTACCATCTCTTCGAAGAAAGCTTAAGATCCATTGCTACAGTCTTCTGTAAGTGCAAGATATACACTCACTCTGGGCAACTTTCTGCCCAGGATTGAACACATGCAAAGAGACTGAATTGTTCTATGTTTTCTTTTGTGAATAATTTGTGTATTCTCTAAATTGAGGATTGTAATTTTCTTCTAGCAATGTTAAATTTTTATAAACAACTTCGCGGGGTGCCTGTAACTTTCAACAAGCTAAGATGGTAGAAAGACAATTCAAAGCTCTAAGGAATATGGAAATGAATGCAAGAAGTTAGGGTACAGTTTATATTTTTCTTGCTTTTATATCATATGGGAAATAGTGGTGATAAATTGCATTTCTATTAGGATCATCAAGATTGGTCTTCATCCATTCCATAAAGGTTGTACCTTGTGACATGATAATGCAACCTAATCTATTTGTATATGAACCCCTTAAATTAAAGAGTTAAAATATATTAAAGTTATCTTTCAAGTAATCCTTACTTTGGGCATGAGTCCGGACTCATTTATCCTCCCTTGTGAGCTATCCATAAAGTTCATAAAAGTGAGGACCACTCTTTAGAACTAAGGATGAACTCCCCAAAATGATCATCATGTCTTTTTTTCTAAAAGGTAGACTATGACTTACTAGAAGGTTATGGTCAGATAAATTAGAAGATTACTTAGGTAGAGGGTTAACAGGTTAATGCCTACCTATCTACCTACCTACCTTTGGGCTACCTACCTACTTACCCATGGGGTACCTACTTACCTATTCACCAATGGGCAACCTACTCACTTACCTATGTGAAACAAGGATGATAAAAAGCTTACATTAAAGGTTACTGAGGGCTTACCTAGGAGCTTACTTGGAGGTTAGATAAGGCCTACCTAGGAACCTACTTAGAGGTTACCTAGGTTAGGTGATATCTAGGGACTATTTAGGAGGCTACATAAGACATACCTAGGTGGTAGTAAATATATATCCTAAGATAGGGAATACTTAAGGATTATTTAAGAAAACCAATTAAGTAACCTAAAATGTTATTTAAGGACTACCTAAAGTTCACCTAAGAGCTTACCTAGGCTATCTAAGATAAAAGCTACCAAAAGCTTACATAAGGGGTTCCATAAGGGCTAATTAAGGTGCTACATATAGGGGTTATCTAGAGACCTACCTAAGTTAGGGGATACCTAAAAATTGTTTAATGACCTAATTTTAAAACTACATGAGGTCTATATAAAGGCTATGAATTAATCTTAGGTAACCCTAGGTTGATCCTTATGTAGGTCCTATGTAGCTCCCTTTTGCACTAGGAATCAATCATAGGTAACCTCTTAAATAACCCATATGTATCCTTAACTTAAAAAATCCCTCATTAGCCCCACAAGTAGGTTTTGTGTAGTCCCTTAAATAGCCTTTAGGTATCCTATAACTTAATTAAACATATAGGTGTCTCCTTAGGTGGCCCCTTATGTAAGCCCTTAGGTGTCTCCCTACATATTCCCTAGATAAACTTTTAGGGGTAGTCCCTATGTGGGTTTTTGATAATCATTAAGTACCCTCTTACATAGGCTTTAAGTAGCCCTTAGGTATCCCATAATATGGGTAAATCTTAGGAGAAATGCCAAATGAGTTTCCTCTTCCATTATATTCATTTGGCATTGTTTTATTTTGCATTTTGACTATTATCCATAATTTCAAGGAAATCCAACGTTCTATTTCTAAGTTTACAAATAATTTTATTACATAGTGCAAGTCCAAGAGTGAAAAAATTGGGTTGTGTTCAGGATTTATGGGTTTTCATTTATCATATGAATCCCGAATCACCACACTTTTCATGAGACAACGATAATAATATTACAACTTTTTTTAATTTGAAAATTCAACCCCTAAACCTAGAATGGCAATATGGTTCATTATACACATCTTGTTAAAACAACAATCTTGGATGGGAGAAATAGTGTTGCAAGGGCAAATGCGTAATATGTGTGGAGCTACTTTAATAGTTATTTTGAGTGACACATTATGTTTAATTTTCTAGAAAAAATGTTTGGTCACAAATGCCTCTATGTTTTGTCCCCCTTTAAAGAGAATGCAAATATGCAATACATGCATCCAAGGTATTCTTTATATTGTAATAGGGGTTGAATATTATCTTAAATTTAAAATGAAAAGAATATTATCATTCTAGTAGAAACCTCCACATGGCTATATGTTTAAAATCAATAATATGATAAATATCCTAATTTTTTGCAAATCATAATGTTCAATGAGAATGAAAGATGCAATATTTAACTTCATTTCATTGCAAATCATAATCATTAATGATAATGGGTGATACTACATTTCCATTTTTAAAAACAATCATAATATGCAATATCAATAATCTCATCTTAAAGACTTCTAACTTTTTAAACCAAACCTTATAAAACAAGCCTTTACAACCATCATCCAGTTTTTTTATGGTTGGATCTATCTAACCTTTGTTTTTCTAATTTGGAATCCGATCTTAAAATGATTTGCCTAACCCATGGCTACTCTTCTAATAATATTTTCAATTTAAAAAATGGTTGGTTAATTGTTAAGAATTGGACACAAACCCAACTTACATCTTGGAACTAGCTAACATTACTAGTTACACATTACACATTTTTGGGGAAAATTCTGCACATTTGTGACCTAAAAAAAATTGATTGAAAATTTTTTATTTTAAAAAATATTTGCCAAGTTTTTGAATAGGGGAATTCTCACCATTTTTTAAAGGTATTTTGTTGTTGGACATTAGTTTCTTGTAATTTGTTATTCATAGTTGGAACCCAATTTAGTGTGAACAAGGTTTTAGTTTTTTGTGTTTTGGGGGTTTATTTTTATAATGTGGTTTTGAAGTTTCATTTTTTGTGTTTTGAGATTTTAAAACATAAAGCAAAAATAAGTGATCGTTTTGTGTGTTTCAAATTTGGATTTCTATGGTTTGTAAGTGAATTTTCTTGAAAGATGAAAGATGATCTAGTTTAACAATGTTATATAACTAAAATTTATAAAAAAATTCCATTGGACAAAGGTCGCAAAAAAAGAGTTTGAAACTAGGAAGGGAATTGTTACAAAACATTTTCTTGATTTACTTGAGTTGAAAATTTTCAAGGGAAAATGTCAATTTTGAAGGTGATTCAAAACAAGGCTTAAATACCCAAAATTTTAAAAAGTGTGTGAAGGAAGGTCTTTGTTGTTAAGCAATTTGATCCTTCTACTTGGGTGTAGTTTTGCAACAACATGGAGCCCCAATAACCAACCAAGTTCAGACAATTTAGGCATGCCACCAAACCCTGACACTAGAACCCATCCCTTAGTTGTTCTTATTGTTGTTTTCATTTGTAGGTGGGGGAGGGCATTATTGTCATCTTCAATGTTTTCATGCAACAACGACAAAATAAGGAAGTTAGTGGTCCAATTCAAACCTTCCTTAGTTTAATTTTTTATTTTAGAGGATTTATGGATGAATTTTGGTTTTTGGTTTTCATCCATTGAGTTAACATGATAGTTAGTGAAAGAAAACAAAATTAATGAATAGACAAGAAAGGGGGTGGATGCAATTGATTTATAACTAAATAACAGATATCAACAAGTATTAAGTGGATACTTTAGTAACACATAATTCAAACCCTAGGTATAAGGGACAAACAAAAATTTGAATTTTTTTTTTGGGGTTGTCACTTGCCTTTTTGTATCACAAGGTTTCATATCATTATGAAATGTAAAAAAACAATTCATATGATTAATTTTTTAAATGAAATTTGTTTGATTAGCTTCAATTATTTTAAATCATGTTAAAATGAGATTGTTAAATAATTGATTTGAAAGATTATGCTAGAATTGATTAAAATAAAACATCTCAAATTTGAAATAAATTATTTTTTAATAACAAAAATCATATGAAATTAATTTTTAATTGATTAATTTTTTTGTATTTTTGTTGTTTTTTATGTTATAAAAATTTATTATTACCCTAAGATAGGAGACATGCATGTATGATTTTAGCTCTTACCAAGCATGTATGGGGGCAAACACAACTAGTTCTATCCATTATTGTATGGCAATGAAATCAATGTGATGATCAATAAAATAATGGGACCTAACAAATGGATGTAATTGCCCCTAACATCACCCCAGTCACACTCAACCAAAAAGATGAAAATCCTTCTCTTGTTAGCCTCACGGGAACATGCCCCATGCTTGGGGACGCAAATGTATAAGTTGGCACAATCTTGACCAACATAAGTGATTGCAAAAGATGCACTTGGTGCTTAGCTTCCCCTTTTGTAAGGTCAAATCCCTTTATTAGTTCCATGTGGCTCTAGGGTATGTGAGTTGGAAAATGTAATTGTAATTAATGAATTCACATCTAGTAAATTAAAAAAAAAAGTTTTGCTTCCAAAACATGTGCATCATGGGGAACATTAATGGAACCAACAAATCTTATTTCGCAAAAAGTTTAAAAACAAAATTTGATCTTACAAATGTGGGTGCACTTATGGACCTTCATGTCACCACTTTCTTTTATTTCAACTTTTGGCTTGCCATGCTAATGATCAATTCTTCCAATTGAGCAAATTGATCTTGTGTAATGGCCATGCCAACCACCTAAGCCTTGGTCATTGGCTTTCCTTGGGGCTTACATGTGGCAATGCAATTATATTGATAACTATTGCCTTCCCCATGTCCTCTAATACATGAAAACAAGATAAATGTTAATTTCAATGCATAAGAATGGCATCTGCAACTTGACATGACATTGCAATTCTTTTTTAAATGCAATTCACATTGACATGTAAGACTTCTTGAAAAAAAAATTCTTGGAAGTTGAAATTTGCACATTTCAATTGGGCATGTTGAAAATGTGAATTGCATTTTAAAAAGAACTAATTGAAATGTGAGTTTTGTCAACATGTACAAAATATATCGAACACATAAAGCATTGACATTTCAATACAAGGTTATTGGTGCCTTAAATTCTTTGTGATAACTAAATTGAATTTATTCACAAAAGATATTGTAATTTTAGATTGTTGATTGATTTTTTAAAAATCTTACCACCAAAATTCGAAGATTAGAAATTATGATTTTTTCATTATATTTCTAGAAATATTGTTGTAAATGTTTTTTGTTATTCAAGTGATTACATTCAAAATTTGTTCCTAAACAAACATCATGGAACTTACATCCAAAAAAATCAACAATATTAATTGTAGTACAATTCTTGTTCTACAAGGTGACAATTTATCAGATATCAACCAACATTGTTTTAAACTTGTGATAGAAAGATGGGTGTAAATCACAAGTGGGTTCAAAACTGAAATTCTGTATGTTTAATACATAATTATAGAAATTTATGTTCTCGTTTGCACAAATATTTTTTTACTTTTTTATTTTCTATGTATAATTAATATGTCACACCATTTTCCTATCGAAAATTTCACCCCATATAAATTATATTGAAAATTTTTAGAACTCTCAATTTTTTTCATAATTCTATTTCATGAAATTCACTCATATAATAATTTTTTTTCTTCAAGTGAAAATGTTTCCAAATCACAAACAATCTTTTATATACTAACCAAAACGAAATTAAACAAAAAAAATTCTAAAGTTTACACATCACACAATTTGCATATAATTCAATATGCACATTAATATGACAAAAAAAAATTCATATGAATTATCATGTGTGAATCAATACACATTAATTATAACTATGACCAAATCATAATTCAATTGTAAAATCCAACCACCAATAACATTACCAAACTTAATTTTTAAATAATTACATAAATAATAATTTAACTACATCAAATTACATTAACATCTCAAAGTATGTAAGAAAGTGTCTTTAATCCAATCCAGCCTCAAATTTTCGAAATGCTTGCACCCTAGGGCTTTATTGTACACGTTAACACTAAACAACACCATAGGTGATAAGGTTGATTGACCAAATTGCCAAAGAAAGCCAAAATTCTTGGCCCCTGGTGGAGGACGCAATGACCTGCTAGGAATTTTGCAGTGTATCTAGAGGTAACCTTATAAAGCATATTTTTTTGCCTCGGTTTCTCCACTGAATTTCTGGCAGGTCTTCATTCAGCAAAATGGTTTTGGCCCAGCATTGTTGCACAGGGCTGCTGAGGCTTAGTAAAGTCTCACAGCAAAGCCAAACACCTGCCAGAGAAAAGTGCACGAAATACTATACTACTACTAGTCCCTGTTACTCATTGGCGAATCATAATGATTGGTCCAAGTGGTTTGATATTAGTAGTCCCCCCACCTATTTGCAGTCCCAGTGTTTAGTTGTATGCAGATGTCCTAATAATGACAACATTTCTACATCTAATCGGATTCATCATTTGCATCTGAAACGGCTGATTAAATGATTCTTAAAAATGTCATAATCATACTGCCATAACTTTTTCGCTCCTTGTTGGATTTTAGGTTACAGAAGAAGAGGGAGAAGAAGGATCTTCAGGTTTGCACAGCTGAGGAATCTCAGTCTGAGTACTTAGTTGTATTTTGGTGTTTGTGGGATTTTGGGTTTGAGAGTAAAGAGGACAAGGAAATTCAGAATTGGGTGTATGTACAACTCTAGTTCAAGCTGTTGGTCGATTTGGGTCGAGGGGGAAAGAGGGAGATGAGCATCAGGTTGCACAGTTGAGGAATCTCAGTCTGAGTACTTAGTTGTATTTGGTGTTCGTGGGGTTTGGGTTTGAGAGAGAGAAGAGGACAAGGAGCTCCAGAGTTGGGTAGTTGTATAACATCAGTTCAAGCTGATTGTAGATTTGGGTTGAGGGAGAAAGAGGGAGAAGAGGGAGGTCTTCTTTTGTAGTCAATTTGTTCCCCCAGAAGCTTTTCTTTCAAGCTCCTCCAGAACCCTAAACAAAGCTATGGCAACAGCAAGCATGAATTTTCTTCCGTCTTGGGTTCTTCTATTGTTGTTGTTGTTCTGTTTCTTTTTCCCACGGTTTCCTGTGCTGGAAGCGCAATTTGTGAGTCCCGAAAGAAGGGTAGAGAGATTCATCGACACCCAGGAGCCAGTTGCAACACCATGGCCATGGGAGTTCACCATCAATTTCACCACCAACAACGGAAGAGCGACGGGGTTTTTGGCATACGACTGGGCCAACAAACAGCAGCTCATCGTTCATGGGCCGGGATCCACCAGCTGCCCAACGAAGGATTCTTGCAGTTTTCTGGAAAACAGTGTGGGAGGCACTTACTCAATCGTCCCTAGCATCAAGCAGTGCGCCGACATCATTCCGAATGTGGGTTCCGTGCCGCCGGACTGGACAGTGCAAGGGGTCTTTGCTGGAGTACAAGAATCTAACGGAGTTCTTTGCTACAGGTTCACATACCCTCCCACATTGCACGAGTATCTTGAGACTGTGACTGGAGGAATCCCCTGTGTCTTTGTGTTCCCCAATCCCAGTATGACTTATGAATTCCTGCCCAGCACTTTTTCTCTTGGCTCTCCGGATCCAGATCTCTTCCAGCTCCCAGAGTATTGCTCTGTGGAAGAACTTAGTTGAAACCGGATGTGCATGTATGTAGGGTAATATGTTCAAACCCTAACTTTCTCTCTGTACATGTTTTTTTCACACTGATCATCCTTCTTCCATCTCTTTCTTGTAAAACCTAAGTTGTTCTTGCATCAACTGGTAGAGCTTCAAAGCTTTCCAGCAACCTGCAGTATGTATGTGTTTCTTACTTTGTACAGAGCATTGTCATGCTCAGAATGCAGCATAATAATCCTAGAAGTAATATTCCTGATCCATATCTCAGGAAAGAAGCAGAGAAATGTCTAGTGAAGATTTCTCAGCTCGTTGTAGATGTGGTGGTGTTATCAGTTATGTAAATACTTTAAAGTGCTTAATTTCTTTGTATCAAGAGGCCCCATCTGAAATTTGCTCAGACTACAAACCAAGAAGAGATGTAGACAGTTCTCCACATGAAGGCTTATACTTGCTCACTCTCTTCAAAGTGTTTTTGGTTCTGAGTTCTGTTTGTCTGCCACATCTATCTGAAGTGTTTTGTCCCACAAGAGATGGGGTTGAGGCTATAATAGAGATTTTGGTGCAAGATGTTGTTGGATGCATCACAGGTGTTGCCAGATGTGAGTAATTGTGTCAGTTATGGCTTACTATTGCATTCAGCATCTCCAAACTCACTTCTGGATACACAACCATGTGCAAGTCAAAATTCTATCCACATGTTTGGCAACCTTATGTAGTTGATGAAATCAGAGGTAATTGCATCATAGCCACTAAAACCTTTTTTTGATCTTTTTAAGCTCCCTGTGCTGCCATTGCAAAAATCTGTCTTAGTTGTCTTCTGTTTCTGCTTGCTGTTAACTATCTCCATTGAAAACTGGCCTTCGTATATGTTACAGTGAACAATCCTTTCAAAACAAAGAAACTACAAGGTTGTTGAAGAGAAACTCAGAATCTCACTTCTTGGGGAGATATGGCATAAATCTTCCTCATGGAAGACAATCCTCATGGAAGACAAAGTCTCCTCAATATGGAACATTGAGACAACCAACTCAGCAAGAGTGGTATGAGCTGCAAACATGAAGTTGTTCCTGCACTTGCATCATGATCCTTTTCACAGTGTCAACTGGCACTGTACAATATGCTGTACTTTCATCTATTTCCATTTGTACCTGGTTCTGCAGTGATGACCCATCTTTGCTGAAAGGTGTGGTGGTGTTCCAGGCACTCTGGCTTCTTCTTGCACAGTTTTGATCTGTGTCTCCAATCCATGATTTCAAAACTCTTTGAGCTTCTTGTCCTTGAGCTTCTTGCCCTTGAGTGTGAAAACTTCTTGAGCTTGCTTCTTGCCCTTGGGGTGGGTGTCTTCACAAGACTTGTCTCTTGATTACTCCACTGGAGCAGCAGCTGCTGCAGCATGAGATCAGCTTCCAGAAGTCTCCTACTGATGATCTGCATGACTAGTATCATCAGTGTCCAAATCAACTCCTGGAGAGAAGGGACTTGGTTTGCCAGGCAGTGGAGGTGGGGGGGCAGCAGAAGCTTCTTTGGCATTTTCTGGCATGTCTATTGTTTCCGACTCCACAACAGTATCAATGACTTCTCTCACATCATAGCTCTGCTCACAAAAACCCATGTGCAGTTCAGAAACACACAAAAACCAGCAGAGCTTGAGAAAATTTGAGTACAATACAAATGCAATGTATTGATATAAGTTTTGTGTCCAAGGTAATGGTGCGCTCTGGAGCCCTACTCTCTCTCTCTCTCTCTCTGACTAGTCGTCGAGTACATCTTCCAAAACATCTAGATGTCAAGTGATGATCATCACCAACCTTTGAGTCACAATCCTCACCACCAGGAGTTGCATGTATCCTCCTGGGAAGTAAATTCTGCTGCATCTTGGACCAAGACTTCCACAAACTCCCCAGTTGTCCACCACAACTCCCTGCTGCTGACGAGGTGGTACAAGCAGAGTTTCCAACAGTTTTGCTTGTTGGAATGCACCATGTTGATCTTTTGGACGCTTGCAGGCACTGTTGTTCTGCCTGAAACTTCTGCCTTCCCATATCGCCAAATCTACCACTACACAGGTTCCTCAACAGATGAGCCTCCATGCTGCAAACCTCCATGATGAAGAAAACCCTAGACCTGATTCTAGGATTCCAATCTCCCTTTACTCCTCCCACTTCAACCCAACTGCCACAGTCTGGAATTGGGTCCAGAGCGCTTCTCAGTGGAAACCTGCAGAGCGGAAAATTCACATCGATCTGTGCAGGTACATACCTGATAGACAAGTGGCTGCAGCAGCAGGAGCACAACTTCCAGGACACAGATGAGCAACATGCCTATGGTGGCCAGTTGTCTACCTCAAACCACTTCATGCAGCAATTGTGGGTGGGTGGGTGGCAAGCGGTTGGCGAATGTCTCCCTCCTTTCATTCACAGCTTCCTTCCTGTAACAACAAAAGAAAGTTGCCGAGTTTCCAGACTCGGCCTGATCTGGAAAAAAGAATCAGATTGAATCCAAGGAGAAGAATATGAAGAATGGGTTTAGGGTTTAGGGCCATCCATGACTTCTTCTTCTTGTTGCAGTGACGAAATCACACACAGTTTCAGAAAGAGTTTGTGCATATGAGGATTCAAAGAATCTGTGCAAACCTTTGGGAACTGCTGCAGTACTGCAACTCAAAAGAGAATAAGTTTCACCATGTCTAAGAGATGATGGGTATTATTGCAAGTACTGCACATGCTGCCAGTCAGAGGTCCTAAACTACTCTTTGCTTTTTATACAGGAGAGAGGCCATCAATCTGGAAACTGCTAAACATCTTGCAAGAGAATCAAATCTCCTGAACCTCCATACTCTGAGCACAGTTGATCAGCATCAATGTCATGAAGGAGAGTCTCTTGTAGCTTCTTGTTGTCCACGAAAACTATCTGCACAACAACATTAAGCCAGAGAGTCTATAGTCAGGTAGGTACACTGTGAACTTCAGTCTCATGATCAGATTGGAGATACTGATCGAAGTGCTTGTTGTGCTCTGCAAGGGTTGTATTCCTTCCACAGATATCAAACTTTGAATCTGCCGCATACATGATGCAATCTGGTTTCAGAGATTCAGAGTTTTTTTTTGGGAGGATTTGGGGGTGAAAGCTCAGATCCAGTCTCCCACCTTTTTGCGAACTGCATCTTTGATGAAGGGAGATGCAACTTTCCATACTCCATTGAAGATGAGGGGCACATTGACCATGAAGAGCTTCTCAACACACCCAGGATAATGTGACTGCACATGAGTACACAAGTCCACAAGATGTCATGTACCCAGGTGCTGCACATCTCTGAAACTGTGCAGGATATCAAGTACCTGTGTTGCAGCACATCTCTGCAAAGTTTCCAAGCATGAAGAAAGAGTACAATCAAACAACACATCTGACACATGGAACTTTGTATTGCCATTAGGCCATTGGATTGTCAGAAGAATGCAACAGGCCGGGTTTGAGGAGTACAGGGAGATCAACAGTGTGCTTCACCTGCACGATGTCAAAACCAGTGATCAATGCTTGAGAGTCCAAGTTCTTGAATCCATAACCCTTGAGATCCATTATTCCAACCAGCTTCCCATCAGCTGGTGCCCTGTGATTGCCGATTGCACACAATCAACATACAGATCATCTGCCTACTAGTGTTGTGGAAGACCAATATGGGAATCACTGAAGGTCCTCAGAAAACCATGCAGTAGTTTAGGCAAGAGATGCAATAGTGATGAAGTCAGCTATCTCGAAGAATAGTAGAAGCAGAGCTTACAGTTTGATTGTCTTCTCAATGGCGTATACAACAAACCCTGATGGCAAACAGTCAAGCACTCAGTATCTAAATTTGCACCTTCACCATCTTTGCAATGAAGATCTCAAGCAAGCATGAAGCAAGACCATCTGTGGCAGGAGATTCACAGACATGGGATGTGGGAGTAAGACATTGATCAATCTGTGAATTCAACAGAAAGCTCAAGAATGGATCTTTCCTCAACAGAGATCCATTTGTTTGTACATACTTTGAAACTCTTGGAAATCCTCCTTGTTGGGAACATGGTTTCGTCCAAGCATGACAAGAATGGGATGTCCTCTTTTGTCTTGTCCTTGCATGTATAGCTTCTTGGCATTGAGCTCCCCAGAGATTTCAGACTCAAGAATGTACTTATGCGGCTGCTGTGGCATCAAGGATGTCCTCCATTTTTGGTGCTTAGCAATTGCTTTTGCAGCTTCTTCGACATCCAAAGAATGCTCCTTGAGAAACCGCAGCAGAAGTGCATCTTCCAATTCCTTCAAAATTCAGGCCAATGCAGGCCAATGTACATAGCACAAAGCAGCTCTAGAGTCAAAAGCTTCCAATCATGATCTCGCGCAGATTGCAAGCATCAGGCAGGCAGAACAAGACCAAATGGAATTTTTGTATTTATTTTTTCTGTTGTGCTCAAGAGCTGCTAACCTCTGACTTGCCTCCCACAAGGTCAATTGCTTCTCGCAAGCTTTCAAGCACTTCTGCAAACTCTTGAACACACAAGACTTGGCTTGAATTTCCCACTTCTGAAAACAAACTCCTCAGTGCAAACCCACTCCTCAAATGCCCAGTTTCTGACCACAGCCCTGTTGCAACAGAAAGACCTCAACAAGTGAGTGAGACAGGAGACAGGTTCATGCAGATCAGGAAGGGGAAAAGAATTCCAAGGCCCCAAGATCCGAACTTTGGATTGCAAGCAGAAAATTGGTGAGCATTCAAGCTCTTGCCAGTCACAAGATCAAGGCTTCTTCACCTGAGACTTGCAGTTGGGATCTAGGTCTAGCAGCTGAATCTGCTGAGACAACAGTAGCTTCAAAGGTGGGAATCAGGAGCAAAGCTGAGAGCTGGAGCTGAGAGTGGAGATGGTGCCAAGTTGTGCTGACACTGCTGCTACTGCTGCTGCTGCTGCTGCTGCTGCTTCTGTTTTTGCAGGAGTACCGTGCTAACAACAGATCATGGAGGAAGCAGCTTGAAATTTGCTGCAACGAAAATGCCATGGTGATCATTGTGAAGAACTTCTTCCTTCCTTCCTTCCTCGATGCTTGAAAGTCCTTAAATCCTCACCTGAATGGAAATCCTTCCTTCCTTGGGATTCTTCCTCGATTCCTCAGTTTAACCAATTTGACAGAATCTTCCTCACCCTTGATTCTTCCTCACAACAAACCCACTTTTTGATCTGCATTCAAATTCTGATTCCGGCAACATTCTTCTTCAGAAGGAATCATTTTTGTCGATTTGACCGAATCTTCCTCAACCCAATTGCTACCTCACAATAGAAACCCATTTCTGATCTGCATTCAAATTCTGATTCCGAGGTTTAATTCCCAAAGAATTTTGTGATCTTTTTTTTTTTTTGGGGTCTTTGAATTTTTCTTTCACTTTGATTTTTAAAATAAAAATTCTGACAAAAATTCAAACCCCTTTGCTTTACAATGCTAACCCAGAGTGCTTGCTCTCTTGCGGATATGACAATTCTAACACAGAATACTTTCTTTAAACCTTGTGACAATTCTAATCCAGAATGCTTTAAGAGTGCTTTGTTATTAAAACAGAATTTTGAATGGTATTTTTTTCAAGCTATTAAGATTCATGATTTGTTATGTGATGTAATTTAGTTTGTTGCCAAGCATGAGGTTGCAAGCATGATATTTGCGCCGTATCACATTTCATGATTATGTTGTCATGGAAAGTTTGAAGCCAAGCTTTTCATGGAACAAGTATCATATCTTGAGCTTATCATCTTACCTAATTATGAACGTCATGGAAAGTTTAAAGCTGAGCTTCATGGAACAAGCATGATATTAGTACTAATAGCTTACATGATAATGTCATGTCAATTTGAAAACAAGCTTCATGGAGCGTGCATGACTAAGAAGCTCATCCCCGTGATAAGATCACATTATGAAATAAGATGGCCCCCTCATTGGGGCTTAACAGAATCAACACCCACCAGCACATCAATGGATGAAAAATTGCTCATTTCAATAGCAATAGCAATTTCATGCCTATCTTCTTAGTCCAATTGAAACTGAAATTGGACATGAAAGTTATCTGGAAAGTCACCCTGTCTTCACCCTGTCTTTGGGCCTGCTTTCACCCCCTATCCCCTCTTTCAGTGGTATCCACAAAGTAAGGAGATTTTGTTAAATTTCAATACGAAATCAATCTTTGGCCTAGTATGTGTAAGTACATGAAACTACATTCAAATATTCAAATATATTTTTGGAAGAACCATAAGTTAAAGCTTTCAGGAATCCAAATGTGAAAACCCACAAAGACACCATCAAAAACCTTAAAAACCTCTTGCAATTGGGACCAGAAGGTATTTTGTATTTCCCAAAGCTCAGATTAGACAACATTGGAGTTCAGTTTCCTCCACAATATCGAAGCTTTAAAATATGCTTCCCTCCCCAACATAGAAGCATGCTTTGTCATGTTTGCCTTTGGCTCCCACCTTTACAAGTTATATCCATGAAAGGTTTAGGGTTTAGGGTTTAGAAGCATCGCCCTTACTCTCAGCAACTTCCTTCCAGTGATAGTGTTTTGTGGTAACTTCAGATTTAATAGAGAAATGAAAGCCCATTCTGAAGCTTTCCAGGCACAAGGGAGGGTACATTTGAATTTTTTTCTACCATTTTGACATCTCAATGCCACAAGATGGACACTCAACTAGGATGCCAAGTTTTGCCTTGGTTCTCCAAGCATTGACAGTTAAGACCTAGTGCCAAAGTGAGGAAATGAAGTTGGCATCCATCCTCACTTTTCTTTTCACCCATATTTCCTTCCATTTAAGCTAGAAGCCTAGAGGGATAACTAGCTACCACTTCTTTGGTATCTTGCAAGAGAAAACTTTGTTATGATCCAAAAGCTTAGAACCAACCTTAGCATTATACTTAGACAATTCTATCTACTTGTTCCATTGTCACATCTTTAGGTCAAATGCTAGGTTGTCAAGAGAGCTCTAGAATGTCTTGAATGTTTGTACATGTGCACCTATTTTAACATAGACTCTAACCCTCCTTAAAATGCCTACATAGGTCATCCTAACTCAAGTTTGTTGTAGCAACCTAGACCAAACTACAACATTGTAAATTTCAAGCTCCCTCAACATTCCCTCCTTGGAAGAGCAAAAAATAACAATTGAGTCAACAATATCATTATTATAAATGCCCAACCACTCTTCAACTTTAATTACTTTGGTGGGTTCCTTAAGCTTCATCACCCAATAGTTTGGAACACTTCCAACTAACCTTTGCCAAATGCAATGCTTTCCTTCTTCAAACTAAAACCTTTCCCTAATCCTCTCCCAACAACAAAAACCCTTGAGCTTAAATTTCCTGAAATCCCGTTCGAAGTTGCATTTTTTAATTGATTATGCCTAATGTAATGGAATGAACTTTAGTTTTGCACCTACATGTTGTCATGTTTTCATCACGCTCCCCCAAGCTTTAAAACATGTGAGCAAACATGGTCCCATACCAAAGCCCAATCTAAGTTAAGGGCCCACCTCACATGCTTAGACGGTATAAATCTTGATAGTTTGAGTTGCAATAAAAGCTTTGAGTTGGAAGTACCTAGTTCAAAGGCAACCAACATCCACTTACATGAAAGTGTTGTGAATGTGCCTTTTGGGTCAATCAAATCCCCTTCTTAAAATAGCAATTAGCCCAATTTACATTGGTCCTTCTACAATGCTACTTCGTGCCCATAAAAAGTTCTTATTCAAGGCCTTGCATTTTCTACTGCCTTTTCAAAGCCACCCCAAATGCTCAAGAAGAACAACAATGAAAAAGTTAACATAGAATTGGCCACTACCACTCTTTTAACCAAAAGTAAGTGTACCATACCCCATATTCTTAACTTTTTCCAAATCATTTCCACAATAAACTCATCCACATGTTTGGCATCAAGTTTCAACTCAAAAGGCACACCTAAGAATTTGGACAACTCACCTTCTTTTGCCCATTTCCAATTGAAATCATTAGTTCAATCTAGTTTAAGATTTATATTATTTTGGTAGCTCCAAAATGCAAGAATTTTTTCCTAGTTGATTTCCATCCCACTAATGGAAAAGAATATTTATAGGAAGTTTAAAACATTCCAAAGGATATTTTCATGCCTTCTTACTAAAATTGTTGTGTCATTTTCATACTATGACAAAGTTTTGTTATTTCCCCCTCAGGCAACATGAAATTCCTTTTATGTCTCCCAATTGTTCAACAACTTTCATCATGCCATTCAAAACTTCCCCTACAAGAACAAACAAGTAAAAAATCAATGGGCATCCTTGTGTGACACTTCTTTCAACTTTAAATGTTATTGTGACATTGCCATTGATGCAAGCCACAATGTTTTGCATCCTTAAATAACATCCTTAAAGTCAAACTTGAGGAGAATCAACGTTTGACCAATGCACTCGATCCAATCAACAATTTCATGTGTCAAAAACATGTCATCCAAAATGTACCCAAGTGGGAGAAACATGGATTGATTGGAGTTAATAACTTCCATTAAACTTGGTCATAGTTATAATTATAAGGTTTTTGCCAAATTTTTATGAAAAATATATTTTTAAAAATTGACCACCAATTCCCAAGGTTTTCTTTTTATCCACCTATGTGTAATAGGGCTATTAGACCTTTGTTCATTCCCTTTGGTATATTTGTTCTTCTTTGATTGTTGTTTGAACCATTCTACAACAGTCCTGACCTCTAAGATCCCAAAATCAAATATAACATTCAATTACAAACTCATTTGGGACTAAAGATTTCCCATTTGCCACTGATTTAACATTAGAATGTAGTTCATCTACAATTAAAGGTTTAAATAGCCAAATGTTCATCTCCTTCGAAAAATTTCTAAGTAAAGAATTTGAAACCTTAACTTTCATCTCTACTTAACTATGTGACATTATACTAACCTTATACAACTAATTATAAAAGTTATAACATACATTTTGCAATTTTTCCTTAGTTATTACATCAATATTTCTATCATATTTGACTCTTGCAATCTAAGCCTTGCTTGGTTTTGGCTTAGTAACAAAGACCTTTTTTTGGAAATAATCTTTTTTTATGGATCCACCACAATCTTTGCTTGGATCTTTTATGTATTCATTTTGACCTCCTCCAATTCTTATAATTTCCATTTGAGTAACCCAACTTTGTGTTGTGCATTGTAGGTTGCAAGGTTTTTTGAGCTTAGTCAAACTCCTACCTTTAGCCAACTTCCTTTTTCCAAAATTCTCTTGCATTGCACTTATAAATCACCTTGTAAAACTTAACTACCATCTTCAATTTGGGAAGAAAAAAACATTTTTTGGTTGTTTCAACCAAACCCCACATGTTTTGTCCTCCATCTCCTCCAAGTATCAAATGTTCATCTTCCAAGTTACTTTCCTAGTGAAGGTTTTTTTTTAATCTAATATAGTGGATATTGGATGATGGTTGGATTTTCAATTTCATTTCCTTTTATTACATATTGAAAATTTTGACTATCTATGTTGTGGGAGAGGTTACTTAATATGTATACTCTATCAAACCTTGACATAATCTTTTCTTGCCCAATTTTTTTATTATCCAAAGAGTACTTAAGGTTTCATACCAATCCAAGCGGTTCTTAGATATATAATTTAAAACAACTTTTCAGGCTTCCCAAAATATCAAAAAAAAATTCAATGATATTTTTTTTCATATTGTGACGATTTATTCTCTTTTTGCTCAACCATGTTGAGGTCCCCACACAACATCCATGCACCACCTCTTGAAATTTCACCCTTCAAGAGTTCCCACAAATTTGCTTTGTTGGTTGGGTTGTTCACAATGTAAGCATTAATGACCCCAAGATCCCCACGACAACCCAGTGAACCTTAAGATTTGAACTCTATTTTTTCCAAGAACCCTATTATAATCCTCTACATATTTTGCCCAATTGGGGTTCACCAAAATGCAAGTCCCCCTTCTACTTGTTTGGCCCATTTGGAGTTTCAATGAATACCCTTCTTTAACTTCTAAGAGCCATAACTTATAAACATTAAACTAAAGGAATTATCACAATTTGTAGCCATGTCACTTTGCAACTTGTATTCTTATAAACAAATGATGTCCATTTGCAATGCCAAACCTCGACAAAAGTGGTTTAATTTGCATTTTTCCCCTTTCATGTTGAAATCACAAATGTTATATGAAAGTAGATGCAACTTCATGAGGTATTATTTGGGGTTTGGCTTGTTTTGCCCAAACCCCCATCTCATTGTCCAATAGTTCTCACTTGTTTGTTAAACCCCCATAAGTCACACATAAATTGGGGTATGTGTGTAATTTGAATTTGTTTCCACCAATGGTATTTTGGGCCAAATACCACTTTATTTGCACCACAAATCCAACCAAAATGCAAAGACATATTATTTGCCTTATGAACAACATGTTTTGTTCACTTTCTTCTCTTAAAAGGCTCTTTTGGCCAAAGCAAAAAGGAGGCCGCCAAGTGCCAACAAAGCACAAGCAAGCTCCTATTGTGTAGCAACATAAAAGCAAAATTGGAATGGAGAGAGGAAGGATTTTTAAATTTATTTTTTATAATTTCGTTTGCATTTTCTTGGGTAATCAACTTGCTCGTTACATGGGTTTCAATTAAGAAAACGCCAAACATTTTATTATCTTCAGCTTTGCCCTCCTTTTGCATTAGCAAATAGAGTAAAAAAATAACATTCATTATTCTAGATAAACATAGACAAAAGCCAATGGCATTGGCGGCATATCCCACATAAATGCAAGGGGGATGTATAGTTAATATAGGATCTCATAAAACAAGATTTAATTTTGCAAGTGATTTAGTACAAATAAATGAAATTCAAACAAAAGAATTAGAACTCATTAATAAGAAAATCAAGTTCGATTATTAGATTAGGTGCTAAAAACACATATCAGCTGTTGAAAGAGGCCAAAAAGGGAAAAAGAATGAATGCTCATAATCAACCGTTAGTCATATAAAAAAGAAAAAGTACTAATGAATGATGAACAACCACATCTAGATGATGTTGATAAGCATATAGTAGGAGCTAAATAAAACAAGTTGAAAGTTTTATTACCTAGTCAGAATAAAAGACTTGTAACCCCTCACTACCATCTCAAAACCTTTTAACGTGTTTTATTTCTCTATGTTACTTCCACCATTAACACTAACGAAATTTGGAGCTAGGCTTGGAAAGTTTGTGTGTAAGTTTTTGGACCTTTCATTTAGATCTTTTATACACCCAAGTATGCCAACATTGTTAATTAGAAGATGAATAAACCTTTTGGTTTCTTTCCTAGCTTAACAATGGTTATTGCTTGGATAACACACCAATAACATCATCCTCCTCCAAATTAACTAAATTAATATCATTTTGGATGGCTAGTGTAGTGGGTAGCTTCACTTGGGAGGCACCATGACCTTGGATTGAAGGTAATTTGGAATTGTGGACATGTTTAAACTAAATTATGAACAAGTCAAGTACTTGTTGTGAAAGGTGTTGTTCTATTGACTTTGTGTGCTATGGGTTATGTGTAGGGTGTGCTTGGAGAAGGTTCCTTAAAGAGACCTTAGAATCCTTAGAATGTTTGGAACTAGAGTATTCTCATTTAGGATGTTCCATCAGAATTTAAAAATTTGGAGGGAACTCAACCAAGGTTCTATCAATTTTTTTGAAAATGTTAAAACCAAAGTCAAAGGTTTCTTTCAAAACCAAAAATTAGATAACCTTGTTCTCCACTTCATTCAATGTAAATGTGAAGTTGGTGGTTTATTATTAAGAATTTGTGTTTGCAAATTATATGCAATCCTACAAACAATGTTTCATTTACTAACAAAAAACCTTAACCTCTAAAAACTTAAGTCCTTTGTACATACATTTTATCTCTATTCAAAGCCTTAGTTTGAAATTTGGTCCAATTTATTTGTCAATGAAGGAGATGACAAAGCTAATCACTAGATTCATATTTTACACATTTAGAAGTCTTTGATTTTAAAAATTAACCAAAAGGGATGATGCAATTGTGTGAAAGTTAAATTGAATTCATACATGACCTACCCAAGGTTGGATCCATAGCTTCACCAATCACCAAAAGACTTTATGCATGACACTAATGCATGCATATTAATATGATATTTGCAATGACCATGTTAGGTCTTCATAAAAGAAATTGCAAGCCAAAATGTGATTTTCCTAGGAAAAAATGAAGCTCGTAACTTATGGAATGTCAATGTGAGAAACTTTGGAAATAAACAACTTCAAAAGGAAGCAAGTTGATTCCCATGCTAGAACTTGTGAATCATGAATGAACTTCAAGGATTAACCCCTTACTATTAACTTGCAATTCTTGCCACTCTAATTGGTGGAGTCCTAAAAGTAGATAGTAGAACACAATGCATGTACTTATTTGATCAACAATTGAAACCTTGCCAAAATCTATATGAAAAATCCTGTCAAGAAACCACTTGAAAAATCTCAAAAAATCAAATTTAAAAAAAATTACAACATATTAAAATTTCCATCATCCGCACCCATTTGATTTTATTTTTTGAAACTATTTTTGGCTCATTAAGCATTTAAAGGATGTCACATTGTTTTAAAACATTTTTCACCCAAAAACAAATTGTGAATGGTATAGTGGGTTCAACATGATTGTAAGAGTATTTACATTTAGGAAGATGGAAAATAGATAAGAGGTAGGAAAAGTGTGTTATTGGGGTAGAAACACTTATCACCAAACACCCATGAATGAACAAACACCTAGACGATTTTTTAAATGGCTCATTAGCAAACACTACTTAGTAGTATCCTATAACCATATACTACCGGTTCTTAAAACTTGTGGTTGAGGTTGTTAAATCTTCCATCTAAAGATGTTTTCATATTTGATAATGAGTACTTACTTCTCCCAATCAAAAGTAAAGTCATGATTATTGGGCATTTCCACCATCCAAATTATCAAAAAGGTTCAAATTTCTAAGAATCACATTAGGCAATAATGTGAACATTATAAGTGTATGGATAAAGTGGGACCAAATGGTAAAGATAGTGTGCATGATAAGTAGAATAAATAATGAAAGAATGCAAATTAAATGAACCCACCAATTGTATAATTGATTTGTAACATTACTAAAATTCTTGGTTTCTCAAATAGTCCAAGTTGACTTATTGGTCTTTCTTGACTAATGAACATGTACATTTTGATTAAAGGCTAAGGGCTTGAATGACATGTGTACCTTTTAACCAATCAACATAGTTGAAATGACCTATTTGATTATTTGTTAACTTGGACATCTAATCAAATTGGATAAAAAATTGATAACCTTGGTCAAAATGGCCAACAACACTTAGTCAAATGGAATAATTAGTCAAGTTGGAAAGAAACACATGACACCTTTAATCAAAATAGCTAATGAAATTTTTGTCAAATAAGACATTTAAACAAGATGGCCAATGTTATTACCACACACATACCTACCTACCTACCTACCCACCCACCCACCTACATACTACAACTACCCATCCACCCACCCACCCACCTACCCCCCTACCTATTCCAACATACCTATTTACCTACCCACCCACCTACCTATGTACCTCGTAGTCTTGTAGTGATGCGTCAAAATAAATATGTGAAAAAAAAATTTGGATAAAAGTTGAACACATTTGATGGTGTGATCCATTGGTTAAGGAGTTAGTTTATGAGGTCAAGGGTTCAATTCTTAATAGTTGCAACCTATGTACATGCTTAAGGGGCTAAGGTAGGTAGGTTAGGTTAAGTTAAATAGGTTATACTAGGTTAGGTGAAGTAGGTAGCGTATGGTAAGGTAAGCTACCACCTGCGTACCAACTGACTACAAAAAATATTTTTAATAATAATTTTTAAAAGAAATTATTTAAATAATTTGCTTAGTCAAATGGTCCACTATTCACTAGTCAAAATGACTAGTCAAATGGTCTTTGCTCTACTAGTAAAAAAGATCACCCAAATCACACTAAACATGTTAAAATTGAATTGTCCAAAATGATAAGGTCTTTTTGGCCCCTATCCAAATATAATTTTTTTTACTAAAATTTCCCTATTTGAAAAACCAATAATTTTAATAATGATTTTTTTTCTTTTATGGTTTTTTGGTTTGGTTTCATTGGTTTTACGGTTTGCACAACTTCCAATCTTCATCAACTTTTGGTTGAATGAGTCAAGTTGGACCAACCTTCATTGAGCTACGTCACTACCCTTGAATGAAATTCAATAAAACTTCATTAAAGATTGAATTGAAAGGCTCCAATCAAATGAATGAGGATAAGTTAATTCATTCTACCTTAGTAAAAAAAAATTAATCACATTTTTTGGGATGTGAGGCCACTCGCACTTTTGTCCCTCATGACAAAAAAACTCCAATGATTTTAAATTAATAATATGTTGATAGTAACATTTGTCAATAACTACCATATTTATTTTCATCAATGTCAAGTCATCATTCAATGGCAAGCCAAAATTGCCTAAGAAATCTCACAATATTAACATTTACTTGTGATGTTTGTATGATGTTTCATGGTTTCCCAAAATCATGAAAATGTGACAAGAGAAAATAATGAGAAGGCATACATAGGAAGCCAAATTTTCATGATTCCTATTATGAAAACATCCATGTTTCCATAACACATTATGAGAAGCCAAAATTGTTTTCTAACCTAGACCTAGGTTAATGGGTGGTAGGCCTTTGGGTAAATAGTTTTCCCTCCAAAGTGACATGTCCATCAAAATGATGATAATCCAATTAAACTAATAACATACATCTACATGCACATTTCAAGGATTCTCAAAATGTTAAAATACAAAAATAATTAGAGCAATCATAAATATGTTTTTAAAAATATCAACACATGTCAATGTGAAGATATTATTTTTCTTTTCTCATAATATTATCCACATGTTATTTACTATATATATATGACATCCACATGTTATTTTGTTATGATTGCAAAGTTGTTCTTGGTTTATTTGACATTTTCTTGAAGAAAGTATACATATTAACTTGTCTTTTATAATTGATCAAGTTCTATATTCTTTCATTATTCATTCACCAATCATCCCTTCATGAAAGATGATTTTCAAAAGTTTCAAACAATGCAATATTACACCAAACTTTCATTGCACCATTGCATCATTGCTATTTTCTTCTCTTTCAACCGGGAGAGTAACCATGGGCTCACTCACTTGTTTCCCTACAAACATGGCAATGATTCATCAATAACATATTTCCAAAATCATGTTTGTAGCGCTAAAATAATCTCCTTTTCATATATGTTCCTTTTGGTATATTTGATCACCTTTTGATGTAATTATTATCCAAAATAACAAACAATTGATCAACAAATTTCCATGTGGAACTAATATAGGTTTTCATAATGTTTTACTAGACATTACTTTGAAAATAAATGTGAAATCATAAATTTCATTTTTAAATAGTCATTTTGATGCATTTTGGATTTAAAGATTTAGTACCTTTAGAGGAATTCTTAAACTTTAACTTTGCCCTTTTCTTCATGTGAAAGGCTTGCAAAGACTTGGAGTTTGGTTCTATTGACACTTGGCCATTTCCCACTAAAAAACCAAACATAAAATAACAAATTTTGAATACAATTTTTTTGCTACAAATGTTTACATCAATGTTTTATATTGCTTCAAAGCAACCCCCAACAAATCTCCATGTTCCATATTTGGATGTTAACTTTACATATGTTTCTCATACACATATAATAATAATGGTGTGAAAAATGTTCCAAAAAAGGTTCAACTACCTTCTTCATCCACAACCATCATCTCAATATCTTGCATTGTCACCAACCCACTTTGCAAAACTTCTTTTTGAGCCTACAATTGCAAACATGTAACAATTTACAACCAAAATAATTATGGACATCGACATATTGTTGGAAAGTTGTAACCAACAAATCAAAGTTTTTATTAAAGATATATATGAAAATGAAATTCATGGTCATCACCCTTAACAGGTTCAACCTTTGTCTATAACCAACCTGATTTTGAGATTATACAAAATGTAGGAATCCTACAATTATGAATATGAAGACTTCTAATTTCCTCGAGTAGAAAGCCTTAACCTCAAAATACTCATCACCGCAAGAAATGAAATTGAAATGCATGGGATTGAAATTGTTCAAAAGTTATGGTTTTGACAAGAAGACAATACCAAGCGCCATTTTTTTTGAAGTTTGCGTTGCTTTCTATTCAATAAGGTATGTGTATTTGGCTTCAATGAAACTTTGAGACAACCAGCAATAGATTTTAGACGTCGTTTGTTTGCTCGTTTATTACGCCTTTCCTTTTGTATATCTCGTTTCGGCACATTCAATTTGTTCATTTTGGTCAAAAATTTAAATAATTTGAATCTTGTTCAAAATCAAATGCTAAATTTGGAATGGAGGATTTGTTAGTTTTACAATTTGATGCACAATTTAAATTCTTACTTCTTCCCTTTCTTTAAACCAAACATCTTGTTTTTCTCATCGTGAATTTTTATTTCATACATGATACAATGTCATGAAGTATTTTGTTCATTGTATTTTATGGGAAGGTGAAAGAATTAGGGGCAAAAAAGGGAGGTAGAAGCCATGTCCTTTCACAATTGGGCAAGTAGAATATTGCCAAATGGACATAATTTAATTATCATCTCATTTTTCATGACACAAAAAAAACTCATTACATAATTAATACCGGTTCATATGCCTATGTTTTTCATGGGGCTGAGATGGTGAAGAGACACTTTAAAAGTGGGGTGAGGTAAAATGCAAATGGCATGCTCAAGTGAGATCATTTCTAGTGTGCACACCTAATTAAGAGGCCTTAAATCTAACTTCTCATGAACCTTGATAAAACCAACCTACCAAAATACATGTGGTGTTGGAACATGTAGACTTAACAATGGATTCATTGGTGCAAATAACATAAAGTGAATGTTATGTTTTATTTCACCTATTAGAGCATCTCCAACAGTGCTCAGTATACGACTCCAGACAGTAAAATTCAATGCTAAAAAGTCAAAATGTGCCGGTTTAGCTCAGGAAATTGGTTTTTCTGCACCAAATTTTTGCAGCTTGCCATGGCTGGTAAAAGGCACAACACAGTTGTGCAGCTCTCAAAAAGAGTGTAATAAATTGCACCTGACTGCGGCTCAGTATTTCTGATTGGTCGATCACAATGATTGGTCCAGGTGGTTCGCTATTAGTAGTCTCCCATGTATATGCAGTTCCAGTTTCAGTTTTATTGGTGGGTTGCCAAAAACAAAACAGCTAAACTTAGACATTTAATTTTACTCTCCAGAGTTACATATTGAGCACCATTGGAGATGCTCTTAGTACTCAACACTATCAAAACTAACAAAATCACACACATAAAAAACATGCACTTACTTATGTTCAAACTGCAATGATCTTCCCTTCGGTGTACCCCACTGTTCCAAAACAAGAACAATGTACCTACCACAAAGCACATTGTGAACAGGCAAAGTGCAAAACTACTTACATGATAACAATGCATGAGGTGCTGATGCAGGCCATCAACTCATGACACACCCGCCTTCATTGTTGACATCATACTGTGGCTCTGTGACAACATACACATTGTTGATATCATACTGTGGCTCTGAGACAACATACACATTGTTGACATCATACCATGGCTCTGTGACAACATACACATTGTTGACATGATACTGCAGCTCTGTGACAACGTAGTAAAACATCAGGTACCCATATAACTCCTCATTGACTAAATGCACATCTTGTGTCTCATGATGAGAAAGACCCAAGGCTCTGGTAGGAGGAAATTCCATCTGAGATATGCTGGTTAGTATCATTGGCATCAAATTTGGGGTAAAGCTGACACTAACATCAGATCGAACTGCATCAGTGAGTGCTTGCTCAATTTCTGGAACTGCTTCCCACACTCAAAAAGCAAAGGTCAATTCCCCCATGAGCAACCAACCAAGAGAATCTATCCAGCTCCTTTCCTGTTTTTGCACATTTGAGATATGACCACATAGTTCATGGAATTGGAAGTGTGAAGTGATTTGTGTACCATGGCAAGAGCAAAGCTCCACCTGGAGCTCAGGTGCACAATGTGGTCCATTGTACCATTCCTCATAGGTATCCGTGTTCCACAATCAGACGTCCTGCATTATCACAGTCACAAAAACAGCCATCAGTTTCTACACCTGATGAATCCCTGTATGCTGCTGCAATTGGTTTACTCTCCATCAGCTATGTCTCTCCTCTAGAATCATGGTAATGAGGAAAGAGTAAAACCTGAGTAATCAAATGAGGGAAGACTGATGACAGTGACTGCCCCGCCTTGCAATCTGCTGTCATCAGTGTTACTCTGAGATTGGGATCTGTTGCTTAGTAGACAAACTATCTATCCCAGATTCAGACACTCATCTCGCAAAGTCAACCTTACATGTGTTCAAGTAAGTCTCTAGTCCGCTGTATTTGAAGCACCACAAACTAAATGGAAAGAACATGGAATTTTTTTTTTTAAATTCTGTGGAATGAGAAGGACATGGGTTGCTGCCAGGCATCCAAAGAAGAGATTTCTTCTTGAACACAGATTTGCTGGAAAAGTACAGACTGGAGATGCATCTCCTGCTGCTGGCTGAAATCAAGTCTGTTGCAAAAGCATGGCTCAGAACAACCAACCTTGTTGCACTGAAGCTGCCTCTTGACCAAGCTCCATTGGTTGAACAAGCTTGAAAAGCTACATTACTGCATCAACAATAACCCCTTAGATCTCTCATTCTGGCTCGGCTTTTTCTCAGGGGAAATGCATGTTATTCAAGGTGGGTGGTTACACATCTCTTTGAGCAGTGGGATGATTCTGAAGCACTTGCATGTCCAGCATCAGCAGCAGCAGCAGCTGATAAACTAACTGCATTCAATTACTAACATGACTTCAGAAAGAAACACCCATTGATTGCTGCCATGGAATTGCAGTTTTGATTCCACATTTCCAGACAGAGAAACCATCCTTTCTGTGTTGATGTTTGCTGAAGGACAGTGCTCAAGAGTCTCCAACTCGCAAGTATGTATGACGGATGGGTTCTGCTTTGCAATTATCAAGGTGCAGAGATGATATAGTAGCCCAGTGCCACTTTCAAAGGTCCCAGAATTTTCAGTGACGATGACAGAGTTTGAATATGATTTCCAAAGCAGATACTCATTCATTGTTCCATGCTGCCAGGTTTGCTGTTGAGCTGATGCTGAATATACACACAGATGGCGTACATGTTGAGCCATAGTAGAAGCACAGATCACAAAGGTCTTGGTGTTGGTCACTTGATGGGTGGCATCCTATCCTCCTGCATGCTATGCTGGCCTACTAGTGGTAAGTCTCGCCGTGTATTTTGGATGCTTTGGATCCTTTGTCAATGTTCAATTCAAATCAACTGTGTTTGTTGGTCCAGCTATCTTGCTGCTGAAGTGGGTGTCTTCATCAAGTGACTCCCTCTCCTTCAATGGCACCCTAGGGCCTAAACCCTAAAACCCTAAAACCTTGCTATGGAGAAGATACAGGCAGGAAAGATCATGTCTTTGGTCTCACAGAGCTTGTGGTTTGGGTGTGTTGGGTGTTGGGTTCTCTCAAACATAATTGAGAGAATAAGTGACAAGACACAATTGTCAAGATCTACACAACTTCAAAGAAATATCAAAACAAGACTTGAATAGTTAACACTTTCTCTAAGGGAAGTTAATATTTGCATAATTTTATGGAATGTGGGAGATAAAAGGGGTAATTTTTAGTATGCTATGAAATAATAATACATTAAAATACATTTTTATTCACATTGAGAATATTCACAATATATATTTTAGATATGTTTTCATAATCTAATTTTCAAACACCCTATTTATTTTTAAATAAATTATAAATATTACTTTTTTTCAATAAGTTGCACCCTATATTTTTTTGCACATCATTTGAAAAAAAAATGTAAAGAACTTCTCCTAGCACTTCCATATAGCATGGTCATGTTTAGATAGGTCATTATGCATAGGAAGGCCCAAAGGATTACCATAATTCAACACCTGCCTTCAGCACCTTGGGCATGTGCTTTATTCTAGTAACGCCCATTTGCAACCTTATCTTACCACTTTAATGTGATAAATGTTATCTAATGCCATGCTAGAAACAAGGATACATGAGCATCAGGAATGAGAGTGGTTTTACTTCGAAGTTGAGCATTGTAAAGAGCCAAAGAAGCAAAATGGATAGGGCTTTGGATTTCTTTGAAGACGAGGTCAAAGACTCATAATAAATTTGAGGCTAGTCATATAAATGCCTTATACTACCAAAAGCAAGATAATTGCAAGGATCTGCATCCATAGCAAAAAGAGGAAGGAATGAAAATGAATCAATATGCAAAATAAAGGGATGAACCAAAGCAAAAGAAAGGATGGAGAGAAAGGGAAAGGAAGATTGAAACATTGTAATAAACCATAAGAGGACAACTTTCAAACCTAAAGCTTGAAAATATGACCAAGTGACCTTAAAATTTGCCAAATTTTAAGGTTGGAGCAAGTTCAATTTCTTTAAGAGATTCCCAAAATGTTTACCATAAAAACATATAATAAATCTACAAGATTGGGCACATAAAACTCCACAAAAACATGTTCCAATAACTAGTGGAGGTTTAAAAGATTAAAATGAATATTGTTTATTAGAATGCCATGTGCCATGTGGTGGTGTGTTGTTAAAAAAACGAAAGTTTGGAAACATCAAAACTAAATAATGTTCAATCCCAGTTCAAGAAATAGTTATTATCATTATAGAAGAGAAGGTGGATGTGTACCTTTTTATGTTCCTTTACCAAAACCTTTAACTAGCTCATTGAACTTGCCAAACCACAAAAAATAATCCCATACAATTCCAAAATTTCAAACTTGGTTGCATCCTTCATGCATTCAGTGTGGAAAGAAAAGAGGCCAACAATCTTTTTTTACCTCTTTAAATTATTTAAACAACTCTTTCACAATGGGAAGCATAAGCAAGATTATATTCATTTGGTTATTTAATTTATTTTGACAACATATTTTATGTAGAATCTTCTACAATTGTTTCACCAAAATTCAACCTTTAGTCGTTTTTCAAGTCATTTATTTCCAATAATTCTTAGTGGATCTCCTCCTCTTCAATTCTTTTGCACTTGTATCAGTTCAATGTCATATAATAACTGTCAATTTTTTAATGCCATATGTTGAATAACCATGCCATAAGCCTTAAAAGCAATGTTTATTTTTGACAAAATAATTCCACCAGCCTCTCTATGCTAGCCATGGTGTGAACAAATTGGCACCAGCCACATGCCTTAGGTAATTTGCAAGCTACACTTAAATTTTATAAGTGAACTACTAACTCTTCCATGGTAGTGCATGGTTGGCTATTGCAACGTTTGTAGGGTGTGCTAAGATGTGACTAGGTGAATAATGAAGGTGAAATCCAAGTTGTAGAAGTGTGATTAGAGTCAAAGAATGGCAATTAGGTGGTTATGTCAGGCGAAATCCATGAAAAAAATACAAGAGAGAAATTAACATAGGTATAAAATTTGTAATGCCTTCAAGGGAGGTGAAACCCGAATCCATGAATGGATTTTGGCCCACTATAGTTGAAGGCTATTTACATGCCATAAAAACTACGTACTATTCAAAAGATGCACAAGATAACAAACAACCACATCACATACACAAAACAAAAACAAGAAGATGTCTTGAAAGGGATTGAACTTTAAACATTAATCCATCAATTGATTCTACCCAACTGCCCAACTAACCTACACAAAAACACGCATTACAAACAAGATGAAAGTAATTGAAGCAACATCACATGGACATGCTTCAAGCACAAAAGGGGAATGCATGCATAATTTCATATAAGCCTATAGGTTGATGATGTCAAAGTCATTACAAAAAATCAAATTGGTAGCAATTCTTGCCAACAAGATGAAAAACATACCTAGAGCATGTTGCCCTATAATCCACTACAAATCCACACAATTTTGGCATTTGTTAGGATGCCAATTTTGAAGGGTAGTGGTTGGAAAGTAAAACTATTGAGCATACTTCCTAATGACATATCCAAATGACCATATCCAAGTAAGTTGTGAGATGGTTTCTCAACTGGTTCTTGATATAAAACAACATTGAGAAGGTTTGCCCTTTTTTTATAGACCTTAATGTGATCATAATAGATATCTCACCTATTTTAAGATACTTTGAAATCCTCTCCTTCAATATGCCATTGGATCCCAGCCTTTACCATGGTTGTGAAGTTGGGTTGCAATCAAAGGTGGTAGCATAGCAACAACACAATTTTTTTCTCAATCCCCACTAAAAATGAAGCTTGTTGTTCCAATGCCACACCATCCAATACAAATGGACACATCACACTAGTTTCAATTGTAGTTGGAGGATTATAGTGTTGTGTTTTTAGTAAGGCAAGGTGCCAAAAAAAAGTGAGTTTAACATTAGCTTGTAACCAATACTAAAGGTAGATGATACATGTAACATTCAAAACTTCTTGTGCAAGAGACCTCTTGTCAAGTTCATTAATAAACTTTGTACCACTTGAATGCATTGCATCTTAACATCATGTACCAACTCTTCCCAAGCCTTGTGAATGATCATGATGTAAAATTTAATGTCCTTGCAAGTCTTATGCATGATGTACATTTAACCACAATAAGAATAAATTTACATTTTGCATGCTAATCATCATATTATTCCACCACATAATGTGCAAAGCATCACAAACTCCCCTCAACAAAATTTTGGAATTAGGGGAAGTCAATGTGATTGTACTTCTTATTTTCATCACAATACATGTTTTACAAATTAACTTGACATAATTTCAAACTATTCACAAAGTCATAAATGAATGTCTCCTAATTTTGAGCATATTTGTTCAAACCTTGCACAACTTCCAACATAGGAATCACACAAGTTAGCCCAAGAACAATATCCGCATCACACAAAAATTCATAGTTCACCTTTGTATTATCATTAGTAACAAAATCTTGCACCATCTTGATTAAAAGAGTCTTGAACTTTTCAAGGATTACCTTGCTTGAAAAAAGCATATTAATTTATTTGGTTTTAATGTATTATAAGATTTTGAAACATTTGGTCTCCATAACTCCAACTTTCATCTCCCCAAATATTTTTTTGAAGCAATTATCGTGATACCCATTGGGTATCTTGGTAATTAAAAAAAAGTAACATTGCATCAATTTTTATTCCATGTAATAATGCCCTTGGCTTCTAGCATTACCAAAATCATGCCCACCTTTGTTTTGCCTTGCACGGACTCTTATTTTGATAATGCTTGTGGCTAAAGGTGCACCTTACCTTATACTTAAACCTTTGAAAAATGCAATGTGAAGATATTAGTTTAGTGATTCTAGTTATTAATATTTATATTTGGTGGATAATATATTTCATATGTGACAATACACGTTGAAATTGTAAATATTGTTTGTCACAAATTGAATATGTGAGAAAATCACCCTTTTTAATCTTCATTAATGGAATAATTGGTCCAAGCTTAGTGTATTATTAGGCCAAGACATGTCCTATAAATAAACAAAACTTTTTTATGTTTTTTGCATTACAATTTTAAACATGAACTCTTCATGGAATCTTGTAAAAGGAACAAAATTGTGCATAATGGTTTAAGCCATAATTATATCAAATAATTGTTCACACAAATCAAAAGAACATTATTGAATGGATTGGGTAAGAAGTAGGTTATGAATGAACAATTTTCACAATGATGCCCATTTTCCATGCCCAAGCTAGGTGCAGCAAATTTCTCAATTTGAAGTTTAGGACATTTAGTTCCAAAGGATGGCAAACAACCTAGCTTAAACTATTAAGCCTTCTATGGATAACTAAATATCCTAAAAACAACATCTTTTTTTCCCTTTTTTTTGTTTTGGTGGGGACAAAATAAAATTACATCATAAAGACACAAACAAGCCATGTGTGAATGGGGTTTTGTAATTGGACTCGTGCACGCAAAGGCCATGGAATCTTGTGAAAAGAGGCCACAAGAGTGGCTAAAATCATTGAGATTTCATGGCTTCAACCTTGCCTTATAAAACTTTACTTTACCTTCTCTTAGATTTTTTAACTATTTTACAAATCTTCTCTTGTCTTCACAATAATTTGGGGATGAAAATGGGTTGACCATTGAACCTATATAGTAGTGTTTCTTGTTGCTTGGAATAACATTCATCAACATGAATATTACACAACCCAATACAAATGAAGGTTTACAAAGGAAATTTTATTGCTAGGTTGTTATTAATATCGCATCCATTTACCAAGCCCAACTTTTCCTCCACTCAAATTGAGTTCAACAATGTGAATTGCAAACACCAAACTCTAGGGATATTAAACAAACCCATGATGTCATTTAGCTCATGGACACTAAAAATGGTACTCATCAAGCACCTCAAGTTTCACAAGCATTATACACATTTTGGACTTATTGAAGTTTGGATTTTATTTGACATTTTGGATTATTCCATGTTGACATTTTTTGAATTACTCATGATTCAATAAGACCTTCAAAAGTCTAGCAAAATTTTCATTCTTCCCAAACCACCAAGATTTGGCAAAAGCTAAATATGTTCCCCCATTTCTCATCCCCAAATTCTCTTTAAAATCTTTTTGGGTACCCAGTGGCCATCCCTACCCCTCCCCAAAAAAGGAATAATGATAATAATAAATCATAATAAATAATAATCACTCAAAAAAAAATTCACCCAAAAAAAGAATAATAATAATATTTTTAAAAATCACTCAAAAAAATTCACCCAAAAAAGGAATAATAATTAAAATAATAATAATCACTCCAAAAACATTTCACCCAAAATGTTTACATAATATTTCCAAATAAGAAATTTTCTATACCCACCAACGTGCAGGCGCCAGCGAGGAAGTTGCCAATCCTAAGCGCTTGTAAGCGTAGTCTGGCGTGCAAGCGAGGATTCGGCCTAAGTCAACGACCGCCAGAGTGAGGTTGGCGGGGCCCGTCGTAGCGTGTACCAACAGCTCCATCCAGCTCTTGAGGGCGGTTGGCGTGGCGCCGGACAATGCGCAATGCGCATACGCCGCAGTGGCGACGGGCGAGCGATCGAGGGGCGTGGTGCGTACTTCAACAACAGCAATAGCGGCTGTTCTGCGAAAAAGAATCCAGAACTGTTTTTTGTTTTTCGTTCGATTGTCAACGTGATCTAGACACTTGCGCTTTTTTGCAGATGTTCTGCGAAACTGCATCCATCTCTGACCCAAAGCCACCAATTATTGATTTTCATCACGAGGGCAACCGGGCGACAAATCGGGGAATCCCCTGATCCCAGCTCAGCTACAACAAACATGGCTCCGCAAAGCTAGCTCATTCATGTCATGTACGTCAAATGTCAACCCTATCAAAAAGGAACCCAAAAACAAAGTGCACAAGTAACAATGTGCGAGAACCCTGTCTGTAAATAACTACTGTTAGTTCACTCAAGACAAGTAAGAAAACAAATACAGATCACCCAATTCAACACTCCCCCCATTGGCCTGAAAACAAACATTTTCAAGCCGACACTCAACTCCATTCTGCTGAACTTTGAAAATACTGGTTCCTTTCTTTCTGAGCATTTCCATTAGTCCTCTAAAATTTTCACAAACCTACCAAACTCTATCACACATTTAATTGGTAGTTCACTCAAGATATTAACTAAGAAAAACAAAATCAGACTGCCAAATCCAACAATTTCATTGACCATAATACTTTTTTCCACACACCTACACACAAGCCTTTTCAACACCCACTGTATGTTAGTAGACTAATATTATAACCCTTGTTCGTCTACAGACAGGGTAAAAAAAATCAACGCAATTTATGAGATCAAAACCTGATGTTTTCATTGCAAACTGTGCTGTTATTGGCATATAGCAAGAATGTATGTTTGACGAAACATGTCTGAAACGCTCTAGCTGATTAGAAAAAAACCAGGTCGGTGATCTATGACAGAGAGAGCTTGTTAGGGGGTATTTACTGCCTTTTGGTTCTTGATCTAGTGTGCAAGAGTTACTTTCGCAGGGTTGACAAATTCAGCTGCTGTTATGAAATCTAGTAGAAAACTACGGAGAGCCTCTCAATAAAGCCAGAATAAAAGCTACCCAAATACAGAAAATAAAGGGTAGTTTGATTTATGATGTAATAATATATACCAGCAAAATGTCCAAGAAAAAATGCCTGATGAGAAAAGCAGAAATGAAAAATGGAAGGGCGCCAATGCGAGGTCTGTGAAAACTTTTTGTCTGCATCTGCTAATTATTTGGAGTTTTGACTTCTATAAAGAGCAGTGGGGTTACTCATCAGGTTCAACTGCACCGAAAGTCATTCGAGAATGATGTCAACCCTGATCCGCAGACTTAGGGTGCAAAAAGGGGGGTGGAGTAGATTGTGCATTGGTCCAGTGAAAGAGGATCTGCTGATGAGCAGGTGAAAGCCCTGTGGTATAGAATCCTCTATCATCAGTGGGGCCTGACTTGGGTACAAAAAAGAGCTTTGTTAGTCAGGTTTGTTGTTTGTGTTCCAAAGAGAGAGACAAAAAGAAAAAACGAAAAGAAACACACAGAATATTGTACCTACTACTGATAATAGGCACTACTTCTTTACCTTTAGAAAAATTTGAGTTTTGGGAGTTTCAAATTAGAATTTTCCAAAGTTTTAACAGCTGAGAAATAGCTGCAAAGTACACCTTGTTTTGTGTACTTGTAATAATAGTATCCCAATGGAGTTTGATTTTCAACAATTTCAACAAATATCAATAACAGTTTATCTGTTTTTTTGCTAAAACCTTTTGCAAACTATTTTGTGTTGAACATCAGTTGTAGATACGGTATCCAGGCCACACCACCAATTCAGTCAGGGAGGTGCTGATGAGGTTCTGGGTTTTGCTTTTTCTAGCCTAACTTTTTTTGTTTTCTTAGGTGGGTAGAGAGGGAAGTATTGTCTTGTGAGCCTGCTCTTCTGCACGCTGCACCGTTTGCAAAAATAGAAACAGAAGTAGTGCCAACCAGGACGAAGGAAGTGGTGGGTCCGATCCTGGAGAACTCTTTCACAGCCCAACCCACCCCACAACCCACAACCCACAACCCAACAAATCCATTAAGAGTCAAGAAGTGGGTGCAAAACTTCAGTTGCCTATGAAATTCCGGATTCTGCAGCTGTTGATGAGGAGCAGGAGACACGGAAGAAGCATCATCATATAGGTATTACATCTACTTACTCATTGAGGCTGTAAGCAATCCCCAGTCAAGGGGTGTTAATAGCATATCCTGAACCCTCCGAGAACCCTGCCAAAAGAGCTGATTCAGGAGGCAATAATAGCTGGGGACGCGCTCTGCCTTTTCTGTTTGTCATGACGAGGGAGAGCAGTTAGATATACACCTATAGAATCTCTCAAGCGTGTGCACATGGATCAGAAGCTAACTTTCTGCCTTTCGGTCATTGTGCCGCGTCTTGGGTTAGACTACTGCTGCAGTCTGGGGAGTAGTAGAAGTAGTAGTAGTACTGGGTGGAGAAAAGCGCGCCCGGCACAAGGTTGCAGGAGCAGGGAATTAGCTTCTAGCTGTTGAAGAAGCTGGAAATCGCTACGACCAACAGGATGCGGTTCCACTGTCGTTTCCTGCTAGTATGCATAGTTGCGCTTCTATCTGCTTGCCTAACGAGCCGTAGATGTCCCTGTTATGGTATGGATCTCAAAAACCCAGGCACTCGCCTTCCATCTTTTCTGCATTGATCTGTTCCTCATCTTTGTTTAGAGTTTCTCTGTACGCTAGTTCGACCAAAACTCTGGAGTTTCTCGAACTATATACTTGAATAAAATTCCAGGAACTTGGTAGACATGCCATGCTTCCCTGCACGTTGTAATCTTGTGCTTCACAGCTGACATGATACCCTGACACACAATGTCTCATCCACATGCTTTGTTGGATTCTTTTGTGCAGAAACTAAAAATGGGTTGACTTCTCTAGATCAGCCACAGTTGCAGCAGCACCATATTGAAAAAGGAAGCGATGATCCACAAATCTCATCACAGGTACAACACATCTCGATATAATTTCTTAAGACTTTGCAGTTCTTTTGTGGCTCACACAGCTTGAGAGCTAGTACAGGATGTGTTTGGTTATCTTCCACTATCCTGGACATCCTAATTGAACTCCATCATAACATGCAGCCACTTTAATCTCACACTAATCAAGCAACCGGGTTGTGTTCTGCATGCACTTCTTTGTTCCTTCTTGCAGGAATTGGCTCCTCATTATCGACTAAGAGGATCGGGGGCACAGTGGATTGCTGCTACTACAGCAGCAACAGCTACTACAATCACTAGTTTGAAGGGAAATTGGATCAGTACCCACAATATTGCTGTAGTGATACAAGATTCAGCTGCAACAAGTGCACAAGATTCAGCTGCAATAAGAAGTGCAGCTGAGGGGGAGGAAAGTAGGTACCTTCTAGGATTTGAAAGGGATTACGTGGAACCCGGACCTAATGTCAATAATAACCTTGATGCTCCTTCTCCTCAACCTTTCCCAAGCAACTGATGAATTTCTTTAGTTGACTGTGAAGGGACAGGAGGCAGTGGCAAAGCAAACTCACATATGTACAAAAACAGAGACTGAACATACACAAACATCTGAACATGATTCCTTGCCTGAGAAGAGGTGAGCTTCTTCCCAGCTAATGCAATTGAATTGACTGTCAAATTGCAACCAAGAGATTCTGTTCAAACGCAAAATGTAGAAAAAGTCACATGAAGCTGTTACCTACATTGAGTTCCTCCTGTACTAAAAGCAGAACACAAAAATCCTAGACTGTAGACAAAGTTCTACTATGCTTAGAACTGAACTGAACAACCAGAACTCTGCTGAAATCAACAAGATTGTTGACGACATAGATTAACCTTAGTATGCTTAGGCATTGCTTGAGAAAAGCCCAGGAATGGTTTTACTGCTGAATTCTGGTAGAAAGTACCATGTAACTTTATGGATAAAAAAAGTTCTAAACTCACTCAAACCTGCAAAAAGAAAATACAGCAACAGACAGTAGTAGCTACTACACTTGCTCCATAACTCAAAACCAAACATCCCACTCATCACATTCTAATTTCTCTGCCACAAAATTCAGTGAGTATTCATTTCTGCCACCAGGATGCTAGCTTGAGAGACTTCATTTATACCAGCAAACAGTATGCTCACACCATTGAATATTAATTGAACATTTTTTATTTCCCAGTGACCAAGGGAAGGGGATGAATTGATATAATGTTTCCAAGTGTGTAAATTATTATTGTACATAACAAAACAGCATGGGAGAAGCTGCTTGAAACATAAAACATACAATTGAGCCTAAAATCATCCAAGCAGCTGTGACTTCAAGGTCAGATAATGAAAATAATTACTGTTGTTTAGCAGCATCTACCAGCAGTTTGTTACGCAGTTTATAGGCCCACTCCAGACCAGGACAGTAGTGCAGTGGTGGGTTAAAACGGCCATCAGTCATATCTGGGGGCAGAAAGGCACCATTCTCAAGCAGAAAACGGACTGCTTTTTTGTTTTTCTCCTTGGCAGCATTGTGGAGAGGGGTCCCTGTACCACCCAATGTACACCATCAGCTCAGAGAATCCAAGAAAACAAATAAGACTCTGTCAACAAACTGGTTTCTGCAAGTTCATAAACATAATGCAGCAGACTCTTGAATTCAGCAATTCTGTTAATGCAGACTGTCCAGAATCCTCAGAACATACATCACACCCATATGGAGAATAAAAAAAGAGTAAGGACAACAATTGAAAGCATTATAAAAAATTTAGGGTTTTGAAATAACATTCATGCACTGATGTACTTTCCAGAAAGTTGGAAATAGCTTACATCCACAGCCACCTTTGGTACGTGCCTCCATGTTGGCACCATGTTCCAGAAGCTCGTCCATGACAGCTACATGGCCACCAGTGGCAGCCAGATGTAGAGGAGTGGTCCCAGGTGCTTTGGGACCTGAAGATGGCTCATTCACATCTGCCCCTTCATCAATAAGCCTCTGCACCTGTGTACCACTATCCTATGTTAAGGTAAAAAATAGAGGTCAAACAAAAAGCAGAGACCAACCATGGGCAATGTAGCAACTTCAAAGCTCATCATTTAGGTTTTGCTCAAACATTTCACCTGCAAAACTCTAAGGTGTCCAATCTATTCTCCAGGTGCACACACTTAGAATCAAATACAGAGGGATTGAAATAAACCTCAGTGAGATCACCCATTCGGGCAGCAACGTGGAGAGGTGTCCAGCCTCGATCATCTCAAAGACCAGGACTGCTAAGAGAATCTTGACGTGACAGCTGATGCATCAGTCCCATTGGCTGCTGCTTCTGCACTTCCACATTCATCATGCTGATGAAGCCCCTCAAATCACTGAACCAAACAAAAACAAGTGATATTGTGTGTAAACAGACAGCAGTAGACCTTACAGCTGATATGAGAGCATACAAAGTATCCTTCTTCCAAAATACCAGCAATTGCCAACACTGACACTCAGAAACAACCAGTAGACTGTCCAACACACAAACCTGAATGTGTCCTTGGCAAGAAAAGAAATATACAACTTGAAATAGAGATGCATCCAACAAAGCAGCCTGGCCTAGCACAGTTTTCAATCAGTTGAAAATAGTTCTTGAGCAAAAGCAATTTATGCTCAACACCAAGGACAATGTGAGGATAATGCAAAGGGGCTATGCACCACAAGCACTACCCAACATATAATCACATATATGTGACATAGGAGTTCAAATAATCTCTAACACAGCTCATGCCAGAGGTGAAAGCAGAGGGAGTGCTCAAAATTTGAATGATCAGATTAGAGAGTTTCTACAATTCCAATTAGATTTTGGTCTATGGTCTTCCAAGCAGTAAATCAAGAATCAGATAACAATTACACTCCCACCTCCACCAAGTTTCTCAGGCAACCAAAGCAGCTGCAAAAATGACCAGCACACCAAATTTCAACAGGTGGCACACACTTATGACTGAGCTCTTATTATGTCAACAGATGCTGAAACTTCAGCTTCAAATGGACCAATCACATCAATCCCAATCTCAAGGAGCACTGGGCTTAGCACTAGCATGACACCCACAGACAGGCCATTCTTAGATGCAATTCTGAAGTTAGACATACTTTTCTTGGGGTATCTTCTTGAGAGAGATCTTGAAATGTTAAGTCCAGGCTTGCATCTCTGCATCTTTCTTGACTTTCTTTCACTGGCTCCGTCATGAGTCCTCCTGCTGCAGAGGTCCCAAAATTACAGCAGAATACTCAGGGTGACGGACATCATTTTTAAAGAACCATGTGTATCAAGCAGACAGGCCTCCTCAATATGGTCACAAAGATCGAAATCCATCTTTCAAGGATATGCAAGCAACAGCTACATGAATCTTTCGCTGTGCAAATTCAAATTAATTATTGGAAGAAACCCTAGGTCCCCAAAAAAGATTACAAAACCAGATGTACTGAACTTGATTTCCTAGTGCTTGAAAGAGGCCTGCTGGCAAGTTGTGGCTTCAATGGCCTGCAGTCAGGTTCCAAAATCAGCAGATGTGAAGCTTGTCTCATCAAGCATCTTCTGCTAGACCCTTCAGACAATTTATTACTGGAACGTGTGAAATCAAAAGCCAGAGGTTGTACACCCCATAACACGATGAAAGACCTAATCAGGGTCCTAATCTGGTTGGATAAACCTTTCATAAATGACATTCATGACTAGCTGAGAGGTGCAGAAGCCTATCGATATCAGAATAACAAGGGTAGGCACACAGGGACAATATGGCACGACTTACAATATATTAGCACTGGAACAGGTTCTTGGAACAATTGTTGTGAAATTGAATCTCCAATACTCCCCATCTGCTGCCCCTCGCAAGCGATTCTTCGAAACCTGAGAGAAACTCGTTGGTCTCTGCCTTCTCTTTTTTCGTAGATAAGGTTCTTCAAAGGCTATTGATATCTGATGCAACAGCCATCGACAAGAAAGAGAGACCGCTGAAAAGGATTCCTCTTCTACTTCCCGCGTCAAAACCCTAGCGAACTAAATGAAGGAAAATCTCAAGAAGATTAACCAACAGCAAAAACGAAAGCTGCTGATGAGAATCGAGAAGAAAACTCCCGTCTCGATTCGGGTTCTTCTCCTCCTGTTCGTCCTCCTGTGACTGCTCTCAAGTTTCAAAGCACGAGAAGCGCCAGGATTCGAAAATACGGCTGCTGCAACAGAGCCATTTTTATTTTAAAATATCTTACGGTGATAGGAAAGCAGGCACACAAACAGTTCCGGAAGTAGAGAAAAAAACGATTCCAGGCCCCGGGACACACATTGTCTATTCCGAAGAAGGAAAAAACTAGGAACAGTGTTTGAGATCAGCAGCAGATCACGTACCCCCGCAAAAAGAAGAAGAAATCAAAGACAAAACGCTTTAAGCAGAGAGAAAGAGTCAGGAGTGGGTGGACGGGGGGCAGGGAGACGCAGCAAACGCCGGAAACAAGGGTTTCGCAAAACACAAAGGGGTTTTGAATATCCGAAAGGGCTCTCGTTGAGGAAAAAGGAGCGAGACGAAGTTCCCCGAGTTCCCCAGTTCCGTGTGGAGTTCCCGAAGTTCCCATCCACCCCAAGAGCTGGTACTTTATTTTATTATTTTTCACAGATTTTTTTTTCGCCCCAGGATCCTCCTAAGTCCGCTCACTAATGTGATTTTAAAATTCATATTTCATGGGAAAACCTATGGTTCTAGAAGCGAATTATTTTATTTTATTTTTTTCAGATCTTCCATGGAGGGGGGGGTACCTAATACAGTAGCCTCCCGCCTAAGTACGCACCCGTTTAAGTACGCATCCCGGTAAAGTACGCATTATTTCCCAAAAAAATAAGGTTCAGATTATGAAATAACTAGTGGGTAACCCATGACTACGCCACTCCAGCCACCCCCAACGCTTTGTGCTTTCATGTTTGGATTTGTAACCAGGTTTGGCTAAATCTTTCTTCAGATAATTGCCCACTTTTTCCACATCTTCCTACAGATGATGGCCATTTTGGCTACAAACAAAAACAATTCGAAAAAAAAAAAAAACCCCCGAGAGACGTTCTGTAATCTTGCACAGCTACAGTACCCAAAATCAGCAACGACCATACCAAAAACTTTCCAAAAAGTGACTGCTGATAACTTCCCTCAGTGGGTGTTC
>Ga0116231_10001947_pt1 | contig 43045 bp, 32 predicted proteins | sample S1TSphgellanicum_2_FD_89695 | JGI IMG/M metagenome (GOLD analysis project Ga0116231, IMG submission 89695) | Host-associated microbial communities from peat moss isolated from Minnesota, USA - S1T2_Fd - Sphagnum magellanicum MG | ecosystem: Host-associated > Plants > Peat moss > Unclassified... | reverse complement strand
CCGAAGCCGCGCCTCCGCGTCGAGCCTTTCGAGTTCGCTTGAAAGCATCGAATTCATCCGGAACACTCTACTGAACCGGTCGGGGCTTAGCAAGGCGGTACCCGGTAGCGGCTGCAATGCGGCCCGCCAACGCCGGCAGGCGTCCGAACTCCGTCCCCAAGCGGGCGCCGATCGACCAAAATGGACTCCCGGCGTGCTCCGCCACACCGATACCACCCGCGAGTTTCACCGGTAGACTCCGGTCTATCAGGGCCAGTGCTTGCTAGCGCCCGAGAATCTCCCATATTTTCAACAGGATCGCGCGTGACCGCTCCCCTCATCCCCGTCATCTTGTCCGGCGGCGCCGGCACCCGGCTGTGGCCGGTTTCGCGCGAGGCGCTGCCCAAGCCCTTCCTCAAGCTCGCCGACGGCCGCAGCCTGCTGCGCCGTACGCTCGACCGCGCGCAGGGCCTGGGCGCCGGCGCTGCCTGGGTGGTCACCAACCGCGATTACTATTTCCTCTCGCGCGACGAACTGGCCCCGGTGAAGGGCGCGCCGCCCACCGACGTGCACTACCTGCTCGAGCCCACCGGGCGCAACACCGCGCCGGCCATCGCGCTGGCGGCGCTGGCCGTGGCCCAGGCCCATGGCGACGATGCGCTGCTGCTGGTGCTGGCGGCCGACCACGTGATCGAGGACGAGGCCGGTTTCGGCGCCTGCGTGGAGCGCGCCCGGGCCCTGGCCGCCGAGGGCTGGCTCGTCACCTTCGGCATCAAGGCCACGGCGCCGGAGACCGGCTTCGGCTACATCGAATCGGGCGAGGCGCTGGGGCACGGCGGCTTTGCCGTGCGCCGCTTCGTCGAGAAACCCAAGCTCGAGAAGGCGCGCGAGTTCCTCGCCGCCGGCAACTACTCGTGGAACTCGGGCATGTTCTGCTTCCGCGCGCGCGATTTCCTCGCCGCGCTCGACGCCGTCGCGCCCGAGCTGGCCGCCGGCGCGCGCACCGCCTGGGCGGCCTCGCGCGCGCACGGCGTGGGCGCCGATGCGATCGAGCTCGACAAGACCAGCTTCGGCGCGCTGCAGAACATCTCGGTGGACTACGCCGTGTTCGAGAAGGCCAAGCGCGTGGCCGTGGTGCCGGGCGAATTCGGCTGGAGCGATGTCGGCGCCTGGCCGGAGATCGCCGTGCAGTTCCCGGCCGACGCCCACGCCAATCGCAGCAGCGGCCCGGCGCTGTTCGTCGACAGCAAGGATTGCTTCGTGCATTCGCACGGGCGCCTGGTGGCGGTGCTGGGCCTGACCGACACCGTCGTGGTCGATACGCCGGATGCGGTGCTGGTCATGCCCAAGGACCGCGCCCAGGACGTCAAGAAGGTGGTCGAGGCGCTGCGCGCCAGCGGCGACGACAAGCACATCTTCCACGCCACCGTGGCGCGCCCCTGGGGCACCTACACGGTGCTGCAGGAGGGCATGCAGTTCAAGTTGAAGCGCATCGAGGTCAAGCCGCTCAGCTCGCTATCGCTGCAGATGCACCACTACCGCAACGAGCACTGGATCGTGGTGAGCGGCACCGCCCGCGTCACCAACGGCGAGCAGGTCTTCCTGCTGGCCACCAACGAGTCCACCTACATCAAGGCCGGCACGCGCCACCGCCTGGAGAACCCCGGCACGCTGCCGCTGGTGCTGATCGAGGTGCAAAGCGGCCAGTACGTGGGCGAGGACGACATCGTGCGCTTCGACGACCGGTACGGGCGGGTTGAAAAGCCCCAGTGACGCCCTGAGCTGAACCGGCGGCCGCGCGCGCAACGGTGCGCACGCGAGCTGTCACTCATGGGAATCGCCGAGGGTCACGTGGCCTGGCACTCCTTTACCGTAGCGGCGCCGGCGGCGTCCAACGATAATCGCGCCATGCGCTCATTCGACATGCCGTTGCAACGTCGGTACATCGCCGGGATCGCAGTCGCGCTCATCTGCACGGCGGTCTATGTCAATGCCGCCATTGCCACCGGGCGGCTGCGCTATGACTTGACGTACGATGACATCACGTACGTCTACGATGCCACTGAACGCCTTGGTATCCTGGCCTCGCAGGGACCCTTCCGGTTCCTGCTGGGTTTCATCTCCGACCCGCCCCATAGCCCTTTTTCCACCGCCCTTGCCATCGTCGCACTGGCCGTCGGCGGCTACCACGACATCGTCTTCTATGCCGCCAACGCTGTCCTGTTGGTCGCAGCCGTGGCATTTCTGGTGCGCAGCTTTGCGCAAGCCCGGACCGGCGCGATCACCTGGGTCCTCGCGGCGTTCCTCTGCTCGCCGTTGGCGATCTACGCCGTCCAGAACTTCCGCCCGGACCTTGCGTTGGGCTTCGCGACGGCCGCCATGGCCTGGTGGTTCCTTCGCGGGACCCTGGATAGCGACGAGAGCGCTTTCTGGCTCGCCGGTGCCGCGGCCGGATGTGCGCTGCTGATAAAGCCGACTTTTTTCGCGCATACCCTGGCCCTGATGGGCGCACTGGTCGCGTTCTTTGCCATCGCACGTTCCTACCGCCGCCGCAGCGCGCCGGAGCACATCCCGAGCTGGCGCCCAGTCGCGCAGTTCCTGGGCCTGGCGGCCCTCGTCGCCCTGCCGTACTACGCGCTCGCCGGCCATGCCATGTTCGATTACCTGTGGACCAACACCCGGGGCAAGGATGCCCATCTTTGGTCCTTCAGCCCCGACATGTCCGCGCTGCAGGTGGCACGGACTTTCCTCGGACCCCCTTTCCAGGACGCCATCCGCTGGCACCTTGTCCTTGCCGCTTGCCTCATCGTTCCTGGAGCGGCGTGGTTCCTGCGGATGGGCAAGCGCCGGGACCTGGCCCTTCTCTGCGCCCTCGTTGCGGTCGCGTTCGGGTCCTTCTTGATACTGGTTGTGGGTCGCCACAAGAGCGAGTTCTTCTTCGCGTCCTTCCAGTCCATCATCGTCCTGGCCGCCTTGCATTGCTTCGTCGGCATCCATTCCGATCTGCAACCGCGCGCGCGTGGCGTATTCCTGGGGGTGAGTTGGGTGGCCCTGGCGCTGATCGTGCAATTGAACTACGCCCAAGGTCTCCCCGATTCGTATTCGGAAACCCGCGTCAATGCGAGCTGGAATCAGGAGCTTGCCGTGACGATCGCCCACCGGATGCAAGCCCGCGCGACGCCTGCCTGGAGCGAAAATTCGCCCGCGATGGTCTTCGTCACCGTTCCGGGGCCGGTAAACGCTTACGCGGTCGTCTGGTCGGCTCGAAAGTTGGGTGTACCTGGGCTCGGTGCCTGGGACTTGGACCGGTCCTCGGACCTTGCCGATTTTCTTGCCCGCGCGAAGCAGTCCGCGTTCATCGTCGTTCCCGACCCTGTCCGGGCGCAGTTTTTCCGTCAATTCCCTGCCGCCGCCGTCCAGCGCGGTCTGGGCCAGGTACTGTCCAAGGACCCGTCCTTCAAGAATATCTCGAGCGATGTCGACTCGGCGCACTATCTTGTATATGAAAACACCGTGCGGGCTGTCGCGCCAGGGCCGGTGATGGACCTGGCGCCGCTTTCCTCGATCGAGGGCTTTGCCAACGAGGAGGGACCCTACCCGCAGTGGAACCTGCCCCGTGTTCAATGGGCCACCGACGACCGGCCGCGGGTTTGCGGACCTGGGCCGGGTTCGTACGAAGCACGGATCCTGCTGCGCGCGAGCGCGCCGGGCACCCTGCATGTTTCGGCAGCCGGAATGACGGACGCTCTTCTGGGACCGGTTTTCACCGACCGCTTCGTGGAATACCGCTTCGCGCGCAACTTTTCCCCCGGCGTCGATCCTTGCATCGAACTCCGGCCGCAATTTTCGTCTGCACCGCGTGCCGGGCGCACGCTGCTTTTCTCTCAGCTGCGATTCCGGCGCGTGGGGGACTGAACGCCATGGACGAGAGCGAGTTCGACAAATTCGCACTGGAGTACCACGCGGCTCACGCGGCGAACATCTCCGCATCGGGAGAGACGCCCGAGTTCTTCGCCGAGTACAAGGTCGTGGACGCGGCGCGCATGCTGCGCGCGGCGCACGTGGCGCCCGATTCGATCCTTGATTTCGGCTGCGGTGTCGGCAATTCCATCCCGTACCTGAGGCGCCATTTCCCTCAGGCACGCATCGTGGGCGCCGATGTTTCATCCAAGAGCCTGGAATTGGCACAAATGCGGTTTCGCGACCAGGCCCGCTTCAGCAGCATCCGCCAGTCCTGCATCGACCTCGCCGACGCGAGCTGTGACCTGATTTTTTCCGCGTGCGTGTTTCACCATATCCCGCACGAGGAACACGATCTTTGGCTGCGTGAACTGCGTCGCGTGGCCCGTCCGGGAGCAATGCTGGTGATCTTCGAGCACAACCCCTGGAATCCGCTCACGGTGCGCGCCGTCAACACGTGCGCGTTCGATGCCAATGCCCGCCTGATCACGCCCTTTGCCCTCAAGGGCGCCCTGCGACGCGCGGGATGGACCTCGACCCGGCACGAGTTCCGAATATTCTTCCCACGATCCTTGGCACCACTGCGGCGCTTCGAGGCGAGCATGCGCTGGCTTCCCCTCGGAGCCCAACATTCCGTCAGTGCCCGCGCATGAGCCGGCAGCTCGTTCAATTCGCGCGCTACCTCCTGGTCGGTCTGGCCAATTCCGCGATCGGCCTGGCGGTGATATTCATCGCAATGGCGGCCGGTCTCGGCGATATCCCGGCGAACGCGTTTGGCTACGCGATCGGGTTTGCCGTCAGTTTTGCCCTCAACGGGCGCTGGACCTTTGGCCACGCGGCAGTCGATGCCGCCCGGATGTGGAGGTATCTGCTGGTGACCGTGGCCGCCTACGGAGCCAATCTGGGGGCGATGATCCTGGCGCGCGATGCCCTGCACATCGACCATCGCCTGGCCCAGCTGCTGGGCATGGTCGTCTACACCGCGGTCGGGTTCCTCGGCGCGCGAAATTTCGCCTTTCGGTCGCACCCGCATGCGAGCCGATGAAGCGCATCCGAACATGACACGCCTCGCCATCGTCGTGCCCTGCTATAACGAGGAAGCCGTCCTGGAGGAGACATCCGGACGCCTGGTGGCGCTCCTGGGCCGGCTCGTCGAATGCGGCCGCATCCACGCCGAAAGTCGGCTCTATTTTGTCGACGACGGCAGCGACGACGCCACCTGGCCCATGATCTGCCGGTTCGTAGAACGCGAGATGCCGGTGGTCGGCGTCAAGCTGTCGAGAAACTGCGGACACCAGAATGCACTGCTGGCCGGTCTTCTCGCCGCGCGCGGCGATGCCATCGTCAGCATCGACGCCGATCTTCAGGATGAACTGGGTGCCATCGAGCGGATGGTCGATGCCTTCGCAGCAGGCGCCGACATCGTCTATGGCGTGCGCCGGCAGCGCCGGGTCGATTCGGCCTTCAAGCGGCTGTCGGCCCGCGCGTTCTATCGCCTCCTCGCTTTGCTCGGCGTCGAGTCGATCGATGGCCATGCGGATTTCCGCCTTCTGAGCCGGCGTGCCGTCGTCGCGCTCGCGCAGTACCGCGAGGTCAATCTCTACCTGCGCGGCATGGTGCCCATGATCGGCTTCAAGTCGGCCATCGTCGAGTACGAGCGTCAGCCACGATTTGCCGGGCAGACCAAGTATCCGCTGCGCAGGATGATTTCCCTGGCGCTCGACGCGATCACCTCGTTCTCGGCCGTTCCGCTGCGCCTGATCGCCGGGCTCGGATTGATCGTCTCCGTCTTCAGTTTTGCCACCACGCTGTGGGTGCTGGGCATCCGCCTCTTCACCGACCTGTCCGTTCCGGGCTGGGCTTCCACCGTGCTGCCGATCTATTTCATCGGGGGCATTCAGCTCCTTGCCCTGGGAATCATCGGGGAATACGTCGGCAAGACGTATGCGGAGACCAAGGCGCGACCGCGCTACTTCATCGAGGCAATACAGGAAAGGGCCGAACCGGTGGATACCGCCGACGCGAGCGCTGTGCGGGCGCATCCGGGGTCGGTCCCGGATTGTTCGCAATTGGGTTCGTGATTAACATGCGCCAACGGGGGCTTGCGGCAATCGTATGCGACGAATGGACGGCCCTGTGTTTCGTGATACATCAGGTGAAGGATGACGCATGACCACCCGCATCCCCGCAACCCTCATTCCCGGTGACGGGATCGGCCCCGAGATCGTCGACGCCACGCTGGCCATCCTCGATGCGCTCGAGGCGCCGTTCGACTGGGACTGGCAGATCGCCGGCCTGCAGGGCGTCACCAGCGCCGGCGACCCGCTGCCACCGGCCACGCTGGACAGCATCCGGCGCACGCGCCTGGCCCTCAAGGGACCGCTGGAAACGCCCTCGGGCGGCGGCTACCGCTCGTCCAACGTGCGCCTGCGCGAGGCCTTCCAGCTCTACGCCAACCTGCGCCCGGCGCGCACGATCATCCCCGGGGGGCGCTACGAGGGCGTCGATCTCGTCGTGGTGCGCGAGAACGTCGAGGGCCTGTACATGGGCTACGAGCATTTCATCCAGATCGACGGCGACCCGCACGCGGTGGCCATCGCCACGGGCGTCAACACGCGCGCGGGCAGCACGCGCCTGCTCGAGTTCGCGTTCGACCACGCGGTGGCCACCGGGCGCCGGAAGGTGAGCATCGTGCACAAGGCCAACATCATGAAGGCCCTCACCGGCATCTTCCTGGAGACCGGCCAGCAGCTGTACGAGCGCAAGTACAAGGGCAAGTTCATCCTCGACACGGTGATCATCGACGCCTGCGCGATGAAGCTCGTGCTCGACCCCACGCAGTTCGACGTGCTGGTCACCACCAACCTGTTCGGCGACATCCTCTCCGATCTCGTGGCCGGTCTCGTGGGCGGCCTGGGCATGGCACCGGGCGCCAACATCGGCGTGGACGCGGCCATCTTCGAGGCGGTGCACGGCTCGGCCCCGGACATCGCCGGCAAGGGCGTCGCCAACCCCACCGCGCTGCTGCTGGCCACCGCGCTGATGCTCGAGCACGTGCAGCTGGGCGACAAGGCGCTGCGCCTGCGCAAGGCCATCGACGAGGTGCTCAACGTGGACCGGATCCGCACCGGGGACCTGAAGGGTACGGGGACGACGCAGCAGTACACCCAGGCGCTGGTGGCGCGGATCAAGAACGGGTAGGGGGTGCCGTACTACCGTTGCAGCCCCGCCACTTTCACGATCCGCTCCACGCACTCGGCGACCCCCACCACCCCGGTATCCAGGCTCAGCTCCGGCGCCTCCGGCCGCTCGTACGACCCGTCGATGCCGGTGAACCCGCTGATCTCCCCGCGGCGCGCGCGCGCGTAGTGGCCCTTGGGGTCGCGCGCCTCGCATACCGCGCTGGGCACGTCCAGGAAGACCTCGATGAACTCGCCGGGGGCGAGCAGCCCGCGGGCGAAGCGGCGTTCGGTGCGGTAGGGGCTGATGAACGCGCAGATCACGATCAGGCCGGCGTCGACCATCAGGCGGGTGAGCTCGGCGGCGCGGCGGATGTTCTCCACCCGGTCCTCGTGCGTGAATCCCAGGTCGCGGTTCAGGCCGGTGCGCAGGCGGTCGCCGTCGAGCACGTAGGTGTGGTGACCCAGCCCGTGCAGGTGCGCGTCGAGCGCATCGGCGATCGTGGACTTGCCCGCGCCGGGCAGCCCGGTGAGCCAGATGCACAGCGGCCGCTGGCCCTTGAGCGCGGCGCGGTCGGTCTTGGAAAGCGCAGTGGTGGTCATCGGACGTTCGCCTGCCGTGAGGGCAGGCACCGGCCGATGTTACATTTGTTTCAGCTCATGCGAAAAAAGAGATAGCAAACCCGGGATCCGGGTTCGAGCGCCCGGGCTCAGCCGCCCGGGATGGGTCGCCCGCGATCAGTCGATCAGCCCTTCGCGGCGTCCCAGCGCCATGTTGGCGGCCAGCCAGCCTGCCTTGGACCCGCAGTCGAAGCGATTGCCCTGGAAACGGCGCACGATCACCTCGCCGTGCGGCACCCGGCGCGCGATCGCGTCGGTGAGCTGGATCTCGTTGCCGCGGCCGCGTTCGGTGCGGGCCAGCTCGGCGAAGATCTCCGGGCGCAGCACGTAGCGGCCCACCACCGCCAGCGTGGACGGCGCTTCCTCGGGGCGGGGCTTCTCGACGATGCCGGTCACGCGCTCCTCGCCCACGGCCAGCGGGGAGGTCGCGACGATGCCGTACTTGCCGGTTTCCGCCGCGGGGACGTCCTCGACGGCCAGCACGGAGCTGCCGTGGCGCTCGTAGCTCTGCACGAGCTGGGTGGTGACCCCCGGCGCGGCGTCGATCAGGTCATCGGCCAGGATCACGGCGAACGGCTCGTCGCCCACCACCGGCTGGGCGCACAGCACCGCATGGCCCAGGCCCAGCGGCTCGGGCTGGCGCACGAACACGAAATTGATGCCGCGCGGGGTGGCCGTCAGCAGCGCCTCGAGGAGCTCGGTCTTGCCGCCGGCCTTGAGCAGCTGCTCGAGCTCCGGGCTGCGGTCGAAGTGGTCCTCGATCGCCCGCTTGTTGCGCCCGGTGACGAAGATCATCATCTCGATGCCCGCCGCGGCCGCCTCCTCGACGGCATACTGGATCAGCGGCTTGTCCACCACCGGCAGCATTTCCTTGGGCATGGCCTTGGTGGCCGGCAGGAACCGGGTCCCGGATCCGGCGACGGGGAACACCGCCTTGCGTACCCGCCGCGCGGGCTGGCCGGGCTGGCCGGGGTGACTCGTGGTCATGGAATTTTCCGCCTGGGCTGTTGACTGCGCTGTTGACTGGGCTGCTATCGCGATGGCGGGATCTTCGCACGAAGCCCCCGGCTTGGGACTAGAAAGGACGCTCGTCCAAACGTTGTTGAAGCAGCTTTTTACCCACCTCCACGCCCCATTGGTCGAACGTATTGATGTTCCACACCACGCCCTGGACAAACGTGCGGTGCTCGTACAGGGCCAGCAGCGCGCCCACCGTGTGGGCGTCCAGCCGCGGCAGGTGGATGACGGTGGTCGGGCGGCCACCGGGCGCCATCGCGTACGTGGCGGTGGAGCGCTGCGCGCCCAGCACGCTGTCGCCGGCGGCCAGCGCGTCCACCTGGGCCATGGCTGCGGCATACAGCAGACGCTTGCGGCGCTCGCCGCTGCGCTCGAATTCGTCCACCACCAGGAAATCGGCCGGCGACCAGTGCGTGCCCTGGTGCAGGTACTGGAACACGCTGTGCTGCGCCGTCGTGCCCACCTCGCCCCACACCACCGGCGCGGTGTCGATGTCCAGCGCACGGCCGTCGATGTCGACGCGCTTGCCCAGGCTTTCCATCTCGAGCTGCTGCAGGTACGGGGGCAGGTGGCGCAGGCGCTGCGCGTAGGGGAACACCGCGCGGTCCTTGACGCCCCAGAAATTGACGTACCACAGGCCCAGCAGGCCCAGCAGCACCGGCAGGTTGGTCTCCAGCGGCGCCGAGACGAAGTGGGCGTCCATCTCCGCGGCCCCGGCGCACAGCTCCAGGAAGCGCAGGTGGCCATGGGACAGGGCGATCGGCAGGCCGCAGGACGACCACAGCGAATAGCGCCCGCCCACCCAGTCGTGGAACGAGAAGATGCGCTTGGGGTGGATGCCGGCGGCGGCGGCGCGCTCGGGCTGGGACGTGATGGCCATCAGGTGGTGCGCCGGATCGAGCCGCGGCCGGCCCTCGGTGGCCGGCTCGGCGGCTCCGCCGGGCCCGTACTTGAGCCAGTCGCGCGCCACGTGCAGGTTCTCCAGGGTCTCGAGCGTGGTGAAGCTCTTGGAGATGGCGGCGACCAGCGTGGTCTCGGGCCGCGCGCCGTCGAGCGCGGCGTCGAGCTCGACCGGGTCGATGTTGCTCACGAAGCGCACCCGCAGCGGCCCGCTGGGCGGGCCCAGCGCATCGACCACCAGGCGCGGGCCCAGGTCCGAACCGCCGATGCCGATGCACACGACGGTGTCGATCACGGCCCCGGTGGAGCCCAGGATGCGGCCGGCGCGCAGCGCCTCGGCAAAGCCCAGGAAGCGGGTCTGCTCTTCCTTGAGGGTGCGCGCCAGCGAGGGATCGATGTTCGGGTCGTCGGCGCCCGCGCGCAGCGCGGTGTGCCAGGCGGCGCGGTGCTCGGTGGCGTTGACGGCCTCGCCGCTGAACAGCGCGCTGCGCGTCTGCTCCAGGTTGCGTGCGCGCGCCAGCGCGAGCAGGGCAGCCAGCGTCGATTCGTCGATCCAGTTGCGCGATAGGTCGGCGCGGATCGACGCGGCCGAGAAGCTCCAGCGCTGTTCGCGCCCGGGCTCGGCCTTCATCAGGCCGGACAGGGTGCGCTGGGAGAACGAGCGGCGGCACTCTTCCAGCGCCAGCCACTCGGGGATTTCCTTGCTGCTCGATAGCATCGTGGGCTGCCGTGGGCGCCGTCACCGGCGGTAATGAGACGCGTCATGTCGGCCGCCCGGCCTCAGGAACCAGGACCGGTCTCTTGTTATCCGGAGGCGACGACCGTGTATTCTTGCTGCAGCATTCTAAATGGCCCGCGGCCCCAGGAGGGGCCCGCCGTGCCTGTTCCGGAGCCCGACCCGCCGTGACACCCCCCGCATCCGCTGCCGGCACCGCCATCGATGCCGGAATATTCAAGGCCTATGACATCCGTGGCGTCGTCGAGCGCAGCCTCACCCGGGAGGCCGCGCGGGCCATCGGCACCGCCCTGGGATCCGAGGCCGCCGCGCGTGGCGTGGCGGAGATCACCGTCGGGCGCGATGGCCGGCTCTCCGGGCCCTGGCTGCGCGATGCGCTGATCGAGGGCATACGCAGCACCGGCGTCAACGTGGCCGACATCGGCCAGGTGGCCACGCCGATGCTCTATTTCGCCACCTACCACCTGGGCAACGGCTCGGGGGTGGAGATCACCGGCAGCCATAACCCGCCGGAATACAACGGCATGAAGCTGGTCCTGGCCGGCGAGGCGCTGTACGGCGAGGGCCTGCAGGCGCTCTACCGGCGCATCGTGGCCGGCGACCTCCTCGAGTCCGGGACGCCGGGTGCGCTGCGCACCGTGGACATCCGCCAGGCCTACCTGGACCGCATCCTGGGCGACGTGCGCCTGGCCCGTCCGTTGCGCGTGGCCATCGACTGCGGCAACGGCGTGGCCGGCTCCATCGCCCCCGACCTGTACCGCGGCCTGGGCTGCACGGTCACCGAGCTTTTCTGCGAGGTCGACGGCAACTTCCCCAACCACCACCCGGATCCGGCCCACCCCGAGAACCTGCAGGACCTGATCGCGGCCGTGCAGCGCAGCGGCGCCGACCTGGGCCTGGCCTTCGATGGCGACGGCGACCGGCTGGGCGTGGTCACGCGCAACGGCCACATCATCTACCCGGATCGCCAGATCATGCTGTTCGCCCAGGACGTGCTCGCCGCGCGTCCCGGTGCCGAGATCGTCTTCGACGTGAAATGCACGCGTCATATCGCCCCCTGGGTGCGCCGCCTGGGCGGCGTGCCGACGATGTGGCGCACCGGCCATTCGCTGATCAAGGCGCGGCTGCGCGAGTCCGGCGCCGCCTTCGCCGGGGAGATGAGCGGCCACCTGTTCTTCAACGACCGCTGGTACGGCTTCGACGACGGCCTGTACGCCGGCGCGCGCCTGCTCGAGATCCTCAGCCGCAGCGCCGATCCCTCCGCCGTGCTCGAGGCGCTGCCCGATTCGACCAGCACGCCCGAGCTGCAGCTGCAGACCGCCGAGGGCGAGAACGTGCGCCTGGTCGAGCGCCTGCGCGCGCTGGCGCAGGACGGCACCGGCGCGCGCAGCCATTTTCCCGGCGCGCGCGAGTTCATCACGATCGACGGCATCCGCGTCGAGTACGCCGACGGCTTCGGCCTGGCCCGGCCTTCCAACACCACGCCGGTGGTGGTGCTGCGCTTCGAGGCCGACGACCCCGCGGCGCTGGCGCGCATCCAGGGCGAGTTCCGCCAGGCCATCGCTGCGGTGGCACCGGGCGTGCGCCTGCCCTTCTAGCGCCCGCCCAGCCCCGTTCCCGGCCCACCCGCAGCCCCCTCCCAGCGTCCGCATGGCCGCCGTGCCCCTGACCCTCACCGACCACGACGTCTATCTTTTCCGCGAGGGATCGCACGGCCGGCTCTACGAGCGCCTGGGCGCCCACCTGCAGGAGCGCGACGGCGTGGCCGGCGTGCATTTCGCCGTCTGGGCGCCCAATGCCGGCGCGGTGAGCGTGATGGGGCAGTTCAACGGCTGGAACCCCGGCACCGATCGGCTCGGGCCGCGCGCCGACGGCTCGGGCATCTGGGAGGGTTTCATCGCCGGCGTGCGCCACGGCGACGCCTACAAGTACCGGCTGGTCTCGCGCATCGACGGCAGCGAGCACACCAAGGCCGACCCGCTGGGCGTGTACAGCGAGACGCCCCCGGCCACCGGCTCGCGCGTCTGGGACCTGTCCTACGACTGGGGCGACGCGGACTGGATGCAGCGCCGGGGGCGCGCCAATGCGCTGGACGCGCCGATGTCCATCTACGAGGTCCACCTGGGGTCGTGGCGGCGCGTGCCCGAGGAGGGCAACCGCTCGATGACCTACCGCGAGATCGCCGCCCCGCTGGCCGAGTACGTGCTGCGCATGGGCTTCACGCATGTCGAGCTATTGCCCATAACCGAGCACCCGTTCTACGGCTCCTGGGGCTACCAGACCACCGGCTACTTCGCGCCCACCGCCCGCTACGGCACGCCGCAGGACCTGATGTACCTGATCGACGTGCTGCACCGGCACGGCATCGGCGTGCTGCTGGACTGGGTGCCCTCGCATTTTCCCGGCGATGCATTCGGGCTGGCGCGCTTCGACGGCACCCACCTGTACGAGCACGCCGATCCGCGCCAGGGCTTTCATCCGCAGTGGACCAGCTACATCTTCAACTACGGCCGCAACGAGGTCCGCGCCTTCCTGCTCTCCAGCGCGCTGTTCTGGCTCGACCGCTATCACCTCGACGGGCTGCGCGTCGACGCGGTGGCCTCGATGCTGTACCTGGACTACGGCCGCGAGGACGGCCAGTGGATCCCCAACCGCTACGGCGGCAAGGAGAACCTCGAGGCCATATCGTTCCTGCGCATGCTCAACGAGGCCGTGTACCGCGACCACCCCGACACGCAGTGCATCGCCGAGGAATCGACCTCCTGGCCGATGGTCTCGCGGCCCACCTACCTGGGTGGCCTGGGCTTCGGCCTCAAGTGGAACATGGGCTGGATGCACGACACGCTCGATTTCCTCCACCTCGATCCGGTGCACCGGCGCTACCACCACGACCGCATCACCTTTTCCATCTGGTACGCGTTCGCCGAGAACTTCGTGCTCCCGCTCTCGCACGACGAGGTGGTGCACGGCAAGGGCTCGCTGCTGGGCAAGATGCCCGGCGATGCCTGGCAGCGCTTTGCCAACCTGCGCCTGCTGCTGGGCTACCAGTGGGCCCATCCGGGCAAGAAGCTGCTGTTCATGGGCGGCGAGTTCGGCCAGCCCGGCGAATGGGCGCACGAGCAGAGCCTGTCCTGGCACGTGCTCGGCGATCCGCGCCACGCGGGCGTGCAGCGCTGGGTGGCCGACTGCAACCGCCTGCTGCGCGCCGAGCCGGCGCTGCACGAGGCCGATTTCGGCAACGAGGGTTTCCAGTGGGTCGATTGCCAGGACGCGCCCAACGGCGTGCTCTCGTTCCTGCGCCGCGGCCGCCCGGGCACGGCGCCGCTGCTGGTGGTATGCAACCTCACGCCGGTGCCGCGCCTGCACCACCGCCTGGGCGTGCCCACGACCGGCCTCTGGCGCGAACTGGCCAACAGCGACGCCGCGACCTACGGCGGCAGCGGCATGGGCAACCTGGGCGCGGTGCGGGCCGACCAGGCATCGATGCACGGCCAGCCGCACTCCATCGAGCTCACGGTGCCGCCGCTGGCGGTGCTGTTTCTCAAGCCGGAAGAGGAATAGGAGTTCAAGATGTCCGCAGCGCGACCACCGCATCCCCGGCTCGCCATCCTGGTGGGTGGCGGACCGGCCCCCGGCATCAACGGCGTCATCTGCGCGGCCACGCTGCGCGCGCTCCAGGAAGGCGTCGAGGTGCTGGGCCTGCCGCACGGCTATTCCGAGATCATGCAGGGCAAGCTGGGCCAGGTGCGCGCGCTCACCGACGCCGACGTGCGCGGCATCCACGCGCAGGGCGGCGTCCTGATCGGTACCGCGCGCGCCAACCCCACCAAGCAGGCCGCGCAGCTGGACCGGGTCGTGCAGTCGCTGGCCGAGCTGGGCGTGGGGCAGCTCGTCACCATCGGTGGCGACGACACCGCGTTCTCGGCCATGAAGGTGGCCGAGCGCGCGGGTGGCCGCCTGCGCGTGGTGCACGTGCCCAAGACCATCGACAATGACCTCGCGCTGCCCGACCACGTCGACACCTTCGGCTTCCAGACCGCGCGCCACGTCGGCGCGGGCCTGGTGCGCAGCCTGATCGCCGATGCGCAGGCCTCGGGGCGCTGGTACTTCGTCGTCGCCATGGGGCGCAAGTCCGGCTCGCTGACGCTGGGCATCGCCAAGGCGGCCGGGGCGAGCATCGCGGTCATCCCCGAGGAATTCCGCGATGGCCGCTCCAGCCTCGATCGCATCGCCGACGTGCTCGTGGGCGCCATCGTCAAGCGCCGCGCCCAGGGGGGCAGGGACGGCGTCGCGGTCCTGGCCGAGGGCCTGGCCGAGATCATCCCGCAGGACGAACTGCACCGGCTGGGCGCGCTGGAGCGCGACGAGCACGACCACATCCGCCTGGGCGAGATCGACCTGGGCAAGGGCCTGCGCCGCATCGTCGAGGAGCGCCTGCGCGGCTTCGGGATCGGCACCTCGGTCGTCTCCAAGGACATCGGCTACGAGCTGCGCTGCGCCGATCCCGTCTGCGCCGACATCGAGTACACGCGCGACCTGGGCTACTGCGCGGTGCAGTACCTGCTCGAGGGCGGCTCCGACGCGATGGTCTCGATCCAGGAGGGCCGCTTCGTCCCCATACCGTTCGCCGCGCTGCTGGACCCGGTGACGGGGCGCACGCGCGTGCGTACCGTGCCCATCGCCTCGCTGCAGTACGCGGTGGCGCGCCGCTACATGACGCGCCTGCAGCGGTCCGATTTCCAGGGCCCGGCGCTGGCCGCCCTGGCCGGGGCCGCTGGCCTCGATGCCGAGGCATTCCGGGCGCGCTTCGCCTACGTGGTCGAGGACGAGCCGGTGCCCGCGCCGCTGCGTGCCGCGGGCCGGGCATGAGCGCCGCGCCGGGAACGGAAGCCACCAGCGCCGAGGAGCGCGCGGCGCTGCTGCAGCTGTGCGAGCGCTACGGCATCGCCCCCGACTACTACGACATCTGGGGGCGCCGCCGCGTCGTGCCCGACCACGGCCTGCGCGCGCTGTTGCGCGCGATGGACGTCGAAGCCGGCGACCGCGCGCAGATCGAGGCCTCGCTGCTGGCCAGGGACACGGCGCCGGCCAGTCGCGCGCCGCTGCCGGCCGTGGCCGTGTTCTGGCAGGACGCAGCGCCATGGATCCTCGTGCTGCAGGCGGCCGCGCGCGACGCCGACCTGCACTGGGAGCTGTCCGAGGAGGGCGGTGCGCGCCACCAGGGCGTGGTCGAGGACTTCCGCGTCGTGCTGCCCGGCACGCTGCCCATCGGCTACCACCGCCTGGACCTGCGCATCGGCGCGCCCGCCGACGGCGGCGAGCAGCGCCTCGTGTCCTCCACCCTGGTCCTGGTGGCCCCGCGCCGCTGCTACCTGCCGCCGCAGATCGAACAGGGCGGCCGCGTATGGGGTCCGGCCGTGCAGCTCTACGCGCTGCGCTCGGCGCGCAACTGGGGCATCGGCGACTTCACCGACCTCGCGGCGCTGGTGCGCCTGTTCGGCGCCCACGGCGCCGCGCTGGTCGGCCTCAATCCGCTGCACGCGCTGTTCCCGCACAACCCGGAGCACGCCAGCCCCTATGCGCCCTCGTCGCGGCGCTTTCTCGACGTGCTGTACATCGACGTCGAGGCGGTGGAGGAGTTCACCTCCTGCCCGGAGGCGCGCGCCCGCGTGCTCGAGCCCGCGTTCCAGGCGCGCCTGCAGCAGTTGCGCGCCAGCGAGCTCGTCGACTACACCGGCGTGGCCGCGGCCAAGATGCCGATACTGGAGCTGCTCTATGCGCAGTTCCAGCGCGGCCACCCGGAGGTCTCCAACGTGCCGCGCCTGCGCGATTTTCGCGCGTTCCAGGCGGCCGGCGGCCTGGCCCTGCGCCAGCACGCGACCTACGAGGCGCTGCAGGAACACTTCTACGCGCGCGACGCGCAGGCCTGGGGCTGGCCGCAGTGGCCGTATCCGTACCGCGACCCCAACGCCCCCGAGGTGCTCGCGTTCGCGCAGGAGCACCTGGCGCGCGTGGAGTTTTTCGAATACCTGCAGTGGCTGGCCGAGCAGCAGCTGGCCGAGGCCGGTGGCGCCTCGATGCAGGCGCACCTGGGGGTGGGCCTGTACCAGGACCTGGCCGTGTCGGTCGACCGCGGCGGGGCCGACTCCTGGGCCGCGCAGGACCTGTACGCCCAGAGCGCCAGCGCGGGCTGCCCGCCCGACGACTTCAACCTGCACGGGCAGGACTGGGGGCTGCTGCCGCTGCTGCCCGAGCGCCTGCGCGCGCGCGCGTTCGCGCCGTTCATCGCCGTGCTGCGCGCCAACATGCGCCACGCCGGCGCGCTGCGCATCGACCACGTGATGGGACTATCGCGCCTGTTCTGGGTGCCGCGCGGCGACCTGCCCGAGGCCGGCGCCTACGTCGCCTATCCGTTCGAGCAGCTGCTGGCCATCGTCACGCTCGAGAGCCAGCGCAACGGCTGCATGGTCATCGGCGAGGACCTGGGCACGGTTTCCGACGAGGTGCGCCAGGCCATGGAGCGCTGCGGCATGCTCTCGTACCGGGTGCTGTACTTCTCGCGCGGCCACGGCGGCGCCTACCTGGCGCCGCGCGATTTCCCGCGCGATGCGCTCATCACCGCCACCACGCACGACCTGGCCACGCTGGTCGGCTTCTGGGAGGGGCGCGACATCGTCGTGCGCCAGAGCCTGGGCCTGTTCCCGAGCGAGGCCGTGCACCAGCAGCAGCTCGAGCAACGCAAGCACGACTGCGCCCACCTGATCGAGGCGCTGCGGCGCGAATCGCTGCTGCCGCCCGGTGTCGGTCCGGAATGGGTCTGGCCGCTGCCGATGACCCCGGCGCTGGCCACCGCCATCCAGGAATACCTGGCGCGCTCGCCCGCGCGCGTGCTGGTCGTGCAGCTGGAGGACGTGTTCGGCAGCCGCGACCAGGTCAACCTGCCCGGCACCGTGGACCAGTACGCCAACTGGCGCCGCAAGCTGCCGGTGGCGCTGGAGCAGTTCGAGAGCGACGGCCGCGTCGCCGAGCTGGCACGCCGCCTGGCGGCGGACCGGCGCAACTGAAAAACCTCCCCTCTCCCGCGCTACGCGCGGGAGAGGGGAGAGCTACCCCCAGCTGCGCTGGGCGCGCCCGTGGAGCTTGGCCAGCCACAGCGCGGCGGGGTTGCCCGTGCGCACCTGTCCGTAGGCCGCGCGCGCCACCTGCGAGCGCAGCGGCCGGGCGACCTGCACGGCCTCCTCGTAGTGAACCTCGCGCGGGCCCCAGCGGGTCTTGCCCACGTCGGTGCCCGGCGACAGGTTCACCGTGCGCAGCTCGTGCGCGATGGCGTACTTGATGATCTCGGCCAGCGCCGTCGTCATCACGCTGTACCTGGCCCAGCGCGGCTCGAAGCCGGAGTAGTACAGGTACAGGCCCTCGCCGACGACGAAGCCGACGCGCGCCGCCACGACCTCGCCGTCGATGACGAGCTCGAAGACACGCACCGCGCCGCGCTGGGCGAGGCGCGTGCACACCCGGAACAGGAACGACCGCAGCACGGTGCCGGCGAAGCGGTCCGGGTGGGTCACGCTGGACGCCATCGCCGCGCGCCGGCGGTGCAGATCGAGAAAACGATCGAGCGCGGCGGGGACCTCGGCGGCCGAAGCGGCCACCCGCAGCTCGAACGCATGGCCGTCGCGCTTGAGCGAGTTGTAGCAATGGCGCAGCGATTCGCGGATGTTGCGCTTGAGCCCGGCGCGCAGTTGCTCCCACGAGGCGGGCAGGTCCAGCACGTAGCCGGGCGGGGCGGCTCGGGTGCGCAGCGCGGCGCCGGCTTTGAGCGCCGCGCTCAGCTCGCTGCCGAGCCCGCGCCAGACCACCCAGTCCCAGTCGCGCGCCGCAGCCATCTCCCTTTGCAGCGCGAAGGCTACCGTGCGCTCGTGGCCCGGCGCGATCAACGGGCTGCGGATCTCCGTGAGCGCCGGGTCGGCGCCGAGCGCGTCGATCGAGCGCACCGTGAACGGACCGAAGCGGCGTCGTGTCAGGATCATCGGGACGATGCCCACGCACTGGCCGCCCGGCGTGCGCAGCACGTGGATCCGCGGCTCGTCGACGATGCCATCGCCGTTTTCGAGGAAGGTCTCGCACCAGCACACGTGCCACTCGTGCAGGCAAAAGGGCAGCGTGTTGCCCGTCGTGCGGTGCAGGAACTCGTAATCGGGGCGCAGCGCGTCTAGCCCCGGCAGCGTGGTGACGAGCTCGACCGACAGCCGGGCGGCGGTGGCGTGGGAATCGGCCGGGCTCGCGGCGCTGGAACGCAGGAAGAGGTCTTGGGTATGCATCGTGTCGGGCGCGCTCGGGTCGACCCGCCCGGTTGGCGGACATGCGGGACAACAACCGGGAGCCGCTACCTCGGATGCTACCGGCGCGCAGGCCTTGCCTTGATGGCCAAAGGCGGCAGGATCGTCGTTGGGGTGGGTCCGCGATGCGTCGACGCGCACGCGGCGCATATGCATCTACCGGCAGCGCATAACCCGCGCGGCATCCGCTTTGGCACGCGTGCCAGGCATGCGCGCGTGCCTCGACAAATGCGGACGCGTCCCCGTGCCGCGCTCAGTTGTGCCCGCCCTCGCCCAGAAAAACCTGCACGATGCGGTTGAACTCCTCCGGCCGCTCGCCCATGGTGTTGTGGCCGGTGGCGGGCAGTATGCACAGCTGCCCGTTGGGCAGCGCACGAAAGATGCGCGCCGTCTCCGCCAGCGGTATGGCGTCGTGATCGCCGGCCATCACCAGCACCGGGATGCCGATCGCGTGCAGGTCCTCGTCATCGATCACGATGCGCGTTTCCCACAGGTCCTTGGTCTTGGCCACCATCGTGGGCCAGTGCGATGCACCGTCCGGGGAGGTGCGCTCGTACGCCGCGCGCATGTCGGGTGGCAGGGCGGCACCGAAACTCGCGCTCGACTGCAGCCGGGATCGCAGATAGGCCAGCGTGCCGTCGAAATCGCCGCGCGCGTTGGCGCCCGAGATCACCAGGCGGCGTACGAGTTCCGGATGCCGGCGGGCCAGCAGCAAGCCGACGTTGCCGCCATCGCTGTGACCGACGATGTCCACCGGACCGACGCCCAGTGCGCGTATCACGGCGGCCGTGTCCTCGGCCATCTGCCCGTAGGAGAACGGCTGGTCGTTGTCCGGGCTGTGCCCGTGGCCGCGCTGGTCGATGCCCACGACCTGCCGGAAGGCGGAGAAATACGCCTTCTGGGCGGGGAAACTGGTGTCGAACGATCCCAGGCCGCCGTGCAGGAAGACCAGCACCGGTCCCTGGCCGCTCGTCTGCACGTAGAGCCGGCTGCCGCCGGTCTCGACGTAGCGTCCACCCGCACCGGCGTCCGAGGCGCCGGCGGCAAGCGCGGCATGCGCTGCGAGCGCCAGCGCCACGCCCGCCAGCGCGCACGCCCTGCGCACGGCAGGGTCGGCCCGGTTCAGCGGCATGGCGCTGGGCTCATCGGAGGGGCGCCGCTCTCATTCCTCTGCCGCCGCCCGGGTCGCCAGCGCCGGCGCCGCCGGCGGCCGCCAGGCGTCCCACCGGCGCTTGGCCAGCAGTCCCAGGTGCACGAGCATCCCGCGCAGCCGCCAGTTGGGCGCGTAGTAGGACCACACGCCCTTGGTCAGCGGCTTGAAGTTGCGTGCCCACGGCGGCTCGTTGACCAGACTGAGGTAGTCGATGCCCGGATCCTCGCAGGCCTGGCGTATCGTGCGCTCGAGCAGCAGGTTGCCCGGGGCGAAGCTGGCGTGGGCGTCGGAAAACCCGATCTTGAGGACGTTGAGCGTGCGGCCCACGCGCAGGCAGAACTGCCCGGCCACCGCGTCATCGCCGTGCCACAGCACGTTGATCACGCAGGCTTCGAGCGCGCTGAACTCCTCCACCACGCCGCGATAGAACGCCAGCATCGCGGGCCGGCACCGGATCGCCGACGAGGTGCCGGCGTCGCCCTTCCAGCCCGAGGCCTCGACGGCCGTGAAGAGGGCAAATGCCGTGGCCATCTCGTCGCGCTGGCGGAAGGACTGCGCGCGCAGCTCGGCCGACTCCTCGGCGCGCCGGGCCAGCCGGCGCAGGTTGCGCTTGAACGTGCCCGACATCGCCTTCGTGGCGTCCTCGTAGCTGCCGCGGCAATCGAAATAGGCGCTGCCGTCGTACAGCAACGGCACCGTCGCCGATGGCATCCGCGTGCGCGCGCAATGGGCGATCGACGAGTCCTCCGCCACCTTGCGCAGCCGCAGTTCGTCCCAGCGCAGGCGGCGACTCGCACGCCGGCTGCGCAGCCACTGCACCAGGTCGTGCAGCAGCAGGGCATTGGCCTCGTCCGGCGCGAAGATGAAATCGGACTGCTGCAGTTCGTCGTCGTCGATCGTCCCGAGCAGGCGCGGTTGTATCGCCCCGCCCAGGTACTCCTGGAACTGCAGCGGGATGATCGCCACCAGCTCCGCGCCGCGCCGCGCCGAGACGAACCAGGTGCGTGCCGGGTCGGAGCGGCCGGAGCGCAGGTAGGCGCGGTACCACTGCGGATAGTCCAGGAAGCGCGGCCGGGGCAGCGAATCGACCAGGCTCGTCCACTCGGGCGCCAGCCGTTCCAGGCCGGCCAATCCCTGCAGCGCCTCGAATTCCAGCGCGCGCTTGTTCGTTGCGGCGTTCATGTCATCAGTCCGGGCGCGACTCGATCACCGTGTAGCGGCGCCGCTTCAGGCGCAGGAACGGCATCTCCAGCCAGCGGTACGAGGCCGCGGCCACGGGGATGGTGGCGCCCAGTCCGAACAGCCAGTACGCGAGCATCTGCGCCGACGAGGCGTTGTGCAGCGGAAAGAGCCTGTCGCCGATCTTCAGGAAGACTTCGTGGTAGACGTACAGGCCGAAGGAAATGCGCCCCAGGTAGACGAGCGGGCCGCTGCGCAGCGGCGCCGTCAGCCGGCCCTTGCAGCCCAGCACCGACACCAGCACGCCGCCGCAGGCCAGCGCCGCCAGCGGCCAGCCCAGCATCAACGGTACCCGCGCGACCGGCAGCGTGAACAGTCCGAACGCGTAGGCGATCCACAGCAGCACGGCGATGCTCGTGGCCAGCAGCAGGCCGCGCGCGGCCGCCGGCCACGCCGGGACGCGGCCGTGCAGGGCGGTGGCGAGCAGTGCACCGACCGCGATGCCGTCGATGCGGGTGAAGGAGTTCTTGCTGACCCAGTCCTCGTAGGGATGCAGCAGGCCCATGGCCAGGCGCACCAGGGCCGCCATCACCATCAGGCCCACGGCCAGCTGCGCGATCTGGCGCGTGCTCGCGCGGCGCACGACCCAGGGCCAGACCAGGTAGAACTGCTCCTCCAGCGATATGCTCCACAGCGGACCGGCGACCGTGACCACCGGCATCAGGAAATACACCCAGTTGCCGACGAAGAACAGGTAGCCCAGCACGTGCACCCAGGTGAGTCCCTCGCTGGGCACGAAGAACGTGAGCCCGTACGCGAAGAAAACGAAGAAGAAATACAGCGGCCAGATGCGCAATATCCGGCGGATGTAGAACGCGCGCACGTCGAGCGTGCCGCGCACGGCGCGCTCGCGCAGCAGCAGTTCGGTGATCAGGAACGAGCTGAGCACGAAGAACAGGTCGACCCCGAAGGTGCCGGCCAGGCCGATGGCGCCCAGCAGATCGCCGACCCAGTTGGGCAGGTGCTGGTGCTTGCCGCCGACGCCGAAGCCGACGGTGTGCTCGATGTAGACCGCCAGGAACGCGAAGAAGCGCAGGCCGTCGAGCTCCGGGCGGTAGAAGCGCCCGGCGGCGCGCGCGTCGCCCGCTGCACCGGCGGCCGCGGGCGCACCCCCGGGCATGCCGCTGCCCGCGGCGCGGTCGGCCGGCGGAAGCGTGCCGGCGCTCATCGCGGCCCCGGCCGCGCCGGGCGCTTGATCCGCGGGCCGGCATCGGCCCGGGCCGGGGCGCTCGACACGGCATCGCGCCATTGCACCGCGCGGTGCAGGGTGGGGATGACGGCGCAGGGTTCGATGGACATCATGGGCGGGCGGTATGAGGATGCGGATGCGGATGCGGATGCGGAGCCGTCTGCGTAGGCCGGGGGCCGGCGGTGATCGAGCGGGCGTGCACGGCTACTTGTCGCTGCCGCGGCGCATCGTGCCTCCGGTCTCGGCGACGGCGCTGCCGCGGTTGCCGGTGCTGAAGGCGGTTCCGAGGTCGGCCGGCACCGGCGCGTCGAGCAGGCGGTAGAGGTTGGCGAGCTTGTCGCGAAACAGCGACTCGAAGGCCGACACCGAGACGCTCGGGTTGTCCTCGCCCGGCCACCAGAACCAGTCCGAGGCCTCGCAGTCGGCCAGCTGCGCGAGCGCGGCGGCGCGCCGCGCCGCATCCAGGTTGCCGGCGGCAAGCACGCGGTCGTAGCAGGACTTGGCCGCGCACAGCAGGTCCCAGGCGCGGTTCTTGTCGCGGGCGCCGATCCACGTCGCGAGGTTGCCGTAGACCCAGCTGCCGGCGGCGAAGCGGGCGATGTCGCCCACCGGCACCGCCGCCTTGGCCGCCGCTGCCGGCGTGCCGGCCTGCGCCGCCGCCATCGCGGCGACCACGTCGCTGCCGGTGACGGTGCGCACGACGGCGCTGCTGCCCAGGTTCCTGTACAGGTCGCTCAGGAAGAAGTAGCCGTTGTACGGGTAGTACTCCCAGGCGTTCTCGCCGTCGAGCATCACGCTCACGAGCGGCCGCGGGCCGCTGCCGGCGCGCGCCGCTATGCCCTCGAGCTCGTGCAGGAAGTTGTTGGCCGCATCGCGCCCGTGCCACTTGGAATAGACGAAGCCGATCAGGTCGGAGAGCCGGTCGTTGCGGAAGAAGAACAGCATGCCCGGCGCGACCTCCGGGGAGCGGTACGGCTGGTGCTGGACCTGCACGTCGGCCTGCCCGCTGGCGCGCAGGCTGTTGGCGAGCACGCCCTCGCTGCTGGCGCTCCAGCGCACGCCGCGCTCGGCCAGCAGGCCGGCGAAGCTGCTCGAGAGCGCACCCTCGGCCGGCCACAGGCCCTGCGGCGGCGCGCCGAAGCGCCGCGCGTGGCTGGCCAGCGCCGACTCGATGTGCGCGACCACGCGCTCGCGCCCGCCCGGATAGCACTCGGACTGCGGCAGCTGTGTATCGGGCAGCGCGTCGCGGGCGCAGCGGAAGTCGAGCATCAACGGCGCCAGCGGATGGCAGTGCGGCGTGGTCGAGAGCTCGATCTGGCCGCGCTCGGCCAGCGCGCGGTAGCGCGGGATGACCGCGCGCACCTGTTCGGCGATGACCTGCACGAGCGCCGTGCGCTCCTCGGCGGTGAAGCGCGAGCCCTTGGCCATGAGCCCGGCGATGAGCTCGGAGCCGCGCTTGACCGATTCGCCGGACCACGAGAGGTGGTACCAGGTGACGAGATCGAAGATGTAGTGGTCGGACAGGTACAGCAGGCTGTCCTTGCCCTGCGCCGCCATGGCCTTGTGGAGTTCGTACAGTCGCTCGTAGGGCGCGAACGGCGCGATCAGCCGCTGGTGGTCGGCGCGGAAGCACTTGTCGAACGCGTTGCGGCGCTCGTCCTCGGTGAGCGGGGTCGCCTCGGAGCGCGCCAGCAGGCGCAGCAGCGGGTCGCGCAGCGTGCCGCTGTCGAACTGCTCGCAGTAGTCCTCGATCTGGTCGAGCAGCACGGGCACGAAATTGACCACCACGCGCATCGCCGGATGCTGCTCCAGGTGCCAGGCCATGTCGGAGTAGTCCTTGATGGCGTGCAGGTACACCCAGGGCATCGTGAACTCGCCCGTGCGGGCGTCGCGGTAGTCGGGCTGGTGCATGTGCCACAGCAGCAGCAGATCGACGCCGGGCGCGGCTGCAGGTACGGGAGGCGTTGCAGGCTCGGCGGGCGCGGCAGCCTTGGGGGGCGTTGCGGCCGGCGCCGCCCCTCGGGTGGGACTCATCGGTGCGCGGTCTCCTGCAGCTGGGCGAGCATCTGCGGCACCACCAGCGTGACCCCCTTGGGGCTGACCTCGAAGCGTTTGCGGTCCTGCTCCGGATCGACCCCCACCTGCAATCCGGCCGGCAGGCGGCAGTTCTTTTCCACGACGGCGCGCCGCAGCACCACGTTGCGGCCGATGTCGACGTTGGGCAGCACGACCGAGTCCTCGACCTGGGCGTAGCTGTGGGCGTGCACGCTGGAGAACAGCAGCGAGCGGCGCACGGTGGCGCCGCTGATCACGCAGCCGCCGGAGACCAGCGAATCGATCGCGCTGCCGCGGCGGTGGTTGTCGTCGAAGACGAACTTGGCCGGCGGCAGCTGTTCCTGGTAGGTCCAGATGGGCCACTTGCGGTCGTACAGGTTCAGGTCCGGGACGACCTTGGTCAGTTCCATGTTGGCCTCCCAGTAGGCGTCGAGCGTGCCCACGTCGCGCCAGTACGGCCGGCCCTCGGTCATGTTGACGCAGCTGTCGGCGAAGCGGTGCGCCACCGCCCGGTAGCCGCGCGCCAGGATGTGCGGGATGATGTCCTTGCCGAAATCGTGCGTCGAGTGCGGGTCGTCGCTGTCGCGCGCCAGCTGCTCGTACAGGAACGCCGCGTTGAACACGTAGATGCCCATGCTCGCCAGCGCGGTGTCGGTGCGCCCGGGCATCGGCGCCGGGTGCTCCGGCTTTTCCTGGAAGGCGCTCACGCGCAGCGCGTCGTCCACGGCCATCACGCCGAAGCCGCTGGCCTCCGCCAGCGGCACTTCCATGCAGGCGATGGTCATGTCGGCCGACTTGTTCACGTGGTCGTACAGCATCTGCGTGTAGTCCATCTTGTAGACGTGGTCGCCGGCCAGGACGAGGATCAACTCCGGCGAATGCTTGCGCAGCAGGTACGTGTTCTGGAAGATGGCATCGGCCGTTCCCTTGTACCAGTCGTCGCCGACGTTCTGCTGCGCCGGCAGCAGTTCGACGAACTCCTGGAAGCGGCCGTCGAGGAACGACCAGCCGCGCTGCACGTGCCGGATCAGGCTCTGGGCCTTGTATTGTGTGCAGACGGCGATGCGCCGAATGCCCGAATTGACGCAGTTGGACAGGGGGAAGTCGATGAACCGGAACTTGCCGCCGAATGGTACGGCGGGCTTGGCGCGCCAGTCGGTCAGGCGCCCCAGCCGGGTGCCGCGGCCGCCGGCCAGGATGACGGCCAGCGTGGCCCGCGCCAGGCGCATGCCCCCGGGCAGTTCGACGCTCGTGGCCATGCGCCGCGCGGGGGCGCGGCGTTCGATCGTGAAGGGGTTCGTCATGACGAAGTCACCGTTGGGTGGGGGGTGCCGCTAGCCTCGTGATTTAGGGGGTTTTCGTTATTGACCAGGATCGGATGGCGGTACACGGGACGCGTATAACGACGGCTGCTATCCTAAAGCGCCAGCCCGTTCCTGTCCCGAGAAAAATATTTCGCCCGGACCGGATCTGCCCGGGAGCCCCCCTGAAAGTTCTCTTCGTCACGTCCGAGTTCGCGCCCCTTATCAAGACGGGTGGGCTCGCGGATGTCAGCGGTTCTCTGCCACTGGCACTGCAGGCTCTGGGTGTCGATGTCCGCGTGCTGCTGCCCGCCTATCCGGCGGTCCTGCGGGCGCTGGCGGTCGATTGGGGCGATGCGCGCTGGCTCACCCCGGTCGCCAGCGTGGCCGCCGTGGGCGCGATGCCCTCGGCCAACCTGCTGCTGGCGCGCAGCCCGCAGGGCCTGGACCTGCTCCTGGTCGACTGTCCCAGCCTGTTCGACCGGCCGGGTAATCCCTACCTGGGTCCGGACGGAAAAGACTGGCCCGACAACGACCTGCGCTTTGGCCTGCTGTCGCAGGTCGCCGCGCTGCTGGGATCGCCGGCCTGCCCGCTGCCCTGGCGCCCGGACCTGGTGCACAGCAACGACTGGCAGGCCGCGCTGGCGCCCGTCTACCAGCGCCATCTGTCCTATGGTCCCGGACCGCGCGCGGCATCGGTGGTCACGATCCACAACCTCGCCTACCAGGGCCTGTTCCCGCCGACCGCGCTCGCGCGCCTGGGCTTGCCGGCGCCGAGCTTTTCCATGGACGGCGTGGAGTTCTTCGGCCAGCTGTCGTTCCTCAAGGGCGGCCTGGCCTGCGCCGATGCCATCACCACCGTGAGCCCGACCTACGCGCGCGAGATCTGCAGCGAACCGCTGGGCTTCGGCCTGCAGGGCTTGCTGAGCGCGCGTGCCGGCGTGCTCACCGGCATACTCAACGGCGTCGACACGGCCTACTGGGACCCGGCGCGCGACCCGCTGATCGCGCGCCGCTACGACGCGCGCACGCTCGAGGACAAGCGCGCCAACAAGCGCGCGCTGCAAGCGGCCCTGGGCCTCGCCGCCGAGGACGACACGCCCGTGCTGGGCGTCGTCAGCCGGCTGGTGGAGCAAAAGGGCATCGACCTGATCGCCCAGGTCATGGCCGCGGTGGTCGATGCGCCGGCGCAGTTCGCCATCCAGGGCACCGGGGAGCGCGCGATCGAGGCGCGCCTGCTCGAACTCGCGGCTGCGCATCCGCGCCGCGTCGGCGTGCGCATCGCGTTCGACGAGCGGCTGGCGCATCTGATCGAAGCGGGCGCCGATGTCTTTCTCATGCCCTCGCGCTTCGAACCCTGCGGCATGAACCAGATGTACAGCCAGCGCTATGGCACGCTGCCCATCGTCTGCCGCACCGGCGGCCTGGCCGATTCGGTGGTCGACTGCACGCCGCAGACCGCGGCCGCGGGCACGGCCACCGGATTTTCCTTCGAACCGGCGAGTGCTTCCGCGCTGGCCGGCGCGATCGGGCGCGCGCTCGAGCTGTACCGCCAGCCCCAGAGCTGGGCCGCGCTGCAGCGCAGCGCCATGGCCAGCGACGTCAGCTGGAAGGCCAGTGCCGCGCAGTACGTGCGCGTGTACGAACGCGCGCTGGACTCCCCTCGCCCATGAAATGGGACAGGGGCCGGGGGCGAGGGCGGCAGCGATGGCACCATGCCCATGCGTCCATCCTTTCCCCCACCCCTCTCCCGCACGCGGGAGAGGGGGGTCAAACCCAGAGCATCAATCCCGTTTCCAGCCGGTGCGTCAGCAGTTCGTGGAACGGGTACATGCGGATGCGGTAATCGAACTTGCCGCAGGACTCGGGCGCGAAGTCGAGCACGTAGCGGTGCTCGCCCGTCTCGGCCAGCGCTCCCGCATGCACGAAGAAGCGCCCGGTGCTCGCTGCCGCCTCGCCGCCGGCCGGATTCAAGCGCAGCTCGACGCGCACGTCGCCCGGCTCCAGGCCGTTGAGGAACACCGCGACCTCGATGCGCAGCGCCTGGCCGAACCAGGTGCGCGAGGCGGCGCTGTCGAGGCGGCGGATGCGGGCGCCGGGCCAGGCGGCCTGGACTCGCGCCTTCCATGCGGCCAGTTCGCGCGCGCCGCGGTACCCGTCGCGCGCGAAGCGCCGGCCCTGGCGCGCGGCCGGGCCGTAGAACTGCGATAGATAGTCGCCCACCATGCGGTTGGCCGTGAAGCGCGGCAAGATGGTGCCGATCGAGCGCTTCATGAGCTTGATCCACGCCGCCGAATAGCCCATGTCGCCGCGGGTGTAGTAGGTCGGCACGACCTGGTCCTGCAGGATCTCGTAGAGCGTGTGCGCTTCCTCGGCGTTGCGCGCGGCGTCGCTCAGGGTCTCGGACGCCGGCTTGATGGCCCAGCCGTTGTCGCCGGTGTAGCCCTCGTCCCACCAGCCGTCGAGCACCGACAGGTTGAGCACGCCGTTGATGCCCGCCTTCATGCCCGAGGTGCCCGAGGCCTCGAGCGGGTACACCGGGTTGTTGAGCCAGACGTCGACGCCCGACACGAGCCGGCGCGCCAGGCGCAGGTCGTAGCCCTCGACCAGCAGCAGGCGGCCCTCGAACTCGGGCTCGCGCGCGATGCGGTTGAGCTGGCGGATCAGTTCCTGGCCCGGCTGGTCGGCCGGATGCGCCTTGCCGGTGAAGATGAACAGCACCGGGCGCTGCGGGTCGCTGACGATCTCGCGCAGCCAGTTCTTGTCCTCGAACAGCAGCGTGGCGCGCTTGTAGGTGGCGAAGCGGCGGCCGAAGCCGATCGTCAGCACGTTGGGGTTGTCCGGGTCGGCGTGGCGCAGCATGCGGTCCAGGTGCGCCTCGCTGCCGCGGTTGCGGTTGTGCTGGGTCGTGATCCGGTGGCGCACCAGGCGCAGCATCTGCGACTTGAGGAACTGGTGCCGGCTCCAGACGATGTGGTCGGGCAGTTCCTCGACGCGTCCGGATACCGCCGGATCGGCGATGCGCTCGAGCCAGTCGAAACCCAGGAAGCGGTCGAAATCGTTGTACCAGTCCGGCGACAGGAAGGTCGGCACGTGCACGGCGTTGGTCACCGAGGTGAGCGGGTTCTCCTCCGGCGGGATCTGCGGCCAGAGCTCGCGCAGCATGCGCGCGCTGACCTCGCCGTGGATCTTCGAGACGCCGTTCTGGAAGCGCGAGCCGCGCACCGCGAGCGAGGTCATGTCGAAGTCCGTGCCCGCGCCCGACTTGCCCAGCCCGACCAGCGTCTCGGGCGCCAGTCCGAGCTCGCGGCAGAAGCTGTCGAAGTAGGTGCGGAACATGCCCTCGGCGAAGCGGTCGTGCCCGGCCTCGACGGCCGTGTGCGTGGTGAACACGGTGTTGACGGCCACGGCCTCGATCGCCGAGGCGAAATCCAGGCCGCCCTGCATCTGCGCGCGGATGCGCTCGAGCACCAGGAACGCCGCGTGCCCTTCGTTCATGTGCCAGACCGTGGGCCGCACGCCCAGGGCGCCGAGCGCGCGCACGCCGCCCACGCCCAGCACGATCTCCTGCAGGATGCGCACCTCGCGATCGCCGCCGTACAGCCGGTAGGTGACGCGCCGGTCGCCCTCGCTGTTGGCCGCCAGGTCGGTATCGAGCAGGACGAGGCGTACGTGGCCGACGCGCGCGTGCCACAGCTTGACCTTGAGCACGCGCCCGGGCAGGTCGATGTCGATCACGGTCTCGGCGCCGCTGGCGTCGAGCACCGGCGTCACCGGCAGCTCGTCGAAGTCCGAATCGAGGTAGATGGCCTGCTGGTTGCCGTCGGCGTCGATCTTCTGCTGGAAGTAGCCCTGGCGGTACAGCAGGCCCACGCCGATGAACGGCAGGCGCAGGTCGCTGGCGGCCTTGCAGTGGTCGCCGGCCAGGATCCCCAGGCCGCCGGAATAGATGGGCAGCGATTCGTGGAAGCCGAACTCGGCGCAGAAGTAGGCGACCAGGTCGTTCTCGCCCAGCACCGCGGCGTGGTGGCTGCGCCCGGTCTCGCCCAGGTAGGAGTCGTAGGCCGACAGCATGCGCTGGTAGCTGTTGAGGAAGCCGGGGTCCTCGGCCGCTTCGTTGAGGCGGCGCTCGTCGATGCGCTTGAGCAGCACCTTGGGGCTGTGGCCGACCTCGTTCCACAGCTCGTTGTCCAGCCGCGCGAACAGCTGGCGTGTCGAACGATCCCAGCTGTACCAGAGGTCGTGGGCGATCTCGTCGAGCCGCGCCAGGCGCTGGGGCAGGCGCGGGTTGATCTCGAGGCTGTAGGCGGTACCGGGGCGTTCCATCGTGGTGTCCTGGTGTTCGCTGTGCGGTAGCGAGGCGCGACGATAGTATCGGAAATGCCGCCGCCGACGATCGTTCGATTTGGCCTTTGTTAGACTGGGATCGTGCGCGTCCTGATCGTCAAGACATCGTCGATGGGCGATGTCGTCCACGCCCTGCCGCTGGTCTCGGACATCGCGCGGGCGTTTCCGCACGCGCGCATCGATTGGGTCGTCGAGGAGGCCTTCGCCGACATCCCGCGCCTGCACCCCGCCGTGCTGCGCGTCATCCCCGTCGCCCTGCGCCGCTGGCGCCGCCACCCGCTCGACATCGCGTCCTGGCGCGAGCTCCTCGATGCGCGCGGCGCACTGCGCCGCACCCGCTATCACACCGTGCTCGATTGCCAGGGCCTGGTCAAGAGCGCGCTGATCACCGCGGCCGCGCGCGGACCCGGTGCCGGCTTCGCCGCGGCCAGCGCGCGCGAGCCGCTGGCCGCGCTCTTCTACCGGCGCCGCGTCGCGATCGATCGCGCGCTGCACGCGGTCGATCGCAACCGGCGGCTGGGCGCTGCCGTGCTCGGCTACGCGCTCGAGGACCTGCCCCTGGCTCCGGCGGCCGACCGCGGAGGCGATTTCGCGCTGCGCGCGCGTGCCCGCCTGCTGCACCCCGAGCCGCCGTTCGACGAGGCCGGTGCGGTGCTGTTGCTCACCAATGCCAGCCGCGCCACCAAGCGCTGGCCCGACGAGGACTGGATCGCGCTCGAGGATGCGCTGGCGCGGCGCGGCCTGCGCAGCTGGCTGGCCTGGGGCAGCGCGGCCGAGCACGACGCCTGCGGCCAGCGTGCCGCGCGCATGCGCGCGGCGCGCGTGCTGCCGCGCTCGAGCCTGGCGCAGATGGCGGCGCTGGCTTCGCGTGCCGCGCTGGTCGTCGGCCTGGACACCGGCCTCACGCACCTGGCCGCGGCGGTGGGCGCGCCGACCGTGGGCATCTACTGCGACTACGACCCGGCGCTCGTGGGCCTGCGCGGTGGCGAGCGCGTCGCCAGCCTCGGCGGCGTGGCCGCGCCGCCGTCGGTGGCCGCGGTGCTCGCCGCGGTCGACCGCGTGCTGGCGGCGCCGGACCTGCCTGGCGGCAACGACGCCGGTGCCGTGCCGCCCGCGCCGGCGGCGGCCGCGCCGGCGCGCGCATGATCGCGCCGCGACCGCCGCGCTGGTATGCCGCGGCGTGGCTGCTGGCCTTGCCGGCGGTGGCGCTGTACCTCGCCTGGCGCAGCCTGCGCCAGCCCGAATACCGCCGCCACTGGGCCGAGCGCTTCCTCGGGCATGGGGCGCCGGCAGCGGGCGCGGCGCCGGTATTCTGGATCCACGCCGTCTCGGTCGGCGAGACCCGGGCGGCGCAACCGCTGCTGGCGCGGCTGGCCCGGGCGCATCCGGACGCGCGATTCGTGCTCACGCACATGACACCGACCGGCCGTGCCGCCGGCGCCGAGCTCGCGCGCGGCCTGCCCGGGCGCGTGCAGCAGCGCTACCTGCCCTACGACCTGTCCTTTGCCGCGCGCCGCTTCCTGGGCGAGATCCGGCCGGCAGTGGCCGTCATCATGGAGACCGAGATCTGGCCCCAGCTGCTGGCGCAGGCGCACGCCCGGCGCATCCCGGTGGTGCTGGCCAACGCCCGGCTGTCGCAGCGCTCGCTCGACAAGGCGCTGCGCCAGCCCGGGCTGCTGCGCGCCGCGGCGGCTTGCATCAGCGTGGTCGGCGCGCAGACGCCGGCCGATCGCGCGCGCATCGGCCGGCTCTACGACGGCCCGGTCGAAGTCACCGGCAACGTGAAGTTCGACCTCGAGCCCGATCCTCTGCTGATCGCGCAGGGGCGCCGGCTGCGCGCGGCCTTCGAGACGCAGCCGGCGCCGGCGGCGGGCGGCGCGCCGCGCCCGCTGTGGCTGTTTGCCAGCACGCGCGAGGGCGAGGAGCGCCTGCTGCTCGACGCGCTGCGCGCGCTCGGCATGCTCGCGGGCGCCAGCGCGCCGTTGCTGCTGTTCGTGCCGCGCCATCCGCAGCGCTTCGACGAGGTGGCCCGCCTGCTGCGCGAGGAAGGCGCCACGGTGCTGCGGCGCGCGCAGTGGCCGCGCGACGGGCAGCCCGCCGCGGCGCTCGCGCCCGGGACGGTGCTGCTGGGCGATTCGATGGGCGAGATGCCGCTCTACTACGCGCTGGCCGATGCCGCGCTGATCGGCGGCAGCCTGTTGCCGCTGGGCGGGCAGAACCTGATCGAGGCCTGTGCCTGCGGCTGCCCGGTCGTGCTGGGCCCGCACATGTTCAACTTCGCGCAGGCCGCCCAGGACGCCATCACCGCCGGCGCCGCCCGCCGTGCCGACGACGCGGCCGGCGCGATAGCGGCGCTGGCGCAGATCACCGTCGCGCCGGGCCCGCACGCGCAGATGGCCCAAGCGGCGCTGGTCTTCGCCGCCAGCCACCGCGGCGCGGCGGAGCGCACGGTGGCGCTGGTGGAGCAGGTGCTGGAGCTCAGCGCTGCAGCAGCGCGTTGACCGCCTGGATGTCCTCGTCCTGCAGCACGCCGGCGGCCGACTTGAGCTTGAGGCCGTTGACGAGAAAATCGTAGCGCGCCTTCTTGAGGTCGCGCTGGGTGTTGAAGAGCTGGGTGTTCGCGTTGAGCACGTCCAGGTTGATGCGCACGCCCACCTTGTAGCCCAGGTGGGTCGATTCGACCTGCGTGCGCGCGGAGACCTCGGCCGATTCGAGCGCCTGCACCTGAGCCAGGCCGTAGTCGACGCCGGAGTAGGCCACGCGCGCCGACTGGCCGGCCGAGCGGCGCGCGAACTCCAGGTCCTGCTCGGCCTTGTCCTCGAGCGCGTGGGCCTGGCGCACCCGGCTCTGGATGGCCCCGCCGGTGAACACCGGCACGGTGAGCTGGATGCCCAGCGTGGAGCTGGTCACGTTGTTGTTGTAGGGCAGGAACAGGCTGCCGTTGTCCGAGCGCTGGTACTGCGTGCTGCCGGTGATGTTCACCTGCGGCAGGTAGGCGTCGCGCGCGCTGCGGACCGCGTTGTGGGCGATCTCGGAGCCGGCGCGCGCCGCCAGCACCGTGTAGTTGGCGGACTCCGCGTCGTGGGCCCAGGTCTCGACGTCGTTGGGCTGCGGCGGCGCGAGCTGCACCGGATCGCGCAGCGGCGCGAGCGCGCCCGGGTCGTGGCCGATGATCGCGCGCAGGGCGTTCTGCTTGATCGCCAGGTCGGCGCGGGCCACCTGCTCCTGGGCGTCGATCTGGTCGTAGCGCGCCTTGGCCTCGTGCGTGTCGACGATGGTCTTGGTGCCCACTTCGAACTCGCGCTTGGCCTGCGCCAGCTGCTCGGAGATGGCCTTCTTGTTCTCGTGCAGCGCGTTGAGCGCGTCCTCGGAGGCGAGCACGTCGAAGTAGGCCTGGGCGACACGCACGAACAGGTCCAGCCGCGCCTGGGCGAGTTGCGCCTCGCCCTGCTTGACCGTGAGCTTGGCCTGCGTGAGGTTGTCCCAGTACTGGGCGTTGTACACCGGCAGCGTGAGGTTGATGGCCGGACCCCAGGCGTTGAAGGTCTTCTGGTAGTTGACTTCCTCCTGCGTGACGCCCAGCGCGTTGAGGTTGAGCCCGTTGGTGTCGGTGCGGAAGTCGACGCGGTTGGCCTGCTCGCCCAGCGTCGCGCTCAGGTTGGGCAGCAGGTTGGCGCGCGCCTGGGGGATGCTCTCGGATGAGGCCAGCTGCGCGAAGCGCGCCGAGGCGTAGGTCGGGTCGTTGAGCAGTGCTTCGCGCGTCAGGGTAAGCAGGTCGGTGCCGGCCGCCCCGGCCGGCGCGGTCGCGCCCAGCAGGGTGGACAGCGCGGCCAGCACCGCCACGCGCCGTGCCGTGCGCGGCGCGGCCATCAGAAGCGGAACGCCGAGACGTGCTGCGCGTTGCGCAAGGGCCTGGTGCAGGTCTCGAACAGGGACAGCGGTTCGTAGGCCTGCTCGCCGACGCGGGTGACGATCTGCGCGTGCATCGCCGGTGCATTGCCGACGATGGCCGCCAGGCGACCGCCGATCTTGAGCTGCGCCAGCAGTGCCGGGGGCAGGAAGGGGACGGAGCCCGAGACGATGATCGCATCGTAGGGGGCGTGGGCCGGCCAGCCCAGCGCGCCGTCGCCGGCCTCGACGCGCGCATTGCGCACGCCGGCACGGGCCAGGTTGGCCGCACCGAAGGCCCGCAGGCGCGGGTCGATCTCCACCGTCCAGACGGTCTGGGCCTTGTGCGCCGCCAGCGCCGCCATGTACCCGGAACCGGTGCCGATCTCGAGCACGCGCTCGTGCGGGTGGATGCCCAGTTCCTGCAGCAGCCGCGCCTCGACCTTGGGCGCCAGCATGGTCTCGCCGCTGACCACGCCGTCCACGTTGAGCGGCATCTCGAAGTCGGTGAAGGCCAGCGCACGCAGGTGCGGCGGCACGAAATCCTCGCGCCGGACCCGCGCGAGCAAGTCCAGGACGGTTTGATCCAGGACCTCCCAGGGGCGGATCTGCTGCTCGATCATGTTCTGGCGCGCCTGCTCGAGCTCGGCGTCGGACAACGGGGTGTGCACGGCGTTCATGGTGCGGGCTCGGTCCTCATGGTTTCGGGCTGCGGTCGATCGGTGGCCTGGGTCGCATCGGCGCAGCGGATAATATCAACGGGAACCGCGCCGGCGCGTGCGTTTCATCCCACGGATCCTGCAGTTCGTCACATGCGCCGCGCCGGCGCGCATGCCAAATCCGGGGCAAATCCGCGTTTCAAGCGCCCTGAACGAGCCGTAGGATCCGCCTTCATGTCGTCATCCCCGCCCAGGTTCGCCCCCTTGTCCCTGCTCGAGACGCGCGTCCTGGGCGTCCTGGTCGAGAAGGAGCACACGGTCCCGGACACCTACCCGCTGTCCGTGAACGCGCTCACCGCCGGCTGCAACCAGAAGAACAACCGCAACCCGGTCATCGAGGCCAGCGACGCCGAGGTGCAGGCCGTGCTCGACGGGCTGCGCGCGCGCACGCTGGTGATCGAGACCAGCGGCGCGCGCGTGACGCGCTACGCGCATAACGTCGGCCGCGTGCTGCGCATCCCGGACCAGTCGCTGGCCCTGCTGGCGGTCCTGATGCTGCGCGGTCCGCAGACGGCCGCGGAATTGCGCACGGCCACCGAGCGCATGCACCGCTTTGCCGACGTATCCTCGGTCGAGGCCTTCCTGGACGAGCTGTCCGCGCGCGCCCCGGACGCGGGTGGCCCGCTGGTGGTCAAGCTGCCCCGGGCGCCGGGCGAGCGCGAAGCGCGCTGGGCGCACCTGCTGTCGGGCCCGGTCGAGCTCCGGGCGCCGGCCGCCGCCGGCCGCGCGCCCGCCGGCTCGGAACCGCCCGACCTCACCCTGGCCGATGCCGCTGCGCTGCGGGCCAACCAGGCGCTGCTGGCCGCCGAGATCGCCGAGTTGCGCGGCAAGATCGAACGCCTGGCGGCCGAACTCGGCATCGCGCTTTGACCGGCTCCCCCTTCCGGCGCCGGATCCGGCCCCCGCTGGCATTCATGGGGGCGCCCGCAACGCGCCGGCCGGCCCCGGGGGCCGCCCACTGGCGGGCGGCCGGGGCACCGTCGGCCTGAGCCGCCAAGCCCCAGGTTAGCAAGCTATTCCATGCTTATTTCAGGATTTGAGACCCCTCATTTCTTGCCTAGGATCAAGGTCCTGGATCGTCCCATCGGGCAAGGGCCCCCGGCCATTTACGGATCTTGAAACCGAATCTCATCGATGCCGTGGCATTGGCGACCTCGCACCGCGACCGCGATGAGCTCGATCGTGCCGTTGCGCACATGCTCTACGACCACGTGCAGCCCAATTGCGTCCGGGTCTACCGGGTGCTCGGCGATGGCCACCGCTACCGCGTGCAGCTGCGCGTGATCATCGACCGGAACGGCATGCGCGATGGCGATGCACCGTGCGATCCGGCGCTGCTGCCGCTGATCACCGAGCGGCCGCACTGGCACGAGTGCTCGCTGCTGGCCGATGCCGTGCACTACCTGCCCGAGGGCGACAAGACCGACCGCTTCGACAGCGTGTTCCCGCTGATGAGCAGCCGCGGCCTGATCGGCCTGATCGAGGTCGAGTTCTCCGGGGAGCGGGCGGCGATCCGGCCGCACGACGCCAACCTGGTGCACGGCGTGCTGGGCATCCTGCGCAACCACCTCAGCGCGCTCGACTACGGCGAACGCGACACGCTGACGGGCCTGCTCAACCGCCGCACCTTCGAGACCACGTTCGCCAAGCGCCGCGACGCGATCAGCGCGCACGCGCCCGGCGAGCCCGGCGTCAAGGGCAGCTGGCTGGGCGTGATCGACATCGACCGCTTCAAGACCATCAACGACACGTTCGGCCACCTGTTCGGCGACGAGGTGCTGCTGCTCGTGGCGCGGCTGATGTTCGAGACCTTCCGCAGCACCGAGCTGATCTACCGCTTCGGCGGCGAGGAGTTCGTGGTCATCGTCGATGGCGCCGACGAACCGGGTGCCAACACCGCCTTCGAGCGCTTCCGCTCCGTCGTGGCGGGCAACCGGTTCCCGCAGATCGGGCAGGTCACGGTGAGCATCGGCTACACCCGCCTCGGCGCCGGCGACATCCCGGCCTCGGCCGTGGAGCGCGCCGACAGGGCGCTGTATTACGCCAAGGAGCACGGCCGCAACGGCATCCAGTGCTACGACACGCTGTTGCGCCGCGGCGCGATCGCCCAGACGAGCCGGTCGGACGGCGCCGAGCTAGAGCTGTTCTAGGCCTGGACGACCCCCTCTCCCACGACAGTGGGAGAGGCTTGGGGAGAGGGTAGCCGCGCTGGCATGCCCTGCGCGCCCACCTTCTCCCCCTGCCCCTCTCCCGCGCGCCGCGCGGGAGAGGGGAGACAGGTTACTCAGGATACGAGGAGCGGTGATAATGCGCCGTCCTCTGCACAACCGTAAGGAAAAATATCTTGGATTTCTTGTTGGCGCTCAAAGCGGCGATCCTCGGGATCGTCGAAGGCTTGACCGAATTCCTGCCTATCTCCAGCACCGGGCACCTGATCGTGGCCGAGGACCTGCTCGATTTCCATCTCGCGAGCCTGGAGGCCTTCACGATCGCCATCCAGGCCGCGGCGATCGTGGCGGTCTGCTGGGAATTGCGCGCCCGCATCTTCAGCACGCTGGGTGGCCTGGGCAGCGACCCCAAGGCGCGCAACCTGGCGCTCAACGTCGCCGTCGCCTTCTTCCCGGCGGCCGTGATGGGCGTGCTCTTCAAGCACACGATCGAGACGGTGCTGTTCAAGCCGATCCCGGTGGCGTGTGCGTGGGTGGTCGGCGGCGTGATCATCCTCGTGGTCGAGGGCATCCACGGACGGCGCGACTACGTCGAGCGCGTGCAGACCATCGACGACATGCGCTGGCACGACGCGCTCAAGGTCGGCCTGGCCCAGTGCGCCGCCCTGATCCCGGGCATGAGCCGATCGGGGTCGACCATCATCGGCGGCCTGATCTTCGGCCTCTCGCGCCGCGCCGCCACCGAGTTCTCGTTCTTCCTGGCCATCCCGACGATGTTCGGCGCCACGGTCTACTCGCTCTACAAGGCGCGCGACAAGCTGGTCGTGGCCGACGTGGGCGTCTACGCGGTGAGCTCCGCCTTCGCGTTCATATCGGCGCTGTTCGCCGTGCGCTGGCTGCTGCGCTTCATCTCCACCCACGACTTCAAGGCCTTCGCCTGGTACCGCATCGTGTTCGGCGCGGTGATCGTCGCCACCGCCTACTTCGGCTGGGTCGACTGGAGCAACAAGGGCGACTGAGTCAAATCGCCAGGCCGGGACCAGGTCGGGGTCACAGGTCGGGGTCAGGTCGGCAGGTGTCGGCTTGCGACACGTATCGACCTGACCCTGCTAACCCTGCCAACCGGCTATCGATGGTCCTCGCGTTCCTTGCCTTCCTCCGGCTTGCCCGGCACCGGGCGCGGCGGCGCCGGCGGACGTGCCGGGGTCTCGGGACGCGGCTGCACGCGCGGTTCGGCGGGGACCGGTGGCGCGACCGGCGGGCGCGCCGGGGTCTCGGGACGCGGCGGTACGCGCGGCTCGGCAGCGGCCGGCGGGCGCGCCGCTTCCGGGATCGGCGTGGCCGCGCGCGGCTCGCTGCGCGGTTCGATGCGCGGCTCGTTGCGCGGTGGCACGTAGCCCTCGGGCTTGCCCGGGGCTTCCCCCGCCCGGCGCGCCGCGGCGCCGGCCGGGGCGCCGGCGGCCCCCGCTGCACGGGGGGGCGCCGCCATCGGCCGCGGTGCGGCCAGCACGGGCGGCCGGCCCTGGTTGAACGAGTGCTTCAACTCCGGGTTGGCGCGGGCCGCCGCGATGTGCTGCACCTGTGCCGGCGTGGGCTTGATGTGCGCTTCGCTGGCCCAGCGTTGTTCGCTGGCGGTGGGCGTGGCACGCGCGCCGCCGGGGCCGCCGCTGTAGCTCACGTTGTGCGTCCGGTTGACGTTGCTCGTGACGCTGGCGATGGTCGTCGTCTGGTTGTTGATGATGACCGTGTTGCTCACGTACGTGTTGTGGATGATGGTCGTGTTGACCGACACGGCCGCCGTGTTGTAGACCATGTGGCCGCCATCCCAGCGCCCGCCCACGAAGCCCTCGCCGTAGTAGCCCCCGCCGTACACCACGCCACCGTAGAAGCCCACGTGCGGACCCCAGTAGCCGGCGTGAAAGGCGTAGTAGCCATCGCCGTAACCCCAGTAGCCCGGCGTCCAGAGCAATCCCACCTCGGGCGGCGCCACCCACACGCCGGGCACCCAGTAATAGCCGCCCGGCCCCCAGTGCCAGTAGCCCGGCGTCCAGATGTAGTCGACCTCGGGGCAGGGCGGCACCTCGTAGACGGGCAGCGGCGGCGGCGCTTCCTGCGCCTGCACGGCATCGCCGCCATCGGGGGGCACCGCGTCGTCGGGAGGCGGTGCGGCATCGGGGCCGGGCGCCTCCGGGGCGAACTGCGGCGGCGGCGGCGGGGGTGCCATGTTGGCGCGGCCGTCCAGGCGCACATAGGAAAGCGTGCGGTTGCGGAACACGCCTGCGTCGATCGTGTCCCCGGGCAGCAGGCCGCCGGGGGCCACCCCCAGGTGCCAGGTCGTCCCCGCCAGGTACCACGTCTCGATGCCGTAGTTCGTGCGCACGACGACGGCCGGCCCCTCGAGGTGGTCGACCGTGGCCGAGCGGCGCGCCGGGTGCTCGACGATGACGAAATTGACGGCGCGGCCGTAGGGATCGACGTCGACGTGTACCCAATCGCCGGGCGTAGGCTGTCCGTTGCTGAAGCGGGAGTACTGGTCCACGATCCAGTGCGCTTCCTCGCTGGCCGTGCGCACCGCGGCCTGCCCGCCGCCGGAGCCTTCGAACACGCCGCTGTGTCCTTGAAATTGCTGCGCCAGCGCGGGGGCGGCGGCAAGGGCCGGCAAGAGCGCGGCGGCTGCCACTGCGCGTTTCATCATATTGCTCATCTACGGGTTCTCCAGGGGCTGGGGCCGACCGCGCCGCGATCCGGTGCCGTGTGCAGGCGCCCGCTTCTCGCGTCCACTTCCTTCGTCCGGTGCGTCACGATACACAAGGTTCGCCCTGCGCCTTGTGCCGGGGCACTGCATCTCGGGAAATCGCCGTCTGTGCGCCATCGCACCGAGTGCCCGCCCCTGGGTAACTATCCTCCCCCGGCTCCCGGGGCGCGGTCGCGAGCCCGATAGGCCGAGGTGACCCGCAATGTCGGTCGAACCAGAACCGAGCCCCGAACAGAACCATCTGCTGGCAGCCTTGCCGCCCGAGGTTCAAGGGCGCTTGTTCCCGTACCTGGAACTGGTGCCCTTGCCGCTGCGCGCGCTCATGTATGAGTCCGGAAAGGCCATGCACCACGTCTATTTTCCGACGGATTCCATCGTTTCGCTGCAGTATGTGATGCAAAACGGTGCATCGACGGCGATCCTGGTGGTCGGCAACGAAGGGCTGCTCGGCATCTCCTTGTTGTTCGGCGGGGAGAGCACGCCGAGCCGCTCGCTGGTTCAGAGCGCCGGTTACGCGTATCGCCTCCCCAGATCGAGAGTCCGGGAGGAATTCGGCCGCCATGGCGATCTGCTGGTCCTGATGCTGCGCTACACGCAGGCACTGATCACGCAGGTGGCCCAGACCGCGGTCTGCAACCGGCACCACACCATCGACCAGCAGCTTTGCCGTTGGCTGCTGCTCTCGATGGATCGGCTGTCGCACAACCACCTGACGATGACGCAGGAATTCATCAGCAACATGCTCGGGGTTCGCCGCGAGGGCGTCACCGGAGCGGCGTCGAAATTGCAGCAGCTGGGCGTGATTTCCTATTCGCGCGGATTGATCAAGGTGCTGGACCGCCCGCAGCTCGAGACCCTGAGTTGCGAGTGCTATGCGGTGGTCAAGAAGGAGACGGAAATGCTGCTCGATTACCTGCCGCAGCGCCCGCTGCTGAAGACCAAGGATGCGATCCCGACCGTGATCCTGCCGACCGCCGAATAAGCTGCCCCTTGACCGCGCCGGTCGCCGCCCTGCCGGCACCGCGCCACCTGCCGACCCGAGCCCCGCCTGCCTACGCTGCGCGCTGGCCGCGCTCGGCGCCGGCCGCCGTGCGCAGGCGGTTGGCGCCGCTGACCAGCGCGCGGATCGAGGCCGTGACGATGTTCGGGTCCAGCCCTACCCCGAAGCACTCGACGCCGCTGCCCGGGCGCGTGAGCTCGACGAACGCGCAGGCCGTGGCGTCGCCGCCCTCGCGGCTGCTGCCCGTGGAGCGTTCCTCGTAGCTGCGCACCTGCAGGTCGAGACCGAGCTTGCGCAGCGCGTTCGTCGCCGCGTCGATCGGCCCGTTGCCCTCGCCCGCGAGCAGGTGCGTGACCCCGTCGGCCACCACGCTCAGGCGTATGCCCTGGCGCGTGCCCTGCGCGCCGCCGTGCTCGCCGACGTTCTCATAGAGGTGGTGCTCGGCGTACTGCAGCGGGGCCCCGGCGCCGAAATAGGTGTCCTCGAACAGGCGCCACAGGTCCGCCGGGCTCATCTCGCCACCGTGCGCGTCGGTATGGCGCTGCACGTGCGACGAGAACTCGACCTGCAGGCGCCGCGGCAGCACGATGCCGTACTCGGCCTCCATCAGGTATGCCACGCCGCCCTTGCCCGACTGGCTGTTGATGCGGATCACCGAGTCGTAGCTGCGGCCCACGTCGGCCGGGTCGATGGGCAGGTAGGGCACGTTCCACGGCGCGTCCGGCCGCTGCGCCGCAAAGCCCTTCTTGATCGCATCCTGGTGCGAACCGGAGAAAGCCGTGAAGACGAGGTCGCCGGCGTACGGGTGGCGCGGGTGGACCGGCAGCTGGGTGCAGTGCTCCACCGTGCGGGCCACGGCGTTGATGTCGGAGAAGTCCAGGCCCGGGGCCACGCCCTGCGTGTAGAGGTTCAGCGCCAGCGTGACGAGGTCCACGTTGCCGGTGCGCTCGCCGTTGCCGAACAGGCAGCCCTCGACCCGGTCGGCGCCGGCCATCAGGCCCAGCTCGGCCGCGGCCACGGCGGTGCCGCGGTCGTTGTGCGGGTGCAGGCTGAGCACCACGCTGTCGCGCCGCGCCAGGTGACGGTCCATCCATTCGATCTGGTCGGCGTAGATGTTGGGCGTGGCGACCTCGACCGTCGCCGGCAGGTTCAGGATCACCGGCCGCTGCGGCGTCGCACCCCAGGCCGCGGTGACGGCGTCGCACACGCGCAACGCGAAATCGAGCTCGGTGGCGGTGAAGGTCTCGGGGCTGTATTCGAGCAGCCACTGGGTCTGCGCTTGCTCGGCCGCCAGCCGGTCGATGAGCCGCACCGCCGAGACCGCCATGTCGACGACCTGGTCGCGGCTCATGCCGAAGACGATGTCGCGAAACGGCTTGGACGTGGCGTTGTACACGTGGACGATGGCGCGGCGCGCGCCGCGCAGCGACTCCATGGTGCGCCGGATCAGCGGCTCGCGCGCCTGCGTCAGCACCTCGATGGTGACGTCCTCGGGGATGTGGCCGCCCTCGATCAGCAGGCGCACGAAATCGAAATCGGTCTGCGAGGCCGAGGGAAAGCCGACCTCGATCTCGCGAAAGCCGGCCGCGCACAGCGTGCGGAACATGCGCAGCTTGCGCTCGGCGTTCATGGGCTCGAACAGGGCCTGGTTGCCGTCGCGCAGGTCGGTGCTCATCCATATGGGCGCGCGGTCGATCGTGCGCCCGGGCCAGCGCCGGTCGGGCAGGTCTACGGCAGGGAACGGGCGGTACTTGGTGGCGGGTTGCGACAGCATCGGTTCGATCCTCGGGCAGGGCAAGGCGGACCCGGGCCGCTTGCTCGGCCGGGCGTACCGCAGCGATCGTAGCCCGACACCGCCGGCAGGTGCTTGCGTTATTGCCCCGTTTCGCGGTCAGTATTGGAATTTCATTGCTGAAAATTCAATTATTATTAGAATATCTACCAACTTGGATCGGTACAGGGCAATAATATGCAAACCGACCATTTCGACCGCCAGATCCTGCGCGCGCTGCAGGAGGACGGGCGCATCAGCAACCAGGACCTGGCCGACCGCATCGGCCTGTCGCCATCGCCCTGCCTGCGCCGCGTGCGCGCGCTCGAGGAGGCGGGGATCATCACCGGCTACCGGGCGCTGCTCGATGCCAAGGCGCTGGGACTGTCTCTGATGGCCCTGGTGCACATCTCGATGGACCAGCACACGCCCGAGCGCTTCAAGCATTTCGATGCCCAGGTGGCGCAGATCGACGAGGTGATCGAGTGCCTGCTCATCACGGGCCAGTCGGCCGACTACCAGCTCAAGGTGCTCGTGCGCGACATGGATGCCTACCAGGAGCTGCTGCTCAACCGCATCACCCGCATCAAGGGCGTGACCGGCGTGCACTCGAGCTTCGTGCTGCGGCGCGTCGTCGACAGCGCCGCGCTGCCCCTGGCGGCATTGCCATGAACTCCCCTCTCCCGCGCTGCGCGCGGGAGAGGGGGCTGATGCGCGCGGGAGAGGGGG
>Ga0116231_10001946_pt1 | contig 43049 bp, 19 predicted proteins | sample S1TSphgellanicum_2_FD_89695 | JGI IMG/M metagenome (GOLD analysis project Ga0116231, IMG submission 89695) | Host-associated microbial communities from peat moss isolated from Minnesota, USA - S1T2_Fd - Sphagnum magellanicum MG | ecosystem: Host-associated > Plants > Peat moss > Unclassified... | reverse complement strand
TCCTATCCACACTAGTACTTTGCTTTTTGTGCCGCCTCGCCGTCTGATTTTGTGATCCGTATTATGTTGTTTGGGGGGGGGTGGGGGGGTTTTTTTTTTTTTTTTTTTTTTTGTGCGGGAAGGTAGCCACTTTGATTGGCTCTTCACCAATTCTTTTTAAACATTGGATACTCCTAAAATAGAAGCATATATGTGCTTCACTTTGGCCCACCTTTACAGTTTATATATGCATGGAAGTTCAACTTTGGCCAAATCATATGGGATAATAGTGTGGTGATATTGGGAACATTTTGAGGAACGCATTGAGAACATCAAAAAACCAAAAACAATTATTACCCCCATCCTAACCCAAAAGAGAAAAATTGGGCCCTTCTAAGTGCATGTTGAGCCTTCTCATTGGTTGCATGAAATTATGATCCTAAAACTATCTATCCCCATTTTTGGTTTGGGCTAATACTTGGCCTAACAACATGGGTACCTATTGTTAGTTGTATTAATAAATCTCCCAAAGTTCTTTTTGTTTTTCTTTTGTTTTGTTGCAAGGAACCACTTTGATTGGCCCGTTCACCAAATTATTTTGGCTCATTGGACATTCCCAAAATAAAACCATGGTAGAGCTTCCCTTGTGCCCACCTTTATAACTTGTGACAATCAACTTTTGGCAAAGCTCATCTATATATCAAGATAAGTATTTCGTTTAAAAATTTGTGATCACATCTGAACCCTCCCAAACCATGGAGCCACTCGTGCTTTTGATACCATCAAAAATCCCTCGATGAGGTTGTGTGTAGTTTGTCACTTTGCAAATTTTGGACCACTGTTATTGAATTTAGAGTTTTTTTCACAAGAACTCTAAAGTTACACCCACTTCAACTAGAATAATATTGGGATGGGTGACCTTATATGAGGTTTAATATGCTTGAGTTAACTATAGGATCCACTAGTGTGGTTTTGAAATGCATTTCATGTATTTGGTGCATTGCTACATAACCAAGCAAAATGAAAAAAACCAACATTGTGTCACCACCTTTTGTTTAGTCCCGATATAGAATTGGGAAATTATTTTGTCGTTCTAGCAAGTGTTGCGGGGTTCTTGATTTTGAAAGGAACCATTGGTTCTAGTCTTCTGGGTGATATAACCTTTGGTGTAGTTTTGAGAACAAAATATTGGATCTATAAAGACTCCAATTTTGGAGACTTCCCCCCAAAAAAATTGAAGCCTAATCCAATTTAAAACATATTTTGATTCCATATACATTGCATCCAACTAAAACTAATCACTTGCCTAAATAGGTAGCCGTGCTTATGGAATGGGGTATTATTGTACATGGAAATTGAGGAGGAAAACAATCAAGAAAGAAGATATTGACAACCAATGATACAAGGAAACATGCAGTGAAGAAGCCGAATTTTTTTCGGGTTTAAGGGCATAGATGGGAGAGGGAGAGGGATGATTTTTTTTCTTTGGGGGGTGGGGAAATGATTTGGACTTATCTGTGGTGGTCTAACTTGTTTGCCCCTCTCTAAAAAAAAACCAAACCTCCATCCTTCGACTCAAATTCATGATCTTGTTCTTCTCGGAACATCATCTTTCAAGAAGGTAATTCATCATCTACATTATTATTAGTGTCATCACATGGATCAACCTCTAATTTGACTTTGTCATTAGGATTAAATGCTTTAAAAAAGGATTCCTATTCCTTGATTCTGCACACAATCCCCATGTTGATTGATGTTATTGGATTGTGAAATTTGCAATGACTCCATACAATTTTGCAACACAACATCTTCCTTTGCCCCCATTCCAACACTTGAAGCATATTGACCATATTTAGAAATAATACCTGAATTTTTTTTCCTCTCATGGACCGCTTTTCATCTGAGTGAGGCTTCACTCTACATTAACCACAACTAGGTGTAAGCACAATAAAATATACAATTAATTTATCTTGTCAAGCTTGAATGCAAGTAGAATAAAATTTTAAGCGAATGATCAAAGACGAGATAAATTTTGATTATTTTATATATTTTTTAATTTCACATTATAAAACTCAGTTGAAAGCAGATTTCTAAAAATAAAATAAACTTTTGTAGTTGATTTTTTGCAATGTTGACTTTTGTAAAATACATGTAAAATGAATTCTAACAAATATAAAGTAAAACAAAATCTTGATTCACATTTCAAAAATATAATTATCTTTATATTCTAACCAAATATATACACATTTAATTTTTTATTTAATGTTAAAGTAGCAACAAACCTAGATTTTCTAGTTACATCTTTTGATATTTTTTTATATTCATTTGTTTTAAATTTTTGGTAACTATATTCTCATTAATTTATATAAGCTCACTTCTTTTTTTCTATTGTACTTCCACCATTCGGTGGCTACTTTCATGTTTATATACACATGATACATGATAAAATAGAAAAATATTCTTTTTTTAAATACCCGACTAGGCTTCCACTCAACCCCTATTTTGATATGGTAATCCAATCCAAGTGGATCATAAGTTTTTGTATGTATGCTCATAAAGATCATGTTAAAATGGACTTTGTGTGCTTTCATCTAGAACTCATTGATCTTGACCATGTTTTACATCACAACACTAGATGTGGTTTGATAAGATTCATGCCTTGTCGCCAAGTACATCAACTCCAATTCCTCAACCACACTTGCCAATGTAATTAACAGGGAGGTGCCTATATCCACAACATTCCAAGTATGGTTATTGATGTCAATAAATGGGTGCAAGGTTTTGTTGCGGTGAATTTTTTGTATGTTGATCCTTTTAACTGCCAGATTTTCATTTGTAAATACAACTTGAGTGGACCTTGAATCTACATCCCAATGTTTCTTAACTAGATTTTCCAAATTGACTCTTAGACATGTTGCAGTTATATAATCCACAACTTCATAGATTTAACATACCTCCATGGGCACATTCAAGCTAAAAGGAACCAAAGAACATGTAACAAGTATGTAGGTCTACACAATTAAAATCACATTAATTCCAAGTCTCACAAATTCTTGATGAATTTATTCTATATATATATATATATAGCATTTGGATCAATATTGAACTAATTTAATGAACATAAAATATCATAAAACATTTTCTTAACATTGTAATTGATGTTTAAAAACATAGTGTCAACATACTTTTAGCATACTTTAACATTATTTTAAATGTTACTTGGACAATGCCAAGATAACCCAAATGTCATTTTCATCCATTGCACCAAATTGGGAAAGTAGTTGCACCTTTTAATTTAATCCAATCCAATTTGCAAGGGTAGGGTTCAAGCTCTTCAACCAATACTTTGTTTGCTTCATAAATTCAACTTTGCAAATTTGAATAATTTGTCTTGATCGGACACCTTCATGTCTATTGCCATTGTTAGGCATTCCACCCAATCATGAATGGCCTCATATTCTTTGCTCCAAATTAATTCATCCAAGCCTTGAAGTTTGGTCATGATGTTTGGTTATTATTTCTTTTCACAACTTATCCCAATCCTACTACTCTAAGTCAAAAGCATGTGCTCTTTCACTATTATTGTGCTTCCATCTCCCTTTCTTCAACTTCAAGCACATTTGAAATCTATTGCATTCTATCTTCAAACTATTAAAAATATTGTTTTTTCTTATAAACTCCATTCACCACTCCTAGCTGTAATAAGTCTAGTTTAGAATATGAGATTCCCTACCGAAAAGTTCAACCTTCAAAACACAATTTCCTAACTTTAATTTCCTTCCAATTCCAATTGGTGAAAGTGAGTTCCACCATCACTTACATCATATCAATACTATGTAAGAATCCATATGTCCCTTACACATGGAATTGAAATTTGTTCTTCATGAATAATTCTAAAGCACCTTAATTTTTGCAAAAGCGCCATGAAGATTGGAAGAAAAAGTTGACTTCATTAGTTTTGAGCAAGACCCACTTCCACTTCGTTCATTTAAAACAAAATTGCTACACTCATATGAAATATCTCAAATTTGCAACTCCCATTGGTGTATTTGGGTATCCTTTGACTTTTGCAATGATCCTTCGTTATAAAATTGGTTACTAGTTCATTGGACATGCTTGAATAGACTCATGTTTTGTTTTCACATTTATTTCCTTTCAACATATTGTCTCTTAACATAATCATAATGACAAACATGGTGTAAATCATAGGATCTTTGCTACAACAACTATGACAACCTTTTAAAAAAACATTCAAAGATTTCCCATTATTTCTAACAACCTCAAGACTTACACTTCACACATAACCACAAATTGACCTGATTCTCATCTTTCAATTAAACCATAACCCCATGACAACATCTCCCCATTCTCCCTTCCAAGCTTACAAGATTTACTTTAGCTCCTTCCTTTATTCATGGAAACCTACAAAATATTCATAGCAAAATTAGATGCATTTCAACTAGTTTTTCTATTGTATTTTACATCATATTAAGTCATTGCATAAGTTGAAAACTCCATGACTAGAAGAATGCCATGGACACATTATTGTCTTCCATTTATTCATAGTCTACATTCAAAATGCCTATCACAACAACACCACACACAAAACATCTTGGATAAACATGATCTCCACAACAATGTCATCACCTTCAATTTTTTTGTAACAAAGGAATCACCTTAGCATTTTGGCAATAATGCTCCATTTGCACCATTGTCCACTCCACACCAAAACATTTCCTCATATGCATTCATATATAAAATCCAACAATGAACAAAAATAAAAATCTTGAAAATTTAACACCCTCAAATGCATGAGTGTAATTCCAAAAAAATGTCACCACCCCTTTAGAGGTTGCCTTCATTTTTCTTGAAGGGTGAAGGCTCCTTTTGTGAACCATAAAATCATTAAAAAAAATTCATTTTCACATAAACTTTGTTTGAGGTCACAAACATTGAGGGGCCATGCCTTAATACATTATGAAAGGTTGGTTGTCATATCAACTATTTAGCCAATTTGAAATTGAAAGTTTTCTTTTCAAATTGGCTAGATAGCTGATATGACAACCAACCTTTCATAATTGGCAGGAATTTTCCAGAAATATAAATTGAAATATTAAAAATTAAGTGATTTTGTAGTTTTTGAATCTCCAAAAAAGTGAGTAAATACAATAAAAATAAGGATTGCAACGATTCTATACTTGGTTTTCAGAGTGCAGCCAAAATATAAAATGATGATTAAAGATTTGTATTTCATATTTGGTTTATAGCTAGATTTGGCTAAATATTTCAAATGATGGTTATCACTTTTTCTATATCTTCCTATGGATGATAGCCATTTTGGTTACAAACAAAATTTCCTAAAAAAACAAAACACTGAAAACTTCAATTTGTAAGAAGATGATGCTTGTCTGGTGACACAAATCATAACAACATTATGAATAACTGGCCACATAACTTTGAAGAAAAATGAGAATTTATTTTGGCAACATGTTACATGTCTTAATTATTTTACTAAAGTCTTGTGTTGATGGCATTCAAGGTATGTAAGCATTGAACCCTAAACCCAAAGGGCAATGAACCCCCTTAGTTAATGCAAGGGATGGCGTGCAATTTGAGTACTTTAGAGCATGCCAACCTACACCACTTATTTAGGCCTCAATCAGAGTTTCTCACATAAGAAAAAAAAATTAAAAAAATTTAAAGATTTTCTTTTTCTTTTTCTTTTTTTTTACATAGAGTGTTAAGGAATTGGGAGGAACACAACGAGAGGACCAAAGTACAAAGCCAAGACAATGGCCAAAAGCGTTGTTAATTTTTAATAGAGTGTTAATTGTTTCCCCAGCCTTGCCCATAAAAATGAAAAATTGGACAATAAAAAATGAGAGACTATTTAAATGACACCACTGGACCGATCATTATTCCTGGCCAATCAGAAGCTGTCATATAATTTATTTGGTCATTTTGAGATCACAGCATTCATTGTAAATATACAAGTCCAAACCCATTATCATCCTATTTAGAGGCTGTATTTTTTTTCAAAGTACAATGTACAAGTCAATATATGGTTCAGGGTTTAGGTTTAGGGTTTTAGGGTTTAGGGCAAGTGGACCTAATCTTATATGCCTTGTCACGAAGGTGTTTTAGGTGAATTTGAGCTCATTTTAATAATTTCCTTTGTAAAGCTGTATATTTTTCTGTAATTTTTTTGGTGATAGATTGCCAGATTTTCTCCTAGATGTTCATCACACAGCAAAAGTGTGCATAACAAAGCCCACATTTTGTGTCTGGGCATCATTCATATTTCTCTTAAAAAGATGGATTGGGCAAAGGGCAGACAAGAAGAAAAAAAAGCACACAAAAGGAATCATTGCTGATTTAATGTCCTCCTATTTGCATGAGAATGGATAATATTGTAGTACCTTGGCGGCTTTGACATAAATTAATTTATTTTTTAATCTGCTGAATTTTTGAAAAAGTTGCTTAATGTGTAAGAGTTTAAATTCTGGTTGTGTTGAAAGGAGATACTAAACAGAGGTTCACCTGACCATTGAAATAGTTCAAATCAATTTGAAATATTTATTTATACCTTACAATAACTTTATTCTTTATGATCAAAACTTTTAGAATTAAAAACTCAAGAGCCAAATCAAAAGACTTAAGTTAAATTAATTATTCAACATTCGGGTGCCAAATCTGCCAAGGTACCACGATAATCATGATGGGTACCCAAACTTTTACAGTTTCATTCAAAAAAATTAAGGCACCAACTCCCAGGTCACAATGTACAGCACTGAAATGTAAACCACTGCAATTGGGGCAGCGGCATATAGAGCCCAGTGCCAACCATCTCCCAAGAGAAGATGTTCAGCTAGCCCTAATGTTCTTTGTAGAGTGTGATGCTCATGGCATTTCCGGACTAACTGGTGTGTGAACTCTAACCAAGTTTCCTAAAGTCGTAAATGGGTCCAACGTATCTGATCATGCTAGTATCGACTATGAGATGCAATAGAGTTATCCCTAAAGTCACCCTCTGTTTCACCCCCTATCTCTGCTGCTTTCGCCCCCCTATTCCCTCTTTCAGTGGTATCCGCAAAGTGAGGAATTTTTATTAAATCTGAGTATGAAATGCTGAAACTCAGCATTTAATGCACAAGATTGGAGAGTAATTATAGTAGTGGTACATGTCTCAGCAGTGAAAATATATGTAAGAGTAGTGCAGGCGCTCAGGAAAAAAGAAACACAGGATGAAACTCAATTTACCACCAAAAGTGGTGGAAAAACTAGTTTGGGTCCCAGTTATTTCCTTTTGTAAAAAATTTATGCCGTATCATGCCGAAACTGGCCGTTCTCGCCCCCTAATCGCCTGACTTTACAGATAACTCTAATATATGCACACCCTTTAAGTCTCTCAGGTGGGAAAATGATATGCTTACATGTTACCTACTACTGTTTTTATCAGGTTTTTGGAAGCTTGCTAATTACTGATCATTTGACAGTGAACTTTTGTGCCCTGGCCCTAATAAAATGTGATAGATAATCATGCACATTGCCATCTGGGCCTGGCTTGCTATGTGTAAGGTAGAGCCAGAGAGGGTGGGGGCATTCTTGGGACCTAGGATGATGGTATAGCTAACTCCAGCCCACCCATTTTGCAAATGTCCCCACTTCACCCATCACAAAGCTCAAGGCTACTGTCATCAGGAACCTAAACATGGTAGAGGGGAAAGGTTCTTACACTTACTCCTTCAAAATGAGAGTGATCTTACCTTACTTAGGGAGAAGTGGGAGAGACCTTACACCTTCATGTAAGTTTAAATAAATGAATGAAGGAAAAACACCCGACAAGGGAACAAGAGAAGAAAAAAGAAAGGACCAAAGTCCAAACAAAAGACCATATTCAAAAATGCAGTTGTATGAAGTTTAAAGGTTTAATGAAACTGTAAAAGTTTGGGTACCTATTAAACCTTTAAACTCAAATGAAAATGCAGTTCAAGGTTCCTCCCACTTTTAAGGAGCAGGTGTGATATTTCTCCTCTATTTGACGAGTAGTATTCATAGATATAAGGTGCCCTCCAATTACCAGGAAACTTCTTCCCAAGTGCTTTAAATAACTCCAATAGGTGTGTAGATTGTGAGTTTCTTGGTCATGCTAAAAATTTGTTATGATTAGATCATTAATTACACCATGGAAATGGCTCTTGTTTTTGTTAGGAATTATATTGTCAGGACTATAAAACCATCACTACATGATGTCCTTATACGCTAAATGATTTTATTAAATTTGAGTGAATTGACTGATCATAATAAACCAAGACTAGTTAAAAAATAATAAATTCACTAGTCTTAACAAAGAGGGACTAGTTGAAAAATAATGAATTCACTGATCTAATGAATGGAGACTAATGAATTGCATCGACTTTGTGATTTCCATTCCAAGAAGAAGCCAGGGGTTACTGCTAACCTGACAACATTTAAGGAGTTTGGAACAGATGGGGAGGCATATGAAAGAATCAGCAATATGACTTGCTACTTGTTATCTTCTTTATTTTCTATGCATTTTGGTCATGGCACCATGTCACAAATTGTTTGTATCCAAGTGGTTTGCTTTTGGGCGCAATTTTGGAACAAAAAAAGGGCCTTGCCCCAAGTCCAGAGGCTTTTTTGTGAAAAAATTGGCCATCTGTTGCCACATTATGAGGACTTGTTTATTTTTTGAAGTCACCATACTTAGACAATAATTTGTAGCTATTGAATCCTAAACTTTGCTACTGCCCTCTCTGTGTGTAGCCAAATTTGGCTTGAGTCCTCCTCCTGTGCATGATCACCAACCCACCTATGTCACAAATTTGAAAAAATAAAAATGCACTGCCCATGACCTTGGGTTATATCAAATTTCTAGCGATTTGTAGAATCAGGCACCATGTAACAAAACTGTGAACAAACAGCTAGGGCAGTGACATAATATTTTTCAATTTTCTGATGTTGCATCATTGGCTAGCATCCCAAGATGAATTTAGCATTAAATGGCAACAAGTTTTAAAAGCCTCTCTAAATAGCCAAAAAAAAAACTAATTAAAAGTGGCCAAAAGCAATTTAAAAATATTCAATTCGAAGTTTGGTGATTTTCTTTTTCAGAAAAAAATATATTGTGATAGAATATTCTCTTTTATTTTGTTTTTGCATTTTGGCAAGATTTTGCACCCAAAAAAATGCTGATCCAGGGTCAAGGCCACAAAAATAGTCTACCATCTGATGACTACACCGTCAGCTCTAGCCTTAGGTCTCAATTGATTAGCCAGATATTCCTTTGAATTGCTTGATTTCAACCAAGTCCTACACATTGATGCAGGGGACATTAAGGTTACACAGACTGCATGGAAAATTGCCAAAGTAAAGACGCAAGCAAGTAAGTACATAAGAGAAATTGCAATGCCATGCTCGACAACCCACATGGAGACAACTTAGTTGTACATGAGATTGCATGGCTTACAAAGAAGCAAAACATCAATTGAAAAGGAAAAGGCCAAGGTAAAGTGAATGTAGTACCAACATCATCAAGTGTAGCCACCCAATTTCAGCGTCCAGGTTCACAGTAATAAGGGGATTGGCATAAATGGGAGAGTCAGCAATTGACAGGAGAGATCATTGTTGTAAGGCCTAGGATGTACCATACATATAAATGGAGACAAAATGGCATGAAAGAGTTCACAATCAAATTGTCCGAAAACAGCATCCATCAAAACACAACTCTGTGTCACCAGTGATTACTGCCTCTTATCATCATCTGATCACTTGCAGGCAAAAAGCTTCACAACACCTAACCAAATTGTACCTTGGGTCTGGCTCTGTTTTGGGGAGCTTTGCAGAAGGGACCTTCTCAAGAGCAGCCTCCTGGCTCAGAACCTGGACACAGAAAATTATGCACATTTGGGTTAAATGAGAGCAGTTCTCTGTAGTAAAACATCAAGCTCAAATTACGCGCTTGTTGTGAAGGGGTGTGGGTTTGCACTTGAGCATCTCCACCCCAAAACTGTAAACAACTCCTTTATTTAAGAATAGAATACTGTTTAGTGATCACTGTCCCCACCCACGAACGTCATAAAAGTCCCTTTAAACACTCAGAGACCATTTATGTTTTTACATCTGGACGAGTAATACTGACTGTCCGAATCCATAGTAGAAACAAGCTTTTAAACGGGGTTAAAATGACCGCTGCAAAATGGTCCATTAATATCATTGGAGAGCAGCAGGATTTGCGCCATCTTGCTGCAAGATTTAATGAAAAAGGGTATTTGCCGGTGTGAGGTGGAGATGCTCTTAGCTTGCTACTGGATCCCAACCTGTAAAATTCTGCAGGCCATAGATGCAAGAGTGATTTATGCAAAATGAAAACATCAAGCCAACCACCCAATGGGTTGGTATAGGCAGGATGTTGTTAAGTAAGATCCTAGCACAAAACCCACAATTCATTCTTCTTCTTATCCAGGTGGACCAAGTATACAAATTAATTATTTGTGAATTGTGAAGGGTGGTACTAGCACATACATGATACAGTGCCTCTTTTCCAGGAGCCCTAGACCCCATTTCCAGTATGGTCTTGTGGCCTCGAATAATGATTTTGGACCTACCTAGATGCTAACACTCACCAGTGTTGGCCAGTTATTGTGTTTTGACCCTGTTATCAAGCTGGTTTTTATTTTTTGATAACCAGTTAAATTGATAACTGCCTAGTATTAAATTTTTCACATTTTAATAACCTACAAGGATGACCCAATTATCATCCAGGTAGGTTTAAAAGTAATACATTTGAAATTCTAATTTTGAAAACCCTATAATCAGTGTATAACCAGTAGGTTAACAGATGGTTATTACTCAATTTGTTTTTGATAATGGTAACATGTGGGTCTCAAAAAATAATCTACCCAACGGTTATTTTGAAAAGGCAATAACTGGCCAACACTGGTACTAACTACTAACCTGCCTTGGGCAATTGTAACAAAATTTAACACAAAGTGTAATGACTAAGTACAACTTATCAATTACCTTTGTGGTGGGGTAGGATGCATCCTCCCAAAGCTTTTAATTGTTCATCAAGCCATATATGTCACTAGAATGCACATTGCCCCCCTTTGCAGACGCTGTCCGAAAGCAAAGCTGCTCCCACAAAGCCATACTGTCACCTGGAGTTGGATGCCCATCCTGGACCCTATTTCCTAAACTACTTTTTTCTTGCAAAGTCATATATATATGTCATGCAAAATGATGCCCATTCTGGACTCTTGTCTTTCTAGTCTGCTTTTTTCCTAACAAAGTCACATGTCGTGCAGAATGATGTGCCCATTCTGGACCCCCTGTGGTCGTGTGAAGGGCATGGAGTAGTTCAGCTTTTTAGAAATGTGGTACATACTTGCATTACATCTAGTGTGGTTTTTGTTTCTGTTGATATCTGTAAGACAGGCTTTTTAAAAGTGTGTCCTTCATCTCCCAGTTCTGCATTTTTAGGGTTTAGGGGTCAATACAATATATGATGCCAAATTGTATTGTCCAATACACTGGCCTGATACAATACATGATGGCGCATTGGACGTTTCCATAGATGTCAAACATAACTTCAACATCACTTGCATCATTGTACAATATAAAGTCCATTTGTAATGCATGTAAAGTCTGATGTTGAAGAAAAATGATTAATAGTGAAAATGGAACACAAAATAAAATTTTGGGATTAAAGGTACTCGTTCAATTAAACAGTTGAGACCTGATGGCATTGTATCCCCCCACTTCACTCCAACTACAACCATATTGTCCAAATCATTTAATTTTATTCAATGACATTTCCATTGATTTGTCCAATTTCTCCCAACTTGTTGTGGGAACACAAGGTGCATTACCTGTACTTTCTTTTGTGAGACTTGTCTCTGGCATATTGTGTTGCTTGACAAGAAGCCCTATGCTATGATGATCACCCTTCTTTCAAAAGATACACATTGATGATAAAAAATTAACATTTTCTTGCAAGTTTTCCCTTTGGCCAGATTCAGTTTTGGACGAATTTGCCAGAGCAGGGCTTTGGTTGGTTGTTTTTTTCTCCTTTGGAATTTTGATACGTGTTTTGATTTCTGACCCGTCTTTTGACATGCATCTTGTTGATAATGGGTGTCGGTTGATAAATAAAATAAAATAAAATAAAATGTTTTGTGACGAGAATTTGACATCTGTGATGGGGGGAAATGACATCAGGTGCAAAAAGTGAACACGGATCATGCATGCATGCACAACAAGTCAAGTATCATAATTTAGTAAATGTTGGTTTCCATCATGTCATAGCAACTTTCATGATGTTGGTCAGGGGAAGATGCCACACTGAAATAGACAATACATGTTCATCAGGTCTAGATTTTCCTTATGTATCTTTCAAAAATTTATGTTCTGTTGTGAGCTTGCATTTCCAATTACTCCATATGCCCGTCTTTTGCAGCAATGTTTGCTTTTATGGGTAAGGACCATATCTATAATGGGTACGAAACTAAAAACCATTTTGACCAACATTTTGATGACTTCATTGTTCCATAACACCCTGACCGACCCATCTATTGCTACAGTTGTGGTTGTTCCAGATGGTCTTGATTTTACTCTGGCTAGCCCACAACTATTGTAATGGATGGTTGTTGACTGGAAGATTTGCAACAAGAATTTTGCTCTTGAAACCATCAGCCAGAACTCCCAATGCCACAGTTGTACATGGTACACAGGAGAGTTATGAATTTATGATTTCTTCTTCTGCTGTTATTAGCATGTTCAACTTTTCACACATATAATCACAATTGGCCTAACCTGAGACACTTGCCTCACAATTTGTACCAAATACAAAGATGCAGACTCATGGGAGAACCTAGGTGAATTCCAGCAAAACAGACCAGCTTTGTTCACAAAACTCACAATGTAAAACTTGGCTTACCTATGAAATCCATGACTTGGGTGGGATGAACATGAACTCATGTATGATTCAACAAGCTGTTAGTATCCAATGCTGCTGGAAACCCACAGCTCAATGGAGTGCTTTTTCTGGTTGCAAATCTTCACTATTATCGCAGAAACTAAAAAGAACTTGGGAAAAAAGTTTTTTTTTCAGTTTAAAAATGTGTTTTTTCCAACAAAAACTCACCACTATTATCACATTAATTAAAAAAAAACCTCAATGTGAAGCCAGATGTCTTGACCAGTGTTGGGCGGATATCTGGAAAATCAGGATATCCACCCCAGATATCCGGTGAGGTGATGAGAATCCCTAGATAATTTTAAACTGTTCTGTAGAAATTTATTTTTGGAAGTCTCTTCAAAGTTGTACTCAATAGTAATTGTTATTGTGGCTATACTTTTTTTGAAAATTTAATTCATGCTTTTTGTCAAATGTTTTTTAGGGAAAAAAACTTGCAACAAAATATTCCCTTTTTAAAAAAGGATGTAATAGGTATTGAAGGATTTGATGCATTATAACATAGAATCATTTAAGTCAAATGGATTAACCATGGGAATTATGAAGAAGGAGAATCTGATAGTAGTAACTAGTTCAATTGTCAACTACAATTTTGAGTTGTGTGTCCTTGGATCCAAAGAGTGTAAAACAATGGCAAAATTTCAGCCCTGCAACTTGTTTATTGTTTTCAGGTCACTTTAGGCCTCATGAGTAGTACTGGCATCCATTATAGACTCTCAAGCTTTTCAGCAATTCTAACAATCCAACCATGTTTGCTACCTAGCTAGCTCTGCAATCCAAGAGCTTATACTATGTGCCACTGTGAACTAGCACCCCACCAGTGCACCGTTCAGGATGGATGTTATGTGGACAGGAAACACTTTTTCATTGCATTGCTGCCCCAAAACTAACCTAACCATGGTGGTTAGCTACGTGCACAACCATCTGCATTCATCTACCCTACCTAGTAACCACCAATTGGGATAGAGTGAAGCTGCACCCACCAGAGCAAAATGCAAAACGAATGGTGTGTGAACAAGAAACACTTTTCCATTGCATTCCTGTCCATAGCTAAACACTGTGGTTAGCTATGTAATAACGCATTCACAAGCATGTACCTACCTAGTAGCGACCACCATACTACCTACCTAGCAGCAACCACCATTCTACATACCTAGCAGTCATCACCATCTTACCTACCTACATAATAACCACTTTGGTTCCCCCACCTACTTACCTCTGGCTTACCTCTGGTACATACTACATACTTGCTTACCTAGGTAGATACTTAAGAAGGGGAAGTTGGAAGTAAGAGGGTTTTCAAGATGGGTTACAAAGGTGAAACTGAGTCCTAGCCAATGGTGCATGGATGGGTGCTCCTGGTCACATAATTGGTGAAATTGGCCTTATATATGGCAATTTGTTCATGTTTGTTGTATTTGCACTCCAACAACAAGGGCGTTAGACGCATCATTCCTATGAGAGCCATCAATTGTTTGGCAATCAATGGCGAACTTTTTGCATTTAGACTTCCATAAAATGTTATCACAGTCAAAACTCAAAAATTGATGCCATTCAAGCCAAATTCAGAGCAAACACTTCATCTGGGTGAAGTTAAATAATTGGTATCTATGGGAAGGTTGATTGACCATGTAACCATAGGAACAACAATGATGATAATCTTACAATGTCCAATCACATGAACTTGGATGGCATAACCAAGGTAAAAGTGGCAGGGGTTGTGACATGGGTAAAGATGATAGATGTCAATAAGTTAGTGGTTGTTCTAGACATAGGATCACTAGTTATATAAATCAAGTTCTGGTGTTTTTTTTTTTTTCATTTTGGCGAAGTAGACAGTGGGACCACTTGTGAAAATCATTTAGTGCTGAACGGTCTAAAAGCCATTTTACACGGCAGCTCTGGCTAGCTCCATTGCTAGATCGTTTATCTTAGTATATTTACTCCTATAATTTTTGGGGTGAAAATTCTGGCACCTCCTTTATATTCAAAGGTGCTAAAATCTGGTCATCATTGTCAAATATTCAAATTTTTTTGGCTATCGTGCTATTATTGCACATGGGGTTTTTTAAGGTGAAGAGTCAAATTATTCTCTTTGAGTCTGGCATTTACTTGTTTAGGACAATTTGTGTATGGATTCACACAATCAAGACTAAGAAGGTTGAACAAACAAGTGAGCATCTTATTTCACAAGCAAATCCAAGCGCTTGTGAAGGAGTTGAACCCTTGAAATTGGCCTTTCTAGCACAAGTGACTTACAAAAGCAAATCAAGTTAAGACATGTTTACAACTGCAAAAAACCGTGCAAAGAAAAACCATTGAATTCAATAGAGATAGAAACATAAGCCATTAGGTTCATGCCCTTGCATAAATAGGCCCAGTGAACCTAGAAAGCACCCTAACCATCATAACAATATTGCTTACATATTCCTCTCCATTGCTCAATTCATTCTACATATTAAAAAATTTGCAAAATATAAAATTGTTGTGCAAACACACACAAAACAAGTGGTAGATACGGAGTGAGCCTATTGCAAAGCTTTGAACATCTTTCATCCTCCACATTGCTTACTATTTGCACCATAGCCAATTTAGCTGGTTTCACATATTCAAGGAAGTTAGAGACTAATATCCAAGATGTCATCACAAGGTGCCACATTTTAGTTAAAGGATTGGTGTCAAAAGATGGTGCTATACATGTTGTCGCACTTGATTTCATTCTAACCTTGAACATGCCTTGCTAGTAATCAAGGTCATTAGCATTCAATAGTCCACATACCTTTGTTTCTTAATATCCACCCACTAGGTTTTTTCATAACAAAATGCTACTTTGATAACCTAAAGTAGTTGTTTGGCAAATGATGCATTATACTTTAACTACAACCAATACTAGAAATACACAACTTTTAGAACATCCGTGACATTGTGGGCTAGAACTAAGTTTCTAATTCTTGAATGAAAGCCTTTCTAGCCCTTGCCAAAGCGCACATAGTTCATGGATCTACATGAAAATGAAAATTAAAAAATTGAAAAAAATAAATAAAAATACACAAACAAATCTAAAAACTAAAAAAGGGGAAAAACAAGTAAAAAAAACACATTCTTACCTTTGCATTAGTTCTTCACCAATGATTTTATAAATGATGGCAACAACAAACAATCATTTTTGATGGCAAAATGGTCTCCAAATGTTGATGCACTACTCAAACATGTTAGCCAAATGTTGAACTCCAAAATTCAAGTCAAGAATCCATTACATGTGGATGTTCTCATGTTCAAATTCTAGCAAAGATTTGAAGGCCCAAAAGTTGTCTATAATGAAATTGGAAGTGGGATCACAATACATATTGTAGATGTCACTTTGATATACCTTGATAATTGTTACCAAATCAGACACAAAAACGTTTTTCATTTGTGCAAACTTATGGAGAGCATGCATGAACTCTAGAAAAATAAAATGCAAACAAGTCCAAGAAAAATCTAAAGGTCATAAATATGTTTGTAGTTCAATTTTGCTTGTTCATTTGTAGGGCTACCTAAAACCATTTTGATTAACAAAGTTTTGTATTTCTCCATCATTTGTTTGGAAGGGTTGAACATCAAAATCTATCTAGTTTTCACATTTCGATACATTTTGTCCCCCTTTGTTTCCATGATGTTAACCAGACTTTATGAACCCCAAGTGTTTATTTGGTGAATGTGCAAAATAAGAACATAGAATTTGAGGTAAACTTTCAAATTACATCACCTAAGGCAAATTCAACAAAGTTTACACTACCAAATTGGTGCAATGGGCCATACAATAGATAGTCCCCATCAAATGAGGAGCATAATTGTCATGGATTTGTTTTGCCACACTAGTATTGGTGCTTTAAAAAAACATTGACATCACATACCCCAAAACATATGAGTTTCTTAACAATCTAATCTCATAACATACCACCATTCATCATTGTCTCCATATTCACCTTTGTCAAATTATTAGACTTTGATCATTTTACCACCCAATCCAAAGAAATGAAAATTAGATTCTTATTTAGTTTTCCACCACATAATAGTGGACAAACGACCAAAATTGGTTGTCAACTATAGATACCTCATCGCAATTCAAAACAACATAATAAGCAACCCCCACTATAGCTTTGCTTGCCTATGCATAACCTCTTAATGCACAAATTTTTCCATTGTCTGCCTTGAATTGTCATTCCAATGTTTCTTGCTATTTTTTGGGATTGTTGGGCAACACTTCCATGATTGTGGGAAGCAAATAATTTCTATTTCTTAGCATGTAGGACTATGGGAATTGTGATGGCATTGTGAAAGGATTGAACTTTGGAAATATAAAGTTTGGAAAATGGAGAACATAAGGCTAAAACTAAAAAACCATTCAATTTTGCAACAATTCCACAATGCACACTACATTTATACATAACACAATTGAAATGCAAAAAATAGGCAAGGAAGGAGGTTCAATCTTGGTAACCTTTGGTCAAATCACAACACAATTAAAATGCCAAAAAAAAAAAGGATTCAAGAGGGAGGGATGAGTTTTTAAACCCCTAGTTGAATCACAACGAACTTGAAATGGAAAAAAAAACTTGGGAAGGAAATTTGAACTAGTTAAACTTTTGGTTAAATTGTAACAAATCACAAGCACAATCATTTAGGGATGGCACATATTTCCCTTATGGCCTACATTCAATCCTCATATTTTGTAAATGAAAAAAAAGGAAAAAAAAAAGGAAATGGAAATGAATGATTCACTTACATTGTGGATAATCATGTAACTTAATGATGTTTTGCATAGTTCAACAAATTGGATAGAATCATGTAGCTTGGGAACTTATGTAGCTCAACAACTCACATAGAATATCATAGCTCAACTCTTGAATGCTTAACACTTGCACAAAGTCTAGTGTAAAATAATGAAGAATGGTAATATGTCACATATCATTCACATTTGTCCATAGTCTAGCACATAAACAAAACTTTACACATAACACAAGAGGTGGAGAAAGCAAGTAGAGTTGCAATGATAATAACTCCCAATTCCATTGATTTGTTCAACAAACATTCATTTAACAAAAATCAAAATTTCTTAATCTAGAATGTCAAATGAATCACATTCTTATGTGAAGTTTCATGACAAAACATAATGGATATAAAGGAATTTGAAAGCTAAGAAAGTAGTCCTTTTGACTGACTAAAGTGTTGAATGCAAAAATCACAATGGAACAAGGATTTAAAAGGATATGGAAGTGATTTGTCGATGATTGACTCACAAGTTGCATCATAAACCTTGCGCATTGCACTATGGAATACATTTTGCATCAAAACCTCAATGTTGATAAATAAGGTGAAAGGAAAACATAACTTTAAAGCAAGTTGGTAATACACCATCACAGGATATAGTCCTTGGGTGAAAAATGAAAACAAGTTGGAGAGAAGCTTTGGATCGCTCCTGCACATAAGGTGCAAAAATTGTTAGCAATATTAATGGATTCAAGATCATTGTGAACATTATTCAATGGGCAAGATGTGGTCATTTGGCACGATAAATGGTTTTCATTGTCATAATGTGGCAACATATGTTTAGGGCTGGGTGGTGGTGATGGGGGTCTATATATAACATTTTTTGTCCCATCCCAATTTGTTGTCAGATGTTTTCCAACAATGGAAAATGAAAACCCCTTCACTTTTTCCTTTGTATTAGTAGTTAGGGTTTTTTTTTTAAAATTAAAAAAATTGGTGATAATTTGCTAGAAAAAAAATTGTCAAGTTCCCACCCATTGCCTTCAATTCTTTATGAAGTTCTAGTTAGTTTCTAGTGTTGGCCTAATACTAGGTTCAAAAACCTTGAAAAGCTCATTTCATCCACTTAGTATTTGATTTATGAACTCACTTTTGAACTTAATTGTATTACCCCTTCATTTGGAAAAAAAAGGTTTTCCTTATTCTATCATTGCACTTGCTCCATTCGATTTACTTTCAAATAAACTCTATTTGGTTTGACCCCACAATGGTTCTTAATTACAAGTTTTGAAGGGGTGGGAGAGGGAGGAAACATACATTTCAATCCATCCAATATCCATCCTTTGGAAATATATATGAATTTTTTGAGCTCATTTCATTCTTGATAAAAATGTATGTTCATTTATTTCAAAACTTTGTTCATTTCAAATCAATGTTTCAGAAATATGAGAATATTATAATAACATATTTTTAAAAATAAAAAATTTTCACATTCAAAAAAAATTGTGCACTAAAATAAAATGGGTTTAGGGTTTTTTTTCCCCAAGTTTATGCTTTTGCATCAGTGGTTAGCATCCCAAGAAAGACATAGTATTAAATGACAACCAATCTTTAAGACATGTCCCATAAAGAATCCTTCTATAGTTTGGCCATCTATTGGAACCAAGAATAGAAATATACTGAACCTAACCCAAAACTACTCCTTTTTGGGCGAATGTTTAAAATAAAAATAAAAATCTTGCAATAAAATATTGCCTTCAAAATTTAGAACAATGTGAAATTTCACAAAAAAAATAGTTGGCCTCACCTATTCGTATTACATTTATATAGGTATAGATTAGACTATAATAAAATTTCCATTGATTTACCATATGAATAGCCTACTAATACCTTCCTAGTATTGAATTTTTGTAGACATTTGTCTACTAGGATTAGCAATTTTTTGGGGGTGAAATTTCGCCAAAAAGAGAAATGAAAAAAATTCAAAGAAATTGATTTTGGAGGTTTTTAATCACTCGAAGTGAAGAAATAAAAAATAAAAATTATCATATATTTAATTTTCCTCATGTAGCCAAACATATGGAAGGATAATTAATGATTTTCACTTTATTTCTGGTTTATAACCATATTTCGCTAAATCAAGGAGCAGCCATTATGGCCTTGGTTCTACACCTCTTAGTGCTTCCTCCTGCCTAGCCTTGGTGGTGTTCACCACTTTGGGTTTTGCTAGCCTCACAAGGTGAACACATCATTGGGAGCATGTAAAAACCTGGCCAATTTTTGAAGTGTATCTGAAGATACTCTTGCAAAGTGTATTATGGCCACCAGGCTTTATGAAAACGGAGGTGAGCTTTCTGTATTTCGTATATCGTTATATATATTTTCCCTATGATACTCAATGGGTATCCATTTGGTACCCACTGGGCATCACAGGGAAAAAAAGTGACACTCAATTCTTACACTGTGTAAAGCCCATTGATGGGAACTTCACACAAATTTGGGACTCCCTCAGCTCCCACCTCGGGGTCCCTTATTTCCTCCATAAAGCACCCATCCTGGGCCTTAACCCTACACCAAAATCCAGACCCACCCTCCCTTCACTTGCATATCTGGTTTATAGTCAAATTTGCCTAAATCTTCCCTATGGATGATGGGCCAACTTTGGGTTACATCATCACAAAATTCACAATAAAATCACTGGTTTTGAATATCTAAAACATATCAGAATGAGTGGATTGCCCTCATCATTTGTTCCCTTCCCCAGGGAATGAGTGACTGCATTTTCCTGCTTTTGGGTTGATGATGTTCCACTTTGAACCACAACATGCCCGCCCACATGGGAATACTTAGAAAATTGATGTATCAGATGCAACCTGACCCAGGGTTGTTGTCATAATTTGTTGTTGATGTGGGGTTGGTTTTGCACCATATTGTACTCATGTGGTACCCCACCTAGTGTGACTTCAGGGTGGACTATTTTGTATGCTATTTGTATATGTTTAATATGTTTGTCCTGTTTTGTTCCCTTGTGATGAAAATTTTCACATCAAGTACATTTATGAACTATCTTCATCATTTGTGTTGACATATTGGAACTAAAAACCCATTACAAGGTGGTGATAGCTGCCAAGTCGCTATGCAATTTGGCTAGATGTCCCAATTTATTCAACCTTTGTTAGTTGTTGACTCGCACGATCTTGTGACAATGAATTTAAGCTGACAATTGATTAGTGAGTATTGACTTCTACGAATGTTTTAGGGTACTAGTATGAATCGCAATAGTTGGAATTTGTTTACCAAAATTGTTTCGTATTGCATAGACAACAAAATTAGTGTAATTTAGAAAGTAACAATACGGATGTGAGAGTGTTTTGCTTTGCATCATGATGGCCAACTTGGAATAAAGAGACTGCATGTTTTGCTTGTGGTTAAACTAGGCCAGGGTCCCATGAGGATTCCAAAATAAAGCTCCCAAGTTTGAAAAATAGTTGGAGTGGGTGGTAGAATGGGAGGCCTAGTGTTGCAACCATATATAAAAAGTGCCCACATTGCAAAGAGACATACATCTCTTGAGTCTTAATCATGCAGCTGGCTTTTGATAACGTCTCACTGAAAAAGAAAAAGAAATCAATCTAGACTTGGACTATGAAGCCAATAGGTTACCCCCACCCTTGTTAAGAAGCACAAACATGATGACATTAAATCTATATGATGCAATGTCATGGTTCCATTCATTACCGAGGAGGGTGAAACAAGAGTCACCAATTTCACAAGATCATGCAACCCTTCACCAAAGTTTGATTGCATGGGATGCCCTTCACTCCAACAGCATCATTTTTGGAACATCTGTTTATGAACATGTGCAAGGATGGATATATTATGGTACCTAGTGTTGAGGGCTGATACATTGTTTGTTCAATACTTCAAAAGGGCTTTGTTGATCATGGCTAGCTGCAAAGGAAGACTATCAGAGTTGGTCGGTCTCAATGGTTCAGGTTGCACCAGCATTGTGGAGGAAAAAAAAAAGGGTTGGCTGTCGACCACAACTGAGGAGACATAAAACTTTATCATGCTTGCTTGACAAGTTGCTGTTTTCCCTCTCAGCACTCAATGGGTCTTACACCATAAGCCTACTGTTGTTGGAGCTCTTCAAACAGCCTGGGACAACATAGGTATCATTATGCTCTCACATGAGATCCTGTTACCTTCTTTACCTCAATTTACTGAAATATTGTTGTCACATGTTGAAATTTGTTTACCACATGTAGCAATGACAATTTATGCATATTGAGAGGTCAGTTACCTATGGTCCTTTATTATTGCCATCAAACAAGCTTCTACCAGCTTTAATTTTGTGGGTTCAAATCAGGACTCTAGTCATATCCATGATGGCCACACCCGACTATACTCATGTGGTCATGAGGTAAAACCACTCATTTGAAGTGTGAGAAGTTTGGAACTCAAGAGCCTAATGAGCATTCCTCCCCTTGCCCTTGGTATGAATGCCAAAGGAAAAAACAGGATTTAATGTGTGCAAATGATGGGATGATTGAATCCCCCCCCCCCTTCTAATTTATCCACAATAGTAAATAGTGCTCCTCCATCCAGCTCCTGATGGGTATTACACTAATGATGTTCTTTATCTGATACAAGTTGCACAGATCATTTTGGGGTCACACAATTGAAGTGGGGGACTATGCAGTCGTACCTTTGTACTACTCTTGATGAGAAATAGAGCCTCGAAAATAGGTTTCATCAATTTCTAAGAGTTGATGAGCAACCACAAGTCAATATGGGTGGCAAAGAGATCAAGTAACATTAGGTGCATGATAGCCAGCTAGCTACACATACAGCAGTTGAAAACTTTAGTCTCCTTTGTAAGATTAATAGAGAGAGAGAGAGAGAGAGAGTGTGTGTGTGTGGACATTAGGCAAATTGTGTTTTCTTTTTCCTCAAGTCTGTACGGTTTTTTGTTCCTGTCAAGACTTATGCACTATATGGAGCATTGCCCCTTGAACAGATCACCATCATAATTTGCAAGGTTGTCAGATGAAATGCAAATCTGACTTGGAAACCTTGGATTGAAGGTTTAAAGATCCTGAAGGTTTAAAAGTAGTATCAAGTGGTTCTTTGAGTGTTTCAAGAAACCCCGGTTCTGGTTCTTTGCAAAAAAATTCATAATCAAAGAATTATCCATTATTCCAGTTATTTCAGATACGATGAAAATAAGTGGTTTCCATGAAAGAATGGATGGTTCTCCATCCAGTTCTTTGACTTCTTCATGTTTTTGAGAACCAGAGTTTGATATATCAAAACCAGTTCTTTCAACAGTTTCACAAGCAGTGGGTAAGTGGGTACATACCAGTGTTGATGACCTGTGGGTATCTGTCTGTCTCTCATTCTAAGAACTGCCTAACACTGGTTCAAAGATCAAAATTTACTCTTTTGTGATCAAAGATGCCACCTTCCATCAGGGCCAGGGTAAAACCAGCACCCAGGTTGGTATGTTCACCTTTGCGAGAGAGGTGTCTTGGTGGCGATATTAATGAAGCCCAAAAAATGTTGGGTTTAAGCTCAGGAACTCTGTTTTAGTTTAAGCATGGCATATGTGTAATATTTAGAAATAATTTAAATAAAATTTGGGATTTTTACCATGGTACCAAGGTGGTTGCTGGTTTGTCAGATGATTATCTTGTTGGTGAAAGGGAAGAAGAATGTTTATTTTCAGAAACACTTAATCTTTGGGAGTGTATTGTGATGGTGGCAAGTAGTGAACCATTCATTAATCATGGTGCAGTTTACTAACACTCCATTTATTGGAATGCAAGATCAGCTCGCAACAGAGGCTAGTGCACTTGCTAGCCCAGTCCAGCAGTACTCAATAATCAAAGGCTCCAGAGTGAGAGTCTAGGGGCCAAATCAGCTCTAGTATATATAAATCAACATGCTGCTATTATTTATTTGCTTCAATTGCACACTAAAGAGATGAAGCAAAATTACAGACACACACCCAGGCCCCAAACAAAAACTGCAGAAAACCATAGTGCAAAGCAATATCTTGAATCATGGATTAGTATCCCGGAAGATACACTGAACCCCAAATGAACCCAGATTGTACTGGAATTGCTCCACACCAACCCAAGACCGCCTAAAAATAACATCATAAGAAGACTTCACACTTAATGGAATCCAGTCAATTTGTTCCAATACCATTATTTAATTTTCTAAGCTTCCCTTCATTGTTTAAGTCTAAATCAAAGGCAGTAGATGAAGAGGAGGAACAGTTGAAATAAGTTATGGATCAAAGGATTAACTTTTCCTGAATTAGAGGTGAGAAAAACATTCTGAGATTACGAACATAATATAGTGTCCTTAATGTCATCCCTAGTTTGGATTCCCATTCGATCCCCGTCGCAGTATCCTTTGCTTGCCATCCCATGCCCAGTTTGAAGCTATGTCTGAAGTTCGCTAAACTGGGACAAAACTAGAAATGAAAACACAAAATTAGGGCTTGCATTTGAGAATTCCACTTGTCTCCTCCATCACTGAACTCAGACATAACAGATTGGCACTTCTATGGATCAGCATTTTGACCGTGTTCATAATAAAAAAAACAATAAAAAAACAAACTGCTTACATAATGTGATGGGCACCATTGTCATCACCCAGGCTTGTCATAGGAGTTTTTCCCTAACTCTTTCTCCTGACAATTGATTTATTATTTATCACTCATAATATTTTGTTGCAAACAGAATTGTGCGGTAAAATTATTATGTCCAAGTGCGAGCTGCTGCTGCTGCATTTTGCAAATCGGGCCTTAAATTACACAATGTACTTGCTCTCCCTTTAAGTTTACATCTGCGCCCCTTAATGCAAATTCTCCCCTGATTTGCAGACTGTTTTTTTGTTGGAAGCAAAACAAGGAAATCTTGATTGCAAGCAAAAAAAAAGCAGAAGTTTTGCAGACTGTTTTACTTACAGGCTATTTTGCAGGCTAATATTTATGGAATACTTTTGTCACATTTTGTTGGAAAATTTTCTGTTTCATGTAATGATAGAATTTTCAGCATTCTGGTCACTTAGCATTTGTTTTAACTCCTTGGGACTGAAACTTTTGGGCACAGTAATATGAGTTTCTTGGCCATACTAACTATGAAACTTAGAGAAGTGAAAAGCTTCTGACATTTTTTTTTAAAGGCTACCCATGAACAATGAAAAATTGTAGATTTTGAACATAAGTAGTAGTGAAATGCAAACTTATTATTAATAGATTAGCAATGAAATTTTGTACTTTCCATTTGGTGGTCTGTAGAAGGAATTGACCTACTTTTTATGGTACTTTCACCCCGCAAGTTTAACATAACATTTAATTTTAAAATTTTGTATTGGGGTGTGCACATAAATTGCATGCACCAATTCGCATGTTAGGGCCCATATTGGTTCCATCTTGAGCTGCAACATGTCTGATGCTTGCAACACACAATAATTCAAGGGGTTAGGTGAATAGTGGATGAAATGCTTACACACGGTGAATGTAATATAATATTTAACAAATGTAAATCTCTGTGAAAAACAGTATGAAATGTGAATCAATTGAGCTTGCTGCCATGGCATATCCCCAACAAAATCCTGGCCAGGTCAATTTGGGTAACAAAAGAATCTGCCCTAACAACTTTGGGCAAATATGGAAGTATATCATATGCACAGTATCTGCCAGAAAGGGCAGGATAGCAGCTACCCATGTGCACAAAACAAGCTAACTTCCTTTTAAAAAGCCTGCAAGGGAAGGAGGAGTACTTTTTGCTGCCCTCCCCCACTGCCAAAAGTGAAATTGGCCACTAAATTCTCAGTTTCAGAAATTAACTTTGATTTGTCTGAAATGCATGCAAAAATGATTCCATAAACAATAATTCAGAAGCAAGAAAAAGAAATAAAACTGTTGCATGAGATGCAGATCCCCTGGCCTAACTAGCTACTAGCAATTTGGCTGGGAAATTTTTTTTTTTAAAAAAATAAAAAAAAAGTTGAACAAAAAAAAAAAAGCCTTAAATTGTTTCTATAATGAAATAATATATTGTTTCAAAACAAACAAAAAACAACCATCCAGTTTGTAAATTCAGGACTGATGCGGGTAATTGTAGTTTCGCATATCAATGAACTCCAATAAGTGACATATGTATGAGAACAATGAGATCCTTTGCACACCCATGAATCTTTACTCACCATGATCCAAGGTTGCACAAGTCAGAGTGTGACATGAATTATTTGTTGGGGAAGTCCCCAACAATATCAGCTGCATTCCACCAACTCACTTGTTGCAGTCTGTCTCCTCCACCCTACCCCAGGACCCAATCTGATCTCCCAAGATTATTCAACTCTTTTAATTGTTATTTAAGTAGCTGTATTGGCAGAACTGATCCTATCATCACTGGCCAGTGGGGACCTCTACACTACTTGTACCCCAATACAAGATCTGGTGCTTCATGTTGCTGTTGTTGTTGAATTCTGGACCCCCTCCCCTCTGTGGTGGCTCTTTTCTTCACCACTCCAGTACCTTGGCAGCTTGGACACTAATTGTATTATTTTTAGAAATGTTGAAATCTTCAAAAGTATTATTATTTTCAAAGAACAAAATTTCATGAAGGAAACTAAAGAGTCTTTTGGAATGATATTCTGGGGTCCTCTATTTTGCAACATGGAATTTTTAACATAAAATTATCATTTGACACTGAAATGTTGAGCTTCCATTGATAAGATGTTACAAATTGGTATAGAATGGCTCCCATTTCGTACCTTCCTGCTCTGCTTCTGTTATGCCATGCTAGCACCCAGAAAGCAGGTAGTGACTAGTAACCAAATGGGAGATCGTCCTACTAAGAAACACACCAAAAAAATTCCTGATTTTTTGCAAAAGGAATAATCTTACATTTTGTGAAAAACTGGTGCTATGCTGTTGGGTACCTTTCAAAATCACAAGAGGCCAAGAGTGACCTTACAAAATCAAAAGAACCTCAAGGTTAAGTGCTTGAGAGGAGCCACCTCATCCTACAAAGTAAAATATACTTGGTTCTTTACTGTAGTTCAAGAAAAAGCAAGATCCCAGATGATGTGAACCTGCAAGACTTCATTCCAAGTGAAATGGTTGTTAACAGAAGAAAAGGAAGAAAATGTGTAGGGTAAGCCCCTAAGATGAGGGCATTGCCATAGTAAAGGCCTGTGAATCAGTGTGGACCCATTTTCAGTGCCAAATGCCCTTGATTGAGGGCCTCACCTGTTGCAAGGAAGGAGGCCCATGGACACGATGGAGCAAGCCAGGTGAAAAATCAGAGGCTGAGATAAAGCTGGCTAAGATATAAAGTTGCACTACTTTGTGAACCCACCTTCTAAAAACCGAGAACTTTACAGAGTAAGAACTAAGAACCCTCCTTGAATGAAACATACCCTCCCTGGTCCTATTATGGAGGTAAAATGAGAACATATAGAGATGCGGCTGTCCTATGGTTGGGACTGGGGGCAGGGGTTGGGCCAACGTGGGTCCTTACAACACCTCAAAAGATAGAGAGGAAACATATGATCAACGACACAAGGAGAGTTTGCCGTTGTTTATTATTATTTACAGTATCACATAAATTCTTGGTGCAATCAAATAGAACAGACCAGTCTGAGTGTATTGAAAGACAAATTAAATTTGGTGAGTAAATGAGCTCTTGTTGTATTTGGACTGTCCCGCCTGTGTTACATAAAACTTAAAAGGCAACTGCTGTTGTGCGTCACTCTTACCTTCAGTCTGTGCAACAACCTTGATGAAGTAAGGGAATCGAGAGATTACGCAAAACACTGATAGAGACACAGATCGTGATCGTGACAGCAATCAAGGAAGGAGGGTGTCATACACTAGTGACATTAGGTGGTTACAACTTTATTGTGGGTTACCAAATAAGAGGAATATGAGAATATTGGAAATAAAATATGCAAAAGTATAAGAGTATTCACTTGGCAGGTGGGACAAAGTAAAAGGCTAGTTAAGGTGGACGAGGCAAATTGCTTGACAAAGTTAAGGAACTACTACATGTGGCTGATGAGGAGCTTGCATAAATTGTTAATGGAAAGCTCTGGCTGTAACTACTTACACAGACTGTGGACTGACTCAGATGTTTTTTTTATTTAGGATGAGCAGAGATTGGGGGGGAAGGAAATATAAATTTAAATTGGGTTTCACAATACTTAGCTAATAACAATTTATTTGCAAATGACATGTGTAAACAACTCTCAAATTTTGGTCTCTCTTACATTTTGTTCCAAAAGTGTTGAGAAATGGGTTGCAAGGAAATACATGGAATGAATGACTTGAGAGGAGTGATGAAAAAAGTAACACGGTTCTAATATTAGGGAGAGGAATCTAGACCAAGACCCAAGACCAGTGATTTATTGAGGAAATTTTCTCAATTTTTTGCGATTCTTTTCCAGTTAGAAATTTGTCACTTTAGAGAAATCAAATTTTGAAAAAAAATTTACTACCCAAGATTTTGGAAATGTGAGTGGATTGCTTTTCTGTAAGTGTGAAGAAATCCTAAAAATGAAAAGAAGAGCAAAAGAAGAAGAAGGAAGTTTGTCACCTATCCATCAACTCCATTGCTAGCTAGCACTGAGTAAACCCACATAATTCTTTTCTAGTCTTCTCTTTTTTTTTTCTTCCCATCCTTTGATAGTAGTTGAAGGATAAGGGAGTTGAATTTTGGCCATCAGACGAATTGAAGATTTATTGTCACTAAAAGCCGTGAAAAACTTGATGCAAAACAAGGTTCACAAACCTCAATAACCAAAACATAGTTCAGCAAGAAATGGTGGAAAAAAAAGGAAGAAATGTGAGGTAATCAGAAGAAAACAACAACACCCCACCCCACCCCCCAAAAGAAAAGAACCCCATTCCTTTCACATTTTCCACCATTTCTTACTGAACTATTTCCACCATCCGGCACATCCAAAGAAAAAGATGGGGAAAAAAAGAACTAAAAGAAGAACATAAACAGTGCACTACTCGGGAGTTAGTAAAACCCTCTTCAGAAATTCTTTGAGGATTCAGCACTGGGGATGGTGTTAGGAGGTGGGGGTGTAAGCAAGGTACTCCAGTCCTGGGAATCATAAGAAGAGGAAAATCTTCATTTCAGTTCTTTAACTTAGGAAGAAAAACTGGGCAACAAAAACACAGACAGACAGACACACAGACAGACAAACAGAGAGGGAGAGTGAGGGAGGAGTTATAAAAAGGAACAGCTAGCTGGTTGCATACTGTCTTATTACATTACAGATGTGGTGAAGATATGAAGCCATGTGGGTAGAGAGGTGAACAAAGTGTGGTTGAAGAAGGTGGAAAAGTAAGCAGCTTGCTGTCGCTGACAATGTGAAACTCTCTTCACCTCTGAAAAACTTTACTACAAATGGAATTATGAAACAAGTGTGGGGGGAAGGAATGATGGTATCATGACTTCTACTTCTACAACAACTAGTACTAGTGGCCTACTACTACCACTACTACTACTTTTTCCTATTTCTATCCATCAGACATTCACACTTACTTCCCTCCCTGCTCACTCCTAGTACTGTGACATGCTCTTGCACATTGGAGTGCAAAGCTGCTCCAGAACTGCAGCAATAAGAAGAGCAAACAGAGATTAGTTGAAGAAAAAGCTCTAGTAGAAAGGATTATCATAAGACCAAGGCAAAAAAGAAGTGGATTCAACAGGATTAGTGATATATTACTAAGTCCTGTTGTTGTGCATTTTGGGTTTTGAGGTGAAGGAAGAAGTGAGAAAGAGAGCGAGAAGAAGGGAGACTTGGAAGGACTTGAAGGGAGGAGCTTGGAAGAAGAAAAGGATCCTTTTCTCACAAAGAAATGATCTTTGGAGAAGGAAGTAGTGCAGGAAGCAAAAGGAAGGAAGGGGGAAAGGAAATTGGAGAACTGCTGCAAAGTTTTTTTTGTATTGGTGATAGAGATATTGTTGCACATTCTTGTGGAAAGTGCAGAAACTGAGAGCAGATAGGAAGGGAGCTTGACGTGATACACATGAGATTAGTGGAAGACTGCTCATTTGCAGCTGATGAGCTGATGCAAAGAGTGATTGATCTTTTGTGTTGTTGTGGAGATCAATGTGGATTGAAGAGTAAGATTGGAAAAGAGTAGTAGAGGTGCAGATGAGTGGTGGCGTGTTGTGCAGGATATTGTTGTGAGCAGCATCGTGGTTGCAAAAGTGGTGAGCAATGTTCACTGCCTTTGCTCGTTTGTTCTTTCTTTCTTTTCATTTTTTGTTTCCTGGCTGTTATGTGAGCGTTACACGTTGCTGTTTTCTGCGAGAAACAAGTTAGTCGTGTGTTGGAACTGTGCTTTCCGTGTAGTATGTACTTAGTTTGGAACGAAGGGAAGATCGATCTCCAGTGTTTTGTTTAGATATCTGAGGATTTTCGGATTGCTGGTTTCTGTGTGATGTGGAAAAGTCTCAAGGAATTGTTGCATCTTTCATCTCATGGTTTCCATGTCTTCGCAGTGAGTGAGGAATATTGTGTGAAGGCTGAAGACCCCCAAGTTCTCTGCTTCAGCTACGAGCTTTGTTGAATTTCTGGGAGAGAAATTGCAGTACCCAGTTTTCCTTTTCTCACCAGAGTCTCTAGAACCCACATTGCACGAGCTGGCTGATTGCCAATACAAAATCCACGATGCACGCGAGGGCGTGAGCGGGGGAGAGACAGAGCTTGCTGGAAGGTTTTTCAGTCGTTTTCAGTGAGGAAAAACTCTTTTCCCCAGCCAAGCGTGAAGAAATGCTGTCGTCTTTCCAGGCAAGCTAAATTGATACATTGCAACAACTGCACAATGTTGTCCATCAGAGCTCCATTTCTTTACAATCAGTCCCCTGGACATCCTGAAATTCATTAGATGAATGCAGATTTTATACGTGTTTTCTTTGTAAATCTGCAATGGCTCTTCTCTATGGTCTTGTGTGACTCTCCTGTTGAAACTGTTGTCTGAGGGAGCCTGTGATCTGATTTGATTTGTGTTGGAGGAGGAGTAAAGATGTGTGTTGTGCAATGAATGCCATTGCAGGTGGTGTTTGTTGGTGCTCGTTGATATCTTTGTTGTGAAGAGGTGAAACGGTGGTGCTGCTGCTCCTCCCAGCAGTAGTAGAAAGTTCACAGCTGTTGTGCACAGGGAGCAAAAGAAGGACACCACCATGCCAGCCCCATCAAACCTCTTCAAAGTGTTGGCTGACGATCCGAAGGCACTGGAAGATGAGATTGGCTGCATGACAGGAATTTTCCAGATCTTTGATCGCAGCCAGGCCTTCACTGGTCGACGCTATGGCTCCAAGCGTGTTACTAGTACCGCTGGTAATGATCAACTCTTGCTCCTCTGTAACTAAGAAGAATCTATATGATTCATCCAACACAATGATTCATGAGAAAATGTGTTGTGTTGCCCAATCTTTCATTTGATCCAGATTTCTCTTTGCAAAATTTCATAAATGCAAAGATGAGAATGAAGGATAAACCACCTACAATCTCTTGATGCAGCTTTCCTTGAAGGGTCAATGTACAATGCAGGCATTTGTGTACAAATTTCTCACCCATGTAGCATCCGTTTGTGCTGTTTTTTTGATACAGCTCGGTTGCAAACAGTAGCAGCTTGTGAAAGCCTGCATCATGATCACAACAACAACCCGTATTGGATGGTACATTTGCATGGCCTCTCTGATTCATGCAGGGCCATTATTTTGTTGTAACAAAACCATCTGCATTTGGTGACTTTATTCAAGTGTGTTTCCAGATAATGTGGTTGTTCATGTAAGTATAGAAATTTAGGTCACTTCTGCCAATCTTCATTTCTTATGTTTGGTTTTTGCTTCGTACAGTTTGAAGACAATGCTCCACAGAAGGTAGAGAATTTCGAACAAACCAAAGCAGCTGTGGATGATGATGAATCGAGAGACCATCACAGGGCATGTTCTGACAACAGTGACATTTTCACCAAGGCATTCGATGCTCCAGGTGTAGTGGACAAGCATTTGATAGATACAAAAGATCAGCTTGACCAAGAATTTACAGACTCAAAAGATCTGCTGCCTGTCTGTGAGTCTGAGGAGAACAGTGCAAGTGTGCAGGACTCAGATAAACCCTCTCTCCCCCACCACAAGGAATACCAGAAACCTCCCCTGCTTTCACCAAGGAATAGTAGTAGTACTGCTGAAAGCAGAACCAACTCCAAAGATCTCCATAAAACACCATCATCAGACATCAGAGATATTGTACGAGCTTCATTCCACAGGGAAAGACTAAGGGGCAGCAGTGGTAAGGAGAAGCCACGAGCATCAGTGGATTTGAGTCATGGTGCTGTGTTTTCAAAGAACCTGCCACGGTCTTCTTCTGTGAATGCACAGGATCGGTTTCGGATGTCAGTTGATGGGCAAGAAGAGGCTCGTTCATCTCTGGACTTGCCACGTTCCTCTTCTGTGGATGCAAGAGGGAGCTCCCGCATGTTGAGTGACTGGAGAACTGGTAACTTACAGTCTTCTGTTGAGTCACCCCAGACAGCTCTTCGAGGGAAAGACCTGTCCATAGTAGGTGTTGATGGCAGGGAGCTGCCAAGGATCTCTGTTGACAGAAACTTTGCAAAACATTTGAGCCCCGCGGTTGATGGAAAAGATGTGACAAGGCTGATGGTGGAGTTGAAGGAGGATCCAAGATTGTCTGTGTCCAAGGATGACCACCGAGTTTTCAACAATGGCAGAGCCTCACCAAGGCGGCCTGGTCTCAATACAAGGTATCCTGAATCCAGGGATCCATCAACAACAACCTTTGACTTCAGAGAATCTCTTCGAGCTGCAGATTTTAAGGACTCATTCAGGGCATCCCAGAAAGTGCGAGACAGACCTCGATTTTCTGTAGATGGTACCAGGGACCCACCTCGTGCATCTCTGTCACCCAGGCTTTCTGTGGATGGTCGAGACTCACCCCATGCTTGTGGAATACCACCCAGGCTAAAACTTGATGAAAGGGATTCAATCCAATCCAGTAAGCTTTCTAAAGGTGGCAATGCTTCTCAGCCAAAGAAAGAGTACAATGCTGCAGAGGCAGATGGTCAAGTTGAAACTCACAGACGGATGTCAAATGTGGTGGCCCGCTTGATGGGTTTAGAAGCACTGCCAGGCTCTGACCCATCTCACATGATCTCTCCAGTAAAAGTTCCAGAGACAAGCCCTTCATCAAGGGACGTGAGATTGTTGCAAGGGCTCTTGGAGTACAATACTACACCCAAAGTGTCCCCACCACCACCTCCTCCCCCAAGGCAGTCAGATGACTACAATTACAAGCAGCAAGAAACAGAAGGGTTTCAGCAGTTAAAACAACGCCCAATTCAGAGACATGACATGCAGTTGAGCTTCATGTCGTCATCGTCATCATCATCATCACAGGGTTCCAGCCAGAAAGAAACAAGACCACAGTCACTGTACCATTTGCATTACTATGGGCAGGAAATGCCAATTCAGTGCCAGTCAGAGGAGGGCTTCTGGACACAAGCTGAAGAGAAGCCTGCCAATTACCCAAGAATTAAATCACCTCTTTCTCTTAGTCACCATCTCATTGGTGGGGTCCCTCCAGTGTTCAAACAGCAGGATGCATGTGAGGCCTTCCAAGAGCAGCAATCACAGACAACACCTGCACAGCTCCCAGCAGTGGTCTCGACTCCATTGAAGCACACAGATGAAGAAAAGAAGGACTCTTCCAGCCTGCAGGAGCCTCTCTATACCCTCATGGATAAGGAGATGCGCCAGTTGCGCATTAAAAACTCTGTGCAGGGCCGAACAATGCTAAGACATATCCTTGAAGCAATGCAGCTCAAGGGCCTACTTCATTCTCCCCACCGCAAACAGTCTGAAGACATAAAGAGAACTCTTCAAACTGCAAAGCCAGTTTTGGAAGAATCAAAGTCTCGGATGCAAACCTTGAAACAGCAATTCCTTCCGGCCCCAAGACTCATGGATGCAATTCCTAAAGAGAAAAATGCTGAGGCAGAGCATCAAGATGTTGCAGGAACAGAATTTAGGAAGGACCTCCCAATGATGGAAACCAAGATGCATGATGCAGAGCTGATCATTGATACCAAACAAACCAAGTCAAGCTATGCACAAGTTAGTGAGGCAATCATACTTGACAACATTCCTGACAAATTGGATTCTGTGCAAGATAGTGGGCCAATCATGCTTGGCAACATTCCTGACACCTTGATTATAGTACCTAAGCCCACAGAACTGGATCCCATCACTAAAGAAATGACATTTTCAAGCCCATCTTCTGCTCAACCTGCAGATGTGGACAGTAAATATAGCAGATCAGGCAGCTCAGAAAGGTCTGCAGTCACAAGCTCAGTGCCAACCAGTGCTGAACGAGAGTATGTGCATCCCAGACGAAATGGGTAAGTTCCTGCCTCCAGTTTCAATTGCAATTGTTCTGTGAGTTTATTCCACTATGCTTCTCCATGTGTATTAATTATCACTCTAAACATTGCACAAGAAAATTAAGAACGTCTTGGATTCCAATGTTTGCTGTGTTGCAGACTTGAGGTGACTGATAAATCTGCGCAATCCTCCTGATGAACCCAGGATAAACAATATGCATTTTGCTGAACAAAAGTGATCTGAAATTTGGTGTGCAGGGTGGCATTGAAGAGAGAGAATGGTGAAGCAGCTGCAAATGGAAGGATGTCACGGGTTCAAACACTGACCTCTTCAGGGTCACTTCATGAACCCAATGGTTTAAATAGTTCAGATATGGAGGCAGTAACGCCTCCCAGAATGTCAAGAAAGGAACGTATTGCAGCCCGTTCAGTGAAGGGGTCCCTAGATACACTACAAGTAGGGCGAGATGTAAGCCCCAAGTCTCCACAATTGTCTCCACTTCCTCAAGGAAAAAATAGGTTGTCATTTCCAATAAAGGAAGCCAATCCCTTGAAACCAGGGTCCCCGCGTAGGTGTGTAACTGGCAATGGGGGTCCTCAGTTGGTTGAGAATGGGAAACCCCCATCAAAGCCTTTCATGGTAAAGGACAGAGAAGACAGTAAGCCAATGCTCCTGACAATGCGGGCACAATCCACCAAACAAGACTTCTTGAAGGGGAGGGCCAGTGCTGGACCTGATTCACCTCGGCCACGTCGAAGCAGCTCAGACTGCAAACTCATTTCCCGCATGGCTGAGAAACTAACTGCAACAGATACTGCTGTGAGCTCCAAGGCTCAAAGCAGAAGGGTCCCTTCAGAGGTTGCAATTTTGAGGTCAAAGCGGTCAACAAGCAAGCAGAGCACTCCAGCTGTTAAGCCCAGAACACCGTCACATGCAGAGGACAATCAAACTGTACCTGCTGATACTTCAACAAAAGAGAAAAGCAATTTTCAGAATGAGGTAAAATCTGTGGCAGCCACAGATGGTACAGAGAGGGATAAAAGCAATGGCACAAACTTGATGATTGAATTGAGTCAGGCCAACCCACCAGCAGGGTCCAGATTAGATCTTCCAGTACCACTTGCAGTACCACCAGAAAATCCAATCACTGAGAACAATTCTGTGAGACAAGCTCCCAGAGTTCTTGGGTCCAAGGAGCTACCTGAAGCTCCTTCAATACAGAAACCTAGGGTGCAAATTTCAGAGGGTGAGGCAGTGGATCACAGTGAAGAGGGAGGCAATTCTCATGGTTTTTCTAGTCTTCAAATTTCCAGCCCGATCGAGAGACTCCTTGAATCAGAGGTGAGTCCTAAATTCAGGGAGATGTGGTTCAAGTTTGCTTTAATTATGTTGAAGAAATCCTGAGTTTTTGAGACATACATGCATTGGTTAGAAATTATTGACTTTGTGCTCACTGGGTGGTGTTTTTGTCCCATGTGCAGCAGGGTGCAGACCTAGATGAAAGAGGGATCTCAGAATTGTTGACCCCATGTGGTGTCTTGGTGAAGAAGTGTGAGTTTGTTGAGTTCGGGCCAGCTGAAGTTGTTGACCAGCCTAGCCCTGTCTCTGTGCTTGACAACTCCCATTTCCAGGAAGAGGATCTGACTCCAAGCCAAAGGCCAAGCAAGTCCAGTCCCATTGACAGTCTTGAAGGTTAGCATCATGATTTCAGCAAACAGAATTTCAGCAGAAAGCTTCTCAGCCACTTTGTGCAATAAGTACATTCTTGTAGGAGGTTACCAACATGGGAATTATGTGCATCAGTTCTACAGAGCACAAACCAGCCATTCTGAGAAATGAACTGTGCTGTTAGTTACTGTAGTATGAATATGTGGACCCAGAAAGTGACACAACATTCCATATGTTTTTCGCCCTTGCAGATGCATTTGAATCTCCACAAAGAGACCATTTGGAGGAGGCGCAGGCTGCTTTGAATGGCCTGGCAGACATCATTGGATGCACCAAGGACTTGAGCAACCAGGAATTTCTGCACCTCAACAAACAGAGAGTAGAAATACAACTCCCAATTGACAATGTCCCTGGGACTGACTTGCCAAGCAATTCACATGGGATTTGTCTCTGGGACAAGGATGAAGAGAGAGAGTATGTGCGGGATGTTCTGGTTGCATCAGGAGTCACAGACAACTGCTTGCAGTGGACCAGTGGATACATAATGGATCTGACTCACTTTGGTGATTTGGAGTCCAACCGGAGGCATCAGCAGCAACCATCCAACACAAAAGAGAATGATGCTCATTATGAGAGAATCCAAACTTGCTCAGAAAAAGAAGCTCTTGGACGCCGGGTTTTGTTCGATGCCACCAATGAAATTTTGGTTCAGAAACTGGATCCTGTCAAATTCATTCCCCTACCTTGGATAGGGAGGGATCAGCCTCAGCTGCAACAAAAACCAGCACAACAGCATCAGCTAGTCCAAGAGATCTGGGACGAGCTACAACATGTTCCATGTGTACTGTCTGAGGATGTCTGTGACACTTTGTATACCATCCTTCTCAAAGATTTACACAAAACTGCAAAGCAGTGGACTGGTATGGATGGTGAACATGGTGAGATAAGTTTGGAGGTCGAGCGCATGATTGTCAAGGAACTGATAGAAGAAATTGTGAAGGATTTGGCTAGTGGGTTCTGCAGCTCATGCCATCTGTCCACAAAACCCATTGAACCAGTGGCCAGACGACAGCTCTTTGCCCCTTGAGATCTTTAGTAGCCTGCATTGTACAGTCCACACATTGACATTATGATATTTTACATTACAAAGAGCCATGTTTTGTTGATCCAACTCACATGATTTGCAAATACGATCTTTACAAAACTGTTCTTTACTTAGGAAATCGGCTAAACATAAGTGGAACTGAACTCAGTACCAACAGGTGAAACAGATTCTCAACTGGTACAAAACTGGTATGCACCACGATTGCAGACTCAATTGACTCAACAATTTCAGTCTACTCTACCAAAGTTACATAATGCACCAGAATGTACTGATGGGTCTGGGACACACTGAATCTAGAGTTACAACTAACCTTTTGACACTCATCTTTTGATGACTTCAGCAAATGGGTGCATACTCCCCAGCATGAAGATATAGGTGAAACATCATAATAGGTCAAGTTGCTTCACCATACCATCAAACACCACCTTCTTTACTGAGTTCCTATGGCATTCCTGTTTGTGAGATCACATCTCCTTTGCTTTCACCGCTTTGTGAGACCACATCTCCTCAACAATGTTGGAAAGGTTCCTGAATCTTCACAAAATGATGGTGGCAGTCGAACAGAAAACTAAACAGAATGGTAATATTTTCTTAATAGTTTTAATGAAATCACTGAGCACAAAGACAATCCAGCTCACAAGAATGCATATGAGCTTTTCATGACCAGATTGCAAAAAAGTTTCTGCTCAATAGCAAAGACCCAGTAGCAGGTTCTCTGGAGTTCTACAAGATTATTAGAGTAAAATGAGCAGACTGGAGAAGATGCCAAATTTATCACAAAGAGTTTTGGCAATATCAGGCTGTTTAAGAATAAGACTTACACCGTTGGAAAACCAAACTTTGCACAAGCTGAAAACCTTCTTAAGAGACTTCTACTGCTTCATGAAGATTACAGACAATCTTGACAAATTTATGGGTTTTTTTTTGTGTTTGCTTTGTTTCCTCTAATGTAAGCTTTTCTGTGACTATTGAGGTTTGTGTTGTTGCAGAACCGAGAGATTACCATGAATACCACTTTATAAATCTAAGGATGAGTCACCAAACATCCATACTTCCTAAGAGACTTCTATTGCTTCATGAAAATTACAGAACATCATGCCAAATTTATGGTCTTCTTTTGTTTCATTTGTTTCGTGTAGCATAAGTTTTTACGTGTTGATGAGATTGCACAATGTTGAACCAGGAGATTATCACCAATACCACTTGACAAATCTAAGGATGAGTCGTTAAACATCCCTAAGCATATTCCCCTATCTTGGTCTGTGCCTCAGTGTGTTGGTTTGTGCAGCAGCCATGGAGTTGCTAGAAGGAATGCAGAACTGGAACTGATCTTGTGGCCTGGTTGCTTCAGATTTTTATGGATTGTGGTGGGAGATTTTGGAGGCTGTTGGAAGAGTAAACAAGGAGAGATTGCAGCAAATATTGTATGAGATAGAGCACAAGGAGGATACTGAGGGTTGCTATGCTACTATATTGAGAGGGGAAACTCTCACTGGTACTTCTGGTACATGTATACGTGGTGAAGGAGGGACATCTCTGCAGGTATCCTCTGCAACCCTGCCTTCAAACGCCGCCACCACACAACAAAATGGTTCCTTCTAGGCTTTTTTGGCATGTGGCTGAACACTGGGATTACTTGGGGATTATTGCAGCAGGATTCATCACTTCCCCTTCCGCTCAAATATGGCTTCTGATATTGCAACTCTGAACTATATTTATAGATTTCTACTATCACATGGAATCCATTGAATTGAACCCTCCCTGGATGTTGGAAATTTTTGCAGGTTGTTGTGATGTATGATCATTAGTTGTGTTACCAACTGTACTTGAATTTAGATGTTGCAGAAACTCAGGAAATTGGTGTGGAACAGGTCTAGTAGTGTGGTTCATGGATGACTGCTCACAATTGCATTAACAAATGTTTGTGCTGAATCACAAAGAATAGAATCGTGTTGTGAAGTATGTGACAATTGACAGTGGAAAGAACAGGATAAACCATTTCAGATATGCCCTTGAGAGAGTAACAATCCCCAAGTACTGTCTGCACTACAACCCTGTCTGCACTGGCGTTCAAATGGTGATTTACTACCAAATCTTGAGGTTCTGAGGAGAGTCCAAAGCTTCTGGCACAACTATATTGGTGTGGTCAGCCACTGAGGTCCATGTTCACTTTGCAACTGCTTAGAGCTTATGAATGGTTTTATAGCAAAAGCTTCTCCTCAACAACCCTATACTTGTCTCAATTTGCTGCATGCAGATGAGTAGGGGAGGAAGGGGAGGAAAGTTTACAGAATACAGTTTCCATGGGAAACTCCTGTGGTGGTGATGAATGAAATAAAAAAGCTGCCAGCACTGGTAGTGTTTCCTTCAACTGATTGTGCACATCCTACACACCAACTGCACCCTTGGCACATTGAGTTCCAATTACGTATATTGAGCATGGACACATGAGGCATGTTAAAGAACTTCTACAGATTGAGATCAAACTCAATAACAGCAACTTCATCAATAAGAATCTGCTTATTCACACATCTGCAATCATCATAAAAATTTTCTTCAGAAAGCCAGCAAATCAAGGAAAAAAAAAGAGCAGAACCTCAGAATGTTGTAAAGACTGATCAACAGCACATATCCATACCCACTGCATTGGTCTCTGCATGAAACAAATGTAGTGACAGCTGCTCTGATTGTAGAATCCTCTCTTTCTCGCATGAATATACTGCAGAGGAGACCTGTTGTTTCCAATATATCATCTAGACTTGCAATTCTCAATGCAGTTCTTTATGTGAACCTGCTGTCTTCCTGTGGAGAAGCAAGGGGTCGGAAACAAAATATTCATCAGAGTTTAACCAATGTGACATGGTGTAGAAGTGACAATTTAGGAATTGAGCAACTGTTACAAACCTTGTCTTCTATAATAGCATATCAGCACCCCTTGCTTGTAAGTTGTCCAAAATAGGCACCTGCATAAGGTGCTCTTACGTCAGAATTGAACAGCTAACCGCACTGCTCATGGCTATCTATCTCTAAGGTCCCAATGTCCAACCCTTCATCTCCAAGGTAAGCAATCACTTTCTCTGTTAGTTTAAGTGAAGCCAGCAGGAGCTTCACAATCTTTGCCAAAGAGACACAAGCAGTGTTTGGTTCTTCAACAAATCCCATCATCACATGTTATAATACATCCTAGGAATTGTTGATGAAATTAACAACCATGGCAAAGGTGCTAGACCAAGGTCACATCTAACAATCGAATGTCACACTTATAGTCACACGATTTGCACTCAAAGCAATCACATAGCACTCATAGTTGCAAGCATCGCTGATATGTAGTCCTTGACTAATGCCTTCCTCATAAAATAAAAAAACCTTCAAATTACACTTGAAGACCAATTGTTGCACTCCGACTCTAAGAATGTTAAATATATCTTCATGACATATATAATATGTAGTTCATACATACATATATATGTGATAGGGACAATTCCTAACTACCTACAAACTCTTTGAATCTTTATGAAAAACCTCTATGCATATGAAGGCTCTTGTTGTCCCCATATATCAACTCTGATTGTATAAACAATAGCATACTTCTCCACAACTGATGTTCATAGAAATGTGTGAATTTAACATGGTAGCAGAGCAGGTTGCCCAAGGTAAAACTTTCAAATTGAAATTGATCAATGAACAAAGACAAAATGAGTTTTTTTTTGTAGCATTCAAAAGGATGTCTCACATGCCCCCACAAACTTGCCAAAAAGTATCAAAGATAAATTCCTCAATAGCCTACAATGAGTTGTGAAAACTTTTGAGCTTTGGGCACACTCCCTAACCCCTTATGACAAAACAAAAAGATAGCACAAGAGGTCTAAGATAAGACTACAAACAGATGCTTCACTTCCACTTTTTAGCCACATCAACTACACAAACTAAACAAGGTGGCACATTCTCCTTGTGTCAAAACAAAAAGGTAGTATAGGAGGTCTAAGATGAGACTATAAAGAGATGCTTCACATTCAATTTTTAGTCACCTTGACTACACAAACTAAACAAGGTGGCACATTCTTCTTGTGTCAAAACAAAGAGGTGACAGAAGAGATTTAAGATAAAATTACACAAACTAAACAAGAGGTCGATTAGTGTAATGGAAGCCACATTTGGGACATTGGATGACCATAGACTCACGTTGGGCTCATCATGGCCCGAATCTGGAGGAAGATCAAGTGTTATGTCCCAAAGGCTTGCCACAAGGTATTCAAAGTAATTTATGGATACAATGTGTTGTGAACAACTTTCAAGGCTTAGGGAAACTTTTTAGCTCCTCATGTTGACACAAAAAGAAGGTGTGGGATCTTAAAGAGAAGACTAGGATGAGCTGTTTCATACTCATCTCTTAGTTGCATCAGCGAAACAAACCAAACAATGTAGTGTAATGGGAGCCAAAATTGAAACACAATAAATAGTTATAGACTCATATTGGAATCATTATGGCCCAAACTTGGAGGAGAGACCACCTTCTTGTTTATTGTTATTTTATAGTTGTCCATGCAATCTACATTGAAATTGAAAATTCTTGGGCTCTTGAAATACATTTTTGAATTTAAGACAAAAGTTGTTTAAAACTTCAAATGACTATATAACTTTCAAGGAATGAAACAAATTAAACATGAAACATCATTAACTTATAGCTCTTGAAAATATTTCTCCATTGTTGTATCATGCTCCCAATTGGACATGATTTGCCCTTCCAACTTGTGTAAAACATTTAGAGCATTTGGAAACATTAGGGACTTTTTTGTTTTGAGTCTTCAAACGGCCATAACTTTTAGCCATTATGTATTTTGATAATGTATACTCACCACACTTTAGCTAGGATTGCGTTCTTTTCAACAAGCCAAATTGTTTGATTTGGATGAGAATAAATTTACATGTTGCATTTTGAGTATTTACAACTCTTAGGACTCCTAATTTGATCCTAATTCTCAAAATGGGAATTCAAATTGAAAGTCACAAGGTGTCTCCCCTTGACTCCCAAACATTTCACACCTTATGTGAAAATGTGTTTCATTCCATGACATTCATGCCACATTTTGAATTTGCATTTGACCTGATTTGGAATCTTGCTTTTAAGTTTCATTGATCCTAGGAAAAACAGTTGAACTTACCCATTTGGGAAGTTGGTCACACATCCAAGTTAAGGTTACAACAATGTCAATTAAAATTTAAACACATGAAACATTAAAATACAATTAAAGGAAATTCACTTCCCCAAACTTGAAAAAAAAAGGAATGTGGAAATTAATCAGAATGTCATTTGATTGGACTCCAAACCAATTTCAATACTTTGATGACATTGTTGTATTCCATGAATGGATTTAATCATCACCATGGTCAAGTTTTGCATTAACAATGAATTAAATTTGAAGCAAGTCATTTGCATTTCATCAAATAGAAAATCACTCACCATAATAAAATGGATGTTAGCCATAGTATCAAATTTAATGGATGATATTTCCATGTGTGGAAAGATAGAATCACATTACTATTGAAATAAGAAAAAACTCTACTAATTGTCAAAGGAACAAAAACAAATAAGTAAATCCTATTGTAGTTAAAATTGCAACAAAAACCCATAGTTTATAAACCATTGGGTGGCCACTAGGGCTAAAAGCATGAATGATTAGGTTGAGAGTGGCAAACTTCTAATCACAATCAATAATAACTATTTAAATAACAATGTTGTTTCCCATGTGCAAAATAAATTAATGTCAAACGAAACATGGTTGGAATTAATACAAATATTCAAATCAAGTGATGTGTTATTAAAAATGTTTTCAAAAGATAAATTGAAAATATTAAAGATGAAACCATGAAAGAATGTTACCAAAAAAATTCATAAATTTAAATCTTTTTTAGAATAGCTCGCCACTCAAGGAGTTGAAATAAAAGATGATAAGGTCGTACTATCTCTTATGAGAAGTATGCCTACTAATTGTATAATTTTGATAAGATGGCAATGGTGGCAAGCCAATTTAAGCTTGCAATAATTAATCATTGATGTGTTGCAAGACAAACACTTATGAAAGCATAAGAAGCTCATCTAATG
>Ga0116231_10001945_pt1 | contig 43054 bp, 40 predicted proteins | sample S1TSphgellanicum_2_FD_89695 | JGI IMG/M metagenome (GOLD analysis project Ga0116231, IMG submission 89695) | Host-associated microbial communities from peat moss isolated from Minnesota, USA - S1T2_Fd - Sphagnum magellanicum MG | ecosystem: Host-associated > Plants > Peat moss > Unclassified... | reverse complement strand
TAGGGTATTTAGCTAGTTATAGTTTGGTTTGGTTTTTTGGTATGGCCAAGTGACTAGGGTATTTAGCTAGTTATAGTTTGGTTTGGTTTTTTGGTATGGCCAAGTGACTAGGGTATTTAGCTAAGCTATAGTTTGGTTTGGTTTTTTGGTATGGCCAAGTGACTAGGGTATTTAGCTAGTTATAGTTTGGTTTGGTTTTTGGTTCGGTTGGTTGGTTGGTTGGTTGGATGGTAGGTATGAAGGAAGTGGGGTCCTGATGTGACAACTAATAAGCAACTTGCCCAAATACGGTATTTTCTACGGTTGGTGCTTTTACTTGGAAGCTGCTTAGGTACATAGTACATACACCTACTTTTGTACGCGTATTTGTACTCGTACATACGCCTCGCATGACTGCTTGTTTTGTGGAATGCCCGTAGACGAAAGGATCCCTTCTTTCTTTGCCCGGACGGACATTGATCGTGCGCGCGCGCGAGCGAGCGAGAGACAGAGGCGATCGAGAACAACAGAAGATTTACCATTTCGAACAGCAAAGAATGATGCAAAGGAGAGACAAGAAGAAACCGAGTGATTGCGGATGGATTGTTTGTTTGTTGTTTAGAAGATGTTAGGGATTTCTTTCGCTGTTTCGGGAGGAAAAGGGAAGGGAAGGAAGGGAGGGAAAGAGAGGAGGAAAGGATTAGGCTTTTTTGTCTCTAGTTATGCGGATCCAAGCTCTCAGTATGCAGCAACAACAACAGCAAGGGACCTGCATTGTATTTCCGTAAGGAACATGGAACGATCGTATCAAGAAGAAGCAAGGTGGGGTGGAGATTATTAAACGGTCATGAGGCCGTGTTATCGGCGAGGATTTCTTCTTCTTCTTCTTCTTCTTCGGCGTGGTATAAAATGAATTCCTCGTAAGCTAGCGATTTGTTGCTTGAAAGAAGAAGTGGGCAAAGGCTTCAGATCGTTTGTCCAGAAAGCAGAGAGATTGTGTGTGTGTGTGTGTGTGTGTACGAGTAGATTTATATAGCAATGCGTTCCACTACGCCTTCCCCGTCCCCATCGCCTTCCTTACGGGAGCGGTTGCCAAGCAGGGAGCATACGGCAGCCTTGCAGACGTTATCTCGGCTTTCGACAGACGAGTTTGCTGAGAAACCTTTCGCAGGGCTCGTCATTTGCGTCACCGGCCTCTCTAAAGGTAACACATTCATTTGCAGCTGTTACACTTGCTGCCGGTGCAGCAGCAACACTTTCTTCGCTCTCGTTTGCTGCTCCTTTTTCTTTCCACCTTTCTCTTGCTCTTACCGTCCAATGTAGTAGACCCGGCAAGTCTTAAGAGGTATGTATGTCCATCTCACTTGGAAACTATAGCTTCCTGAGCTTCCTCGGAACTGTCTTTTCTCTTCCAACATTCTCCAAGGACTTGCTCTAGCTCTCTCTCACATTTTACAGCCTGTGTTCTTTTGGTTGAGTCCTATCTCAGGGCAAGGGTAGTAGTAGGTCTGTGAAGCGGCCATTGAATGACACTGAAGAGGTTTTGTGTCATTGTTTGTGGAGAGGGTTTGTATAGTCTTAAATTCAGTCTTGACTTGAAGTGAGATGCCAGTAGTCTAAAAATGGAGCCGGTATTGCCTTCATCTGTTATGTAGCTCTGAGCTTGGGTTCTCCTAGATTTCTGATAGCAGCAGCATTTCAAAGTTTGATAGCAGTGAAATCAACATTTTCCCAGCTTCCAGGAGGTGTACGTGACGCATAGCTTGATTTGCATTGAATGACCCTCCTCAATTTGGTGTTGCAGAGGCACGGAAACAGGTCCAGATCATGACAGAGAGGATGGGGGGGCAGTACAGCCCAGATCTCCATGTCAACTGCACTCATCTTGTTGTTCAAATATCCTCGTCCTTTTTCATTTGTGTAGTCTGTAATTTTCATGGCTTTGTGGTGTGGGAATAGAAAGTGGCCTCATTTGTTTGAGAGTTGTACTTAAACCAACTCAGAAAAATTTCCTGAGAGGCCTTGACTTCATGAACAGTTGCAGTGGCCGGAAATTTGAGTACGCCCTGAGGCATGGATTACACAGAGGTCTCCTTGTTGTCACACTGCCATGGTTTCTGAACTCAGCCAAGCACTATGGTATGCTTGATCTCTCCTTGCCTTTCTCCTAAGCCTTTTTGGATTTAGAGACTTCAGCTCAGCTTTTGAGCACAAAGTTAGGGCCAAATTCACAAAGTAAGGCTGCAGAACATGGCATGGTGTGGATGTTGCAGAGCGTTTGGATGAAACCTTATACATTGTGCAAAAGTGTCATACAAATGGGTCTGCATCAGCTGAAATCTTCTCAGATACAATTGCAACAAGCAGTTGGCAGAACTCCTGCCTTCCAGCCAGCCGAGAAGTGGGAAACTCTCTGTGTCTCCAGCCTAATGTGCACTCTGTTTCAAAGGGCACTGGGTTGCTGAAAAACGCATTAAGTACACCCAATCATGTGCCTGCAATGTATAACCTGGCAGGCACCAGACTCTATGTTGATCCTGATCTGCCAAGTGAGGTGCAGGACAAGGTAACATCATGCCATATGCTGATGATCAGTGCATGCACTTTTAGTTATGTGAAATTCTGCTACTATACATATGTTTCATTCCTGTACTTTCTTCTTCTATTTCTTGGCATTGTTAGACAGGTCCTTTGCCTTCAAAGTTGAGGTTGCCCTGCAGGTGCAGGAAGCTGCTGAGTCATGTGGTGCCACATGTGTGGAGATTTGGTCAAAGAAGAACAATGCCACCCATGTTGTATGTGAATCAAGAGCTCTGCCCAAGTACATTGGCCTCAACCTCCATCTTGTCTCTGTGAGTACTCTTTTGTGTCTCGCACTCATGTATTGTGAATGTCTGGCCTATGTGTATTGGGAAGCCAATTGATGCCACACTTTTTGATTCCTAGCCCATTTCATTCCTGAGTTTTTCCATTGATTCCAAAAACTTGACAGAAATGCCAGATGCAAATTTTTGTGTAACTGTTTGTCCTAACTGTTAGAGCAGATTATTGTATACTTATCTACATCCACTATTAGAAGTTGATTAAATTAGTGGGTGTTAATGTCAGCTAGTCACTGCCAGTCTTGATAAAGGTGATAATGGTCTCCTACTTTGTCAATGGTGCTCACAAGGTTATGACCACACTCATTCTTGTTATGTTTGTTTGTTTTGGCTGAAACTAACACAGTGTCTTTCTGGTTGCCTGATACATTTCGTGGAGTTTCTCACTACAATTACAATGTTATTTCCTGATCAAAGGATGGTCTGTATTGGGGTTAACTTGACTTTAAATATGTCCTCAGTAGTGTGAATGTTAGCATCATTGAACTTTCTTCAATGTTATAGGTGCAATACATAAGTTGAACCTCTAATTTGAAAACCATTATGATGAATGTAAGCAACATAGCATGAGTTAGTTTCATGCCTTGTAAACTGCTTGTGAGATTGTGCTAACACAAAAGTTGCTTGTTGCAGCCGATGTGGGTAATGTCAGTACAAGGAGGATGTCCCTTACGCTGTGTGCAGTATTCAGCCGACCTTGCAAGAAATGTTGCTGATCTTGTATTGAGTGGTAAAAGCAAAAGTCACCATTCTCATGTACGACCCAGGGTTATTTGTTCTCACTCCTTTTGGACACCCTCCTGTTACTCTAAATGTAAATCCTCTCAATGTGTTACTGCCCATCTTGCAAAGTGGTTGTGATTTGAAAGCTCACCACTAGCTCTGGCTATGTGTTACCTACACTAGCCAACCTAACTAGAATTGGGTCACCCAGTACCTGGCCATACAAGTGTGAAATCCCAGGCCTTCCAATTTGTTGGGGGAAGAGTGGGCAGCTGACATTCTCCCTTTACAAGAGTCTAGTAAAAGAATTGATCTGATTTACAGACATGCTTGGTCAGCAGGCAATCATGTCATTCTGAGTATGTTTGTATGGAAGGATGGATGCTGACAGTGGTAACCTTTGTGTTGGCATGGTGGCAGAACGAAATGCACCCATATTTAAGACCTGGCAATGAGCAAACAGCAGAGGCTCGTATACAAGATCGCCAAGAAAAAGCTACATTTGCAAAGGCAGGTGTGCGTCGGAGACGAATACACATGCAGGTACAGAAAAGGACCAGTTCTGCAGTTTGGTATCTGTTTATGGGTCACTATATAGGAACACATTTAACACTACTTGGACTGTCTAATGCAGCCATGTCGGACACTTCCTCGAATGATCACACCTATAAGCCTCCTGGAGTCCATTTGTTGGGTCATAACAGACTCACCTTCGACTGCCAAGGTTTACATCAACAGCAGGGCAAGACCTGACAATGGGCCAGTGACAGAAGAAATGCAGGACAATGAGCACCACCACAGTCATGATCAAGACTGCTGTAGTCGAGATCATGAACATTTGGGTGGGATTTCAGAGGAGTTTTATGCACAACCACTAAGTGAGAGGTATGGTCAAAATGTGCCCTATTGGTTCTGTGGGATATGTGATGCCCACTGTTGAATGCCAAATAAGCTTGTGGAACAAAGGCTGAAAAAGGTAAGAAAGCAGTGAGAGAAACTAAATCTTCCTTGTCTAATGTCTTCACCAAATCTTGCTGGGTTTGTTTCTTTTCTTGTAAGGTGAGTTCTGATGGGCTGACAGAACGTAATTCTGCGCAGGGAAAGACAGGAGATTGTGTTCAGAGGTGCTTTTTTGACAATCCTTTTCCCAATTGATCGTTTTGTGGAACTGGGTCCATCGTCACGCACATTTTTCAGTGAAGAAGGCTTTTCAAGAGAGAAAATACTTGAACTCATTTTCACATTTTACGAGGTAGAGAATTGTAAACCCTCTTGAGTTTCAGCTGAGTGGCATGTTATTCTGATATCTTGTGCCTTATGTTTGAATGTACTTACATCTTGTGAAGATGAATTTTCCAGGCCTATTTGTCCATCGAAGAGATTGAGGTAGCTATTCATACAGATTCAAAGCATGCAGACCGCCTTCGAAGCATTTACTCCTCCAAGGATACTGAGGAGCTTGGCTATGTACCAATGAGACGTGCAGAATTTCTGGGCAGCAGGCGGCAGTTTGAAGGTCTGAAGCGCATAGGTCAAGACAACACTGGTCAAATGTATGATCTTCTGCTTAGCTCTTGATGGTGTTGGTTTTGTTGATGTGGTGGATTCTTTTCTTGCATTTAACACCACAAGAGTGCATCTTTGGTGAATTTAAAGAGGATGGTTTGGCCAAGTTGTCATTCACCTTGCAGAAAGTTTAACAACCAAGTTCTTGCCTGTTTATTACACCCAATGCATATTTGGTCCTCATGGCCTGATTTGGCTTGATTCACCTCGCAAGATGTGCACACCTTTTCTTCTCTCTTTGGTTCCTCTCTTGCCTTCTGCATTTCATCTGCCTCCTTGATATCTTGTAATTGTCAGCAACCATGGACTGATGTTTGAGATGGAGACACCCTCATGCTTAATGGCTTAGGTGATAGTGTCATACATCATGTGCTCGATGAGGCCTAACTTTTTCCAAACTCAAGAATTGTGTTATCTTCATGTGTGTTTCCCTTTGTGAGTAGCAATGGTCCATGAAGTCTCTTCACAGCCTCAAGGCAGCAGAAGCTTTGGATTTATCTTCTTGGCTAGATCCCTCATAGATAACTGATTCATCACTGGTCAATCAATCTTTACATTCTTCACATTCTTGTCTTGGCTCTTCTTTTGTCCTTGTTTGTTCTCAATTATCTTGTTTCATGAAGTTGAAGAGGTTCTTTATCACTATATTTCAAATTTATGGGTCGTATCCTTAAGAAAGAGGAGATTGTCAAGTGTGTTTTGTAAGTTGAATTGGGCCAAATTCACGTTCAAGACATGGTGAAGACCAAAAAAGTGTTTGGGAATCAAGGGGAGGTGCACTTAAGACCTGAAATGAATCTTCACTTTTGGGGAATTAAGACTCTATCATTCATACTGTTCAAAGTGAAACTTGAATTATTGATTTTTTAAAAAATTGAGTGATATTTGGTTCATATGGAAGCTATAAAAAAAATGCACCACAATCTAGAAAGAGCTTGTTTCTCCACTTGCATAATTGTTTCATGGTTGCAATACCCTTTTTGAAATTGTTGAAAGATTTCCAAAAACGGTATTGCAACTTTCAAAATGTGATTTGGAGTGGCAAAATGTCTTCTAGTTGGGGATTTTGGCAAAATGGTTGAAATCTCTTGACATGGGCAACAAAAAAGTTGTGTTTTGTATTCCATTTGGTTGAGTTTTAGGGAACCCCATAAATTGAAGTCCACCGAAGTGTTTCAATTTCAAGAAAGGATTTTGAAGGTCTTAAGGATTTTCCCATTTTGATGTAGTTCCCCATTGAGACATATAGATATATTATATTGACTATGGTGCCTCTATGGTGGTAGGTTGCGGAGAATTCTATATTTGAGTTCATGATGAATCCATAATCCAATTTTGACTCTAGTTGCATTGAATGTCGTATTTGTTTGTTTTGTGTAGCTAAGTTGAATGGAAGTTGTTGACAAAGAATGTTTATTTAGCTTGGTCCTACTCAAACTCTTAGCCCCTTGTTTCATTTGGGAAGAGTTAAGGAATGTGCTTCAAGTTCAAAATTTCCATTTTTACATAATTGACGATTGTTACTAATAATATTTTATGAGCATGGTTGTGTGTCACAACCTTGTTTTGTCTTATGAATGTAAATTAGATTCTTCAAACAAATAACAAAATGCCATCTCAAATCATACACAAAAATAAATTCCAAAGTAAACACGAAAAAATTTGTTTGTGCAAAAATGTATATAATTGTCTAGATGAAAAAGGACACAAACTCTCCACCGAGATGGATTAGTTTAAGTCTTGATGAAGAATGCAAGACTAGAAATTTTTTATTGTTACAAATGAAGCCAAATGCTAAAAACATACATATGCACATGAATTAATCAAATTCATAAACATTTCCAAATTGTAATTAACATCACAATCATGATTTTGACATTTTGCTCGCCCATTGAACAACCAAAAAACTCATCAACACATAATTACAAACCACATGACACAATATTAGTCTACTTAACTTACTAGAAAAGGCAAACCCTAAGTTCTAAGGTAAGTTCATGCACCTTAGTAAGCCTTTGATGCGAAGCCATTAAGATAAATGTGTGTTTGTGTTTAAATTTAAGATTAGGTTTTCATGAAAGGAACAAATTTGCAAACCACACCCAAGGATCCACTTCTTGATCTAAAATATTTGGAGTTTGTTATAAATTGGGCATATTTTTATTCAATAATTAAAATATTGAATTTCCCAATCGAAGGAGCTTGGAAAATATAGAATAACCATTTTTTAAATGTGTATTTGGATTTTCTCTTGACAAGCTTAGTAAGTTGATTCTTGGTTAATGTTAGGGCCACATAATTTGAAATTTCTTTTGATTTAAAAGGTGTTATAATTACATGTGCACATGTAACAAGATTATGATTACTAAGAATTATTGTTATAAGATCATAAATTGATCCCCCTCCCCAAGCTACCTTGCTAATGTGATTGTCGCAACCTAAATTAATTCACATTTTTATTTGTTATTAAAATTTTGTATATTCTTTCACTTACAATTGTAAATTATTCCACTCATCAATACCAAAGATAATCAAATTGACATGTACGGTCAAAATGTTGATATATTTTCATTTGTTCTTTGAATCTAGCAATATGAAAATAATATTATAGAATTTTACAAATTTTCCATGAAATCATTTAATTCACCATCAATCTTCACCCATTGAAAGATTTTGAAAAATTGTGGGCCTATTGCAATAAGAAACCCACGAAATCATATCAATTTCAAAGATAATATTTAAAGAGGATTAACATTTTATTCAAAATGTTGTGACCTAAATCAAATTCAAATAATGTAATACCTTTTCAAGTTTGGCACTTGGGTGCCTAATAATTATTTTATTTTTAAATATCCACTTTAGTAGTAAACATGATAATTAAAAGAAAATTAGGCAATAAATATAATCAATGTTTTGGGTAAGTTTTTGAAATTTAAACCTTTAACATAATAAGAAATTTTTAATAAATTTGTCATATTTATTTTTTGCAAAAGTGGGGAGACATAATTTCCACCAATAGGATAGATAAATGTTCTCAATTATTGGGTAACTTCTCCATGCTTGTAGACTAGGTTGAAGCAAGAAGCTCATCAAATTCCACCAATTTTTGTATTTGTTTCTCTTATAATTTCTTTAAGTTTTAGCATTTCCAACAAATATTATAATTAATCCAATGCATATGACAATAAATAAATAGTGCAACATCTTGTTTTGTGATCATCACAAAGTTTAGCTTGATGATGGAAACATAATGATAATGCATTCTTTTCGAAATTTGTACATGATTTCTTGAACAAACATATATGGCAAACGTGAGCCCGAGTCAATGGTGATTAAGGTTTATAGTTCATGCAATCAAAGATTTCCTAAAACATTGTTGCTTGGGTTTGAGTTATATTGTCTTTAAGCACACCAATCTCTAGCTTTCATGACATTTTAATTTTCTTTCATATAATATGATGCCCACAAATGAGTTGATATTATAAGGTCTAATGTTTTGACAAATGCATCTATTTAGGTGTTTTTACATCATTGTTCAATAGAGTGTGAAAGATTAAATGTTCAATTTTTTTTAAAAATTTAATACATAAAGTAATGATATTGATAATTGATGGAATTGACCATAGTTTGTCCCAAATGGCTTACATCATGGTTAAGTTACTATGTTCATTTCTTTTCTTGTAAACAATTTGATGGACAAGAAGAAGTTGAACAATGTGATTTGCCAAATGATGATTGTATGCTTCCCAAAAGAAAATACTTGAAATATCAAATACATAAAAAATTAATGCAAGGTTTTTTTCAAAAATTAGATGAATGCATACCATACAAAAAAAAGTTCTTCGCACATGAAAAAGCTTAATTGTGAACAAAAAGGTATTGTCAATGACATTTTGTGCAAGAAAAATAAATATTTGAGAAGACCTTTACATATTTTCTTGACAAGAGGAGCAAGGTGCAAACATAGGAAAGATTTTCACATGAATATGTATTATACAAAACATGTTACAATATTGCATAACATAAATTATAAATACCAATCCATTTGAAACTTAAAATTATGAAATTAACATACATAGGTAAAACATCATTTGAGATCAATAACTCCACAATACATTATGCACATGTGATAAATATTTCACTAAACCCAAGTCAATAAATTACTTTTTAAAAATGACATTTTCATAATAATTTATGATAAACTTTGTTTGGTAGTGGTAAATGAAATGTTTTTAGTGAGCAATAAAATATTAATCTTTGGTGATTATAGGTTGCTCGTGATAAAACAATTCCATAATGAATTCATTAGTGGTCTTGACATTATAATGATAATATATTTCTACCAAGTTCCACTAGTTTGAGATCCATTGATCTTCAAAGCAAAAGGTGATGGCCTTAATTTTCTCTTGACAAAATTTTGTCAAAAAAAAAAAAATGTTATGTGTTACAAGTCATGTGACAAAACAATGTAAATATTTAGAGCTTTGAACAATTTCACAAAATTTTGAAAACATAGATTTCATTAATAGAATTTTTTGAAAATGTCATTTATAAAATATATTTTATCATATTTATTTTACACAAATCTCCAAAAATTTACAAATATGTACTTCGAAAGATACACCATCATACAAATTGACCAACCATAATAATTGAAGATTTTAACATAAACACATGTTAACAAAAACGCTTTGTTTGACAACATTACATAATTTTATGAACGAATACAATCTCAAACCTGTTTCTTTCAAAAAATGTCATTTTTAATCATACACAAATAAATCATATATGGACCAATGCACAAGCACAACAATCTCATTTTGGATCAATGCAAGCTTATTATATTAATCATAAACCTACATATATTTTCATTCAAATTATCACATTATGTCTTTCAAAAAAAAATTATCATGAAATTATATATATATTTGTTTGTTTATTTTCATTTTCACGTTTACTCAATAAAAGGAAATTACATATATTCAATAGTAAGAAAGCACACCATTATGTTAATTTTTCTCTATCAACCAATTTATATCACCATGATGTCTTACTAATGTCATGTAAAAATTCCTCACAATTTCAATTTGTCAAATTTTTTAGATATATTGTAAAATTGAAAAAAAAATTCCCCACAAATTATTTTCAGAAAATAATTTCCATATAGCAAGACCCATGGATTTGTTACATCTCGTTGATTGTTCACTCATGAAATATCTCCGTGTTTACATGTAAAGTAAGTTATAGGCATGAGTGAACAAGAACCATTGATGCACCGTGATGGATGGATGGTGAGTGGACAAGAAATAATGTTCCATTGGGTTTGAGCTCTCTAGCTTGCCACAATGTTGGCTCAAGGTTGTGTTTTTACTACCTACTAACAACTCCCTAGCCCTCACTTAAACACTAAACATCTACATGTATTTATTTATATGATCGACACACATACATTCCTTTTAATCTATTCACAAGACTTGTCTTTTAGGATAGGTTACAAAGGTGAAAACCATAGTGAACCTAATTTTGATTCCTCCCACAATTGAGTAAGAGAGCACTCCAAGACATTTCATAGTGTATTTAGAAAACACCTTATGTCTACGAATATCCTTCATAGAAAATAAGGAAGGTATTATGTGTACAAAATGAAAAGGAAATTATGCATGTGTATAAGATTGCTCTTATTCTTAAGGAATAGGTGTAAGAACACTTGGCACCCTCCACCTCCTAACTTACATATAATTAAGTTGATGATAATGTTCACCTCATGCATGATGATGGGTAAAGTCCATGGGTGGGGGACATTCCTAAAATGTGAGTACAAACTACAAATTTGGCTATTGACAAGTCCTAGGCCCTAAGGTGAGGGCATTCCCAAAAGTTTGTGGTGGGTTGGTAAGAAATATAGTTGTAGACCTAATTATAATTTATTCAAGGGGTTGGTAAAATTTAATGTTGTATACCTAATAAAAATTTATGTCTTCGGTTTGGTAAAACATATTGGTGTTGTAATAAGGATTATTGGGCCCTATGCCATTGGCCCAAGCATATTAAGCCTTTGAAGGTCACCCATCTTAATACTATTCAAGTTGAAGTGAATTTAATTTCAAATTTCTTTGTGAAAAATATTTTAAGTAATTTTCAGAGATGAAAATTATTTTTAATTCAATAACTTTTGTTTTGTTGGTTTGCAAATTGTGAAACAACAAACATGGATATAGCTTGTCAAGAGCTTTTAAGTAGTACACTTGAGCAAATTGGGTGCCTTATGGTTTGGGAGGGTTAGGGTGTGATCATATTCAAACAAAACAAACAAGCAAACACCTATTTAAGTAATTTATGTGTAATAAGGTGGATTTGCACAAAGGTTATTAATGAAATAGAAAAAAAGAATAAATTAACTCTACTTTTATCTCATTCACGAAAATTGAGTTGATAAATGAAATGTCATTGAGAGAAACTTATCCCTATAAATAACTTGCTTCAAATTTTCTAGATTTGATTTCAAGATCGGGTGAAATAAGGAGGTTAGTTTCACACCTTTAATTCAAAGGATTAAACTTCCCCCCTCATGTTCTTGAAAAAATTGTAATGAAATTATACTGTCATTTTTTTTTCAACCATGTTCTCCACATTTCTTGAATTATGAGAAACCGCCTTATTTTTTTTTCAAGAGAATTGAAGGTCTATGAATGAGATTATCTGCGCCTTTGACCACCTTTTGACCTAATTAACATTAGTTGGGCTTAGGGTCAAGGTGTCAAAATGTAAATTTTGAAATCCATTAGGGATCTTTCTATGCATAAAGATTCTTTAGGGCTACACTTTGGTAATAAATGGCTTATGCATATTAGGTGTGCCAATGGGTTTTCAGTACTCTGCCACACATTTTAAAAATGAAGTGTTATCTCAGAACGTGATGTATATTGATGATCTTCTTATCCTAAAAGACGCCCAGGTTTGGGCATTTTGCTTTCATGTGTAGCTTGTCGACCTTCTTATCTCATATGGATAATATTTCATTTTTCTTCCTTCTTATATCTTTTGGTAGGTTTCGACATGAGAGTTATGCAAGATTGTGACGACACTATGGGTTTAGGATCATGAAATTTAAGGCCCCTTAACAAGGTGTTAGGCTCAATTACCCATATCCTTTAGTGGTATAGGCCTTCTTTATATGGAGGATTGTGCCCCATTTACTTTCCTAGGGAGTTAGACTTTAGTGGTTCTATATTTGTTTTATAGGTTTCGTATGTTCAATAGACCCGTTTTGGAGAAGTTTGTTTCTTAGGTTAGGGGGGGCCCACACCTACTTCAGTCACATTTACATGCAATGCGAGATGGCTTTCCTCTTGGAACTAGGGAGATACACCTTTCTTTTGAAAGTTTGGCGGTTATTGACACCCCATGTCTATAAACATTTATAATGAATTTCCACCATGACACATCCCTTAAGTCTATCTTGGAAGATGACTCCATTTCCTTAGTATTTAGAGCTTGCATTTGTTTTTGTTTGGGCAAGGGGGCAGGGCTATGGTTGGTTGTTAGGTCATTTATTTGTTTATTTCACATTGCACACTTTACTTTCACCTCAACATTGCATTTTTGTTTTGATTTGAATTAACTCTCGACATTTAGTTTTTTCACATGTGAATGTGGGCATGGGTTGAACATATCTAGCACACATTTAGTTCGTTGCCCATTTGGAGGTTAGCAAATAGCCACACATGATGCCATCTAAAATGTCATGTATGCCCTCATTTGAAAGAATGGGCATGTTATATGGAAAAAACGATGGTACGCCCTTATGTCAAGAATTTCATTTGAGCCAATATTTACATCACCCAAGAGGACCATGTTTTCGTTGCCAATGTGGTGGTTATTGACCTGACGCAAGAGATGGTGGCTTTGAGTGTCATTAATCGATAAGTAGGTGCAATTACAAAACTTAGTGCCATTGTTAAAATCCACAAGTGTAAATGATTTCATGAATGGCACCACTTTATTTTGATGGCCATGAAGGTGCATGGTGCACATGGGATGATATGGATTGTTTCATCAAAGAATGTGCCTATTTTTTCCACAATAGTCAATCAAAAGGTTATTTTGCATTCAATTTTTCAAGTAGCGTGTTAGTATTGCTTTTTAGCATGCTTTAGCTTCTATTACCATATTACTTTTTAAAGTTAAAGATAAATTAAATTGTTTTCAAATTTGTTGAATTTTTTGGATATTAATAGTTAGTTATGATGAAATTTTTAAAAATTCATGTGGCCAACTGAGTTTGATGCTTGAACCTCTCCAATAACTTACTGACCACCTAACCACAAAAGCAGTAAACTTCTCTTTTATAAGCATTTGGTTATAATAAATTTAATATATAGTGCTGAAATTTTCAAAATACATATTTTAATTGCCAAATTAAGAATTGAAAATTAAATTAATTATTTGACATTGAGGTGCCGAACTTGAAAAGGGATTATGATATAGAGAGGAAGATTGCATTAGCGAGTGATCCTTGTTCTAAACCTCCCATTATTATTAGATCTCACGATTTGCATGTAGGTAACATTAGAATGGTAGTGGGTGAAATAACTTCCTACCACAACAGGGACTAACTCTCCCCCCTTTTTTTTGGTTCCTAAGGGATGTGCATCTCTTAGCCTTTCTTTGGCCTTCCCTTTTTGTTTCCCTTGCGATGGTTCTGGCCATCGATTTATTATTGGATTTTGGTGAGGAGTTGAAGGGATGGAAGGTCACCAAGGTCATGACGTTGTAAAATGCATTCACACCAACCCAATGAATGATTCAATGTGGAGTTAAATGAATACCATTATGTATTTTTTATTTATCCCTTTGTATGAACAACACAAGTGTTAATTTACTCCTTAAATTTTAGTGTGGGATAAAACCCAAGACTGCAGGCTTTACCAAGTGTAAAGACTTGCTCCAGTTTTTTTTCAAATTTTTCCCCCATAATACCCAACATGTACCATGGGGAAAAAGATAGAAATTTTCATAGGGTTTTTCAAAAACGAGAATTCATTCCTATCGAAAGACATTTGGTTTTATTAAACACCCTTCAAAATGAGTGGAGGAAAATATATAATCATTCGGTAACATGCTCTCATATTCATTGTTTTTTTATTAATTCGATATCAGTAGATTCAAATATTTGTTTACTATTTACAATTTTACGTCCATTTGGGACTAGAGAGTCCATTAAACGAAAGGTAGATCATGGAGGACAGATTGTCCTTTGGTACTGGCAGCATGCCACAAACTTGGCCAAGGTGACTGTGTTCATAGTTTGCATGAGTTCATCAAGAGTGTTCGTGTGGGTGAAGGGCAAGGTCGAACAAAAACATTCCCTAACTTTTTGTGTATTTGGACATACAAGGAGTAGGTGTTCTTCATCTTCTACCTTCCCCAAGTCGCAGCCTCGACAAAGCCTCTCTATGTATGGCACGCCCTTCCACGCACCTAGCACTGCCTCAAGTTGCGTGTTGCCACACCGAAACCGGACCAAAGCTTTCTACAGTTGAACACAATTGATGTCACACAAGTATCTTTTGCTCTCGTATGACATACCTTTGAAGCGCAAGTATATTGTTTGCACATTGGTCCCGATCTCGTGGTTAGTAAAGAGTTTTCAATGAAAGCCAACCGCATATCCTTCACTCTTGTTACATTCAACATTGTGTGGGGAAGACCTGGAGGGGGTGGGGCCCCAACCTCCTGGTTGATCGGGCCTCTCGTCGTAGATCTAGCATTAACTGGCTGCATTAGCTGTAGCACGACTAGTTTAGCCATTTAAGTTCCCACCCGTACGTTGTGCGCATTGTACCAAAGTACTTGGCTTTCCGCCCAACCTTTTACCCCTACTAGATGGGTCGGATGTATGTGCGTTGTCCCAAGAACTGTTCCTAATGGCAGTTGAGTAATCCCCACTTGGAATGCATGAGTCGCTACAAGTTGAGGTGCCGTTTCCAGTGGTGATTAAACCGAAGGCAGAAAACCTGCCACCTCTTGGGGCTAATTCTGGAGTAGCCATTTTTTCACAGATCTAACCCAACATTTTTTTCCTGTAGCAAGCATAGCAAGCTGGGCTTCCCATGCCTTTCCCAAGATGTGGTTTTTAATGATCATGCTCACACGGTTATAGTACATCATCATTTATCCCCATGCAAAGTGTTCAAAGGGGAATTTGCCAAATTCTGCCAGCATGATGGACGTGCTGGTTGTTTTTCACACCCCGAGGAGGGACTTGAGGAACCCTCGATACACTACTTTAATAGCTTTTTTTTTGGAGTCCACCCAAACTTCACAGGCATAGCTTGCTATGGAACGCACCAACGTGTTGAAGAGGTCATAGTGTAGCTTAACATCCATAATATGTAGCTCCGCACAGTAGTGGTTTAGTGCATATAGCGAGTGCCTATTAGCAGTTGCTAGATGTTCCACTACACTGTCCAGGTTCAAGGTGGTATCGAACAAGATCCCCAAATATTTAAAGGTCTGCGCACGCTTAATAACGTCACCTTCAAACACAAACTCTTGGCATGGGTCAACAGAATTGAACACCATGACTTTTGTTTTTTTCATGTTCATTGTAAGTCTATGTTCAGCACAAAATTGTTGGAATGTGTCTAACTATTGTTACAGTCCCACCTCTGACTCCAACGTTAAAACGAGGTCATCTGCAAAAAACAATAACCATACGTGCATGTCTGTTAAGGCTGGTGCATTGCATTCTCTGTCGTATAAGCGCCCTTTTAAGGCAACCAAATATAGCCCAAACAATAACGGGTGGAGAGGACAACCTTGCTTCACACTTTGTTAGCATTAGAGGTGACACCCTTGCTTGGGTGGTTGATGCGTATGGTATCCTTGACATACATCACCTGCAGAAATCACAAGAAGTGTCCTTCCACCCTAAGGCTAGTCAACACCTGCCACAACTCTTCACGTGGTAGAATATTAAACACCTTTCTAAAATCCACAAAGTAATAATAAAGTGACTTCTTTTTTGCCTTGCTCTGTTCTATGAGAATTCACAATATGAAGAGTTGGTTAGTAGTCAAGTAACCTTTGCGAAACTTAATTTGACCTTTGGCACGCAGCCCATGTTGTTCAGCCCATTCGCTAATCAAAAATTCAAAAAATTGCCTTTTAATTATGTTGGGTATCAATTTGTTTTTTGGGACAAAATTTTTCCAAAAGGCAACATTCATATATATATATATATATATGAATATATAAACACAATTATTATTTTTTACAAAAAAAATTGCAAAAAAAATCATAAATTAATCTTTTAAGAAAGTATAGCCATAATAATAATTATTACTAATTACAATTTTAAACAGACCTTTCAAAATGTGTCTTTAAAAAAAAATTAAATTAAATTGTCTAAGAACTTTTGTCACCATAGCTACATTAAAAATTAAAAAAAAAAAAGAAAAGATAAAGTGTGAGCTTTACAAACTTAAACTGATTAGTAACCTATCCAACTAACAAACTGAACTTAAACTAACCTATTTACTAACTACTAACCTATCCAACCTTGGATTTGGTATTCAAACCGGATATCAATCTTAGGGATATCAAGTCTGACGGATATATTGGTCTGCATGTTGCTCCCTCCCAATGACCTAATTTCATCCTCCCAAAATGGACCCACTTAGAAGTAGTAGTAGTAGTGGTGGTGGTGTTTTTGTTGGTCTCCTATTCCCATTCCCCCAATCTAACAACAAAACCATTTAACAACAACCCAACAACAAACAAATCAACAAAAACAAACCAAACCAAACCAAACAAAATTGCACTTGTTTGTTTGTTTGTTTGTTTGTTCTTCATCGCTACTTTCGCTTTACAAACAAACACCTTTTCCTTTCAAATAGGACTCTTACTACATACACGGCCTTCAAATCCCTCCTTCCTTGCTGCAATCATCATCGCAGTTAGTTTGTACTGCGTTGTTGTTGTTGTTGTTGGGTCCTCTTTTTTTTTGCTCCTTTGGGAATCTTGTTGTTGTTGGTCTTCTTCTTCTTCTTCTTCTTCTTCTTGTGGGTCTCATTCCTCCTCCTCCTCCTCCTCCTCCTCCTGGTGGTGGTGGTGGTGGTGGTGCGGGCGATAGAGAGAATCTAGAGCACATGGCGGGACTGCCGTTGGAGCCACTGCACAACAACGGCGATCATCGCTTTCTATATGCCCCCGCTGGTGGTGGTGGTGGTAAGGTCGGTAGACGACGAGTAAGTAAAACTAGAAATGCTGCAACTCCTTATGAACGGCCGTCAGTTGGACGACATGCCTCTGCAGGTCCTGTGCAGGCTGCTGCCGTTGTGGCAAATGGCGTTGGTGGTGGTGAGGAGGCGGAGGAGGCGCCGGCTAGAAGAGGAGGAGGAGGAGGAGGAGGAGGGGCGTGGCTTGGAGTTGACTTGCTAGGGACTGCTTCTAAGCTCGTTACAAGCGGCGCTTCCTTGTTTTATTCTTCGTTTTTTGGACGGCGACAGCAGCAGCAGCAGCAGCAGGAGGATGCAACAGCGCCGCTCTCAGTCACCAACAACGGAGATAAAAACACTGGTTTTTGTTCTCTATCTCTCTCTGTCTCTCTGCGCTTTCTCTTCTTCATAGACAAATGGTTAGCTTTGCATCACAAGTTTTGCGTTCCTGCAAGAGTATTGTGAAGCGGGGAAACTGGATGTTGTCCCTTTGGTTAGGTCCCGTTTCTCAAGAAGCAGTTCCAAAGGTGTGTATTTAGGGTTGTTTTTTTGTCGCCAAGAAAATATCTGACTTCGGTTACCTACCCCCGTGGTAATGCCCTTCTTGCTTGCAGCGGAAGAAAATCACGATGGACATCCTGGAGTGCCACCAATGGCAGTCGAAGCTGTACGCTCTCTCTCTCTCTCTCTCAGGGCACATACTCCCCCACAGCTTAACCCTAAAACCTTAGGCCTTCTGGATATGTCTTACATAGTGTGCTTGCACATTTGCAGCAGTTTCAGAAACAAGAGACAGATCCTGTGAAAGGAAGAGAGAGAGAAAAGATGCGATCTCACTGTATTGAAAACCACATCCACTAGAGATCCACAACCATTGGCAATTTGCATGCATGCATGCACACACATAAAGACCATGCCCACAAATGAAAATAGTCATCATGCATCAGTGACTTGTTGGGTACTTTTGCCATAGAGGTTTTAGGGATAAAGATTGCTTGGCTACAGTAGTAGTAGTAGTAGTATTTCCTGCGAATCATCAAGCAGGAGATGATTGGTGTCAAATTCTGTATCTGTTGGCATATTATTAGGTTAAGGAATGTTGCAATGGGAGTAGTAATTTTGGGAATTTGGGATGGTGAACATGGGGATTTGATTTGGTTGAGAGATGAATCTTACAGGAGTTGGTGGACGGTGTGAATGACCATGGTGAGGAAGAGAGAGCTCATGAGCACAGTGGCATCAAGATCTCAGAAATCGAAGGATGGATGAAGAGTACAACATTTCCTAGGTGGGTGTCTTATTGTCAAGATCGCATTTAGACATGGAATGGACTATGGACCTGTCTATTCTGATTATGTTGTTGGTGTATTGCAAATCTTAGACCTCAGAATGGTGAAACCTAGGAATTGCTTGCCTTCACTGCCATGAATATTGCTCATGTTTCTTTTGTTTGTTTGTTCCAAATGTAGAGAGGAAGCTGACCGTTTGATAGGAATTTTACGGTCCTCTGTTGTGGACAATGGAGTGGATGTAAAGAAAGCAGCAGCAGCAGCTGCAACCACCCATGAAGTGAAACCTTTTACCCCTAACACTCTCCATCGAACTCGATCACCAGCTAATGGTGCTCAGCAAAGCAATGGTGTACTGTCTGATGCACAAAGATGGAGAGAGGAGCTAACGAAAAACCGGCAGGAACAAAAATTCAAATTTTGGCCTGTTGGATTTGATAGTGAGAATCATGCTTCTCCTGCTGCAGGAGGTTCTGAGGTATAACCTCTCTCTCTCTCACCCCCAAGGAATGACCATGAAAAGAAGTTTTCACGGTTTCCTGAGCTGGTTTGTCATATTGAACAAATCTTGTAGATTGAGCTGCAGAAGTGCCCTGCTAGATTTCTTTTGTGTCAAAAGCTGAAGCTTTATGCCTTGATTCCCCAATGTCTCTGTAGGATGCAGAGGTTCTTGATTCTTCACCAGTAGATCTTGCAAGAGCCTACATGGATGAGAGAGTTACTCCAGTAGCAGGACCAACTTCTCAGTTAACAGGAGCAAGGGAGAAACCTGTAACTCCATTGCAACTCTTGCCATACCAACCAATGCCACTATCATCAAGGCACCTAAGGAAAGGCTTCCAACATGAGAATTCACGGTCACCATATCGGGGGCTAATTGCATCACGCTCATTTCAGCAGCCTCCTTTTGTAAGACCGCCACCTCATCCAATCAGAGGAATTCAGGAGATTGTGTCAGAAGATAAACCACCTTCTCCACCTGTTCCTTGGACTGTGAGCCATCTGCCACCTGTCACCCCTCCAGGGTCAGCTCTTGGCTTGGCCCTCACTGAGGTACACACTGCCCTTTCTTACTGCAGATATCCCTTGCCTTTGTGTGTTGTCCATCTGTAGTAGGAAACAATTTGAACATGTTGTACATTACACAGGTTTGCTGTCTAGAGGAGGTAGCTGGCATTTGTAAGGACCAATATGATCAGCTGTTTCTATGCTGTATTATCAGCAAACTTGTTACTGTGGTTGATCTACTTGTGTGACGTTGTATTGTATGTGCTAGTTGCAGGGATCAAAAAAGAGGGCAGCAACAGCGTTGGATGATGGAGGATATTCTTCTGGTGGGCCTATGCGGCGGTTAAGACCACGGTCCTTCTTGTATACTCCAAGTCCAGTCAGGGTTGTGCCAAAGAGGCCTGGATTAGGCCAGTTTTCCACCCCAACCACAAGGGCTGTTCAAACAACACCCATGGAGGTCAAGCAGAATCCTAACACTGTGAGCAGTTTGGGCAGAGCTTTGTCAGAGGTCAGTAGCGTGTCTAACTCTCAGTCGCATATTGAGAGTTTAAACCCAGCAATTCTTTTCTCATGTATATATTGTAAAGTGGAGAAGTGTTTTTGTGCAGTAGCAAGGACTCTTAATCTTAAATATTCTCAGTGGACAAATATTCTCAAGGTGGTTGATTGTCTTGTTGTCAACTGGGTTAGGCAATGGAGATAAGTGTGGTCTTCACCAATTCATTCATTGACGGATGATGTGAACAAGTTAGAACCTCTTCTCATATTACTCTTGTGTGTTGAGTTCCCTACCAGGCAAAAAAGAGTGGACCTGGAACCAAGGCAGAAAAGGATGAGGAATTGAAAGGCAGTGCTGTGGCACTCAGAAGTCTTCCTGTTATTCCTGTACAATCCAGCGAAACAGCACGGAAGATTCTGGAAACTCTTGAAAGAATGACTCCAACACCAAGAGGCAAGTTGCTGGATGAGGAACTGGCACTTGCAAGAGAACAGCCAGCTTCAGAGCCCACTTCAAGTCTGATAAAAAATGATCAAGCTCACCTAACACAGGTAGATTCGTTTCTGTGTCTGTTTGTGCTTCCTGATTTCCTGTTACAGTTACTAGTCAAGACCACACTGGTCACTGTTGAAAGTCTCTGATCAGTGTGTGACTGTTTGTGCCTTATGTTTGGTGTTTGTGCCTTTGGAATCTGTAAAATTATTATTTCAAGGGCCTTCTTAGTCCTGAATTGGGGAGCATTTTAAAGACCACTTTGTCTTCAAAAGATCATACTCTTACATTCTTGTTGTTTCTCTCTTCTTGTTATTTTTAGTTCTGGTTTTGCCAGAACTGACATAATGGGTACCTTCAAAAGTGTTCCTGTGCAGTCTTTCCTCTTGCCTAACGGTTTCTGTTTGGAGTTTTCTCCTTTACCAATCTTGAGAATGATCATTTCAAAAGTTTCTAAAACTAAAAGCCATATGTGTTGAGAAATTCTCAGTACTTATGAAGATATACCTTCTCATCTTGGAAGTATGTGTTGAGGTGCAGGAGGCTCCAACCAACTACTTCCCCTCAGAAGGCCTCTCTATGCCTTCAGTTTAGATGCCTGCTTGTACAGGGACAAGCTAAAATTAAATGAATCTTACCCTCACAAGCTTGTTGCAGCTTGAGTAAAGGATACCTTTGACCTTTTAGATTAGCTGGCCAACATCATGATTGAGTCTTCTCTTGCTTCTGGGAATGTGACAGAAACTCAGGATGCAGATCTTGTATAATAATCTGGCCAAGATTTCTGTAGAATTGTATGCAATTAAAATTTGGGCAGATATAATATGTACTTATCTACACTCACTGCTGAAGTCAGTGGGTGGTCATGGCAGCTTGTTGCTGCTATTCATGATGAAGGTGATACCCTGACACTTTCTGAGCAACTCTCATAAGGTTATGACTGCATTCTTTGTCATGTTAGCTTCAAATTGTTGTTTTGGAGATGTGTCTCCATTGTCATAGATATAAGTCTTCTTTTCCATCCCATAGACATGTCTTCTTGTGGCTAGAGCAAATATTCTGCATCCAGGTACCTCATAGTCGCAGTGGTATGCTTAAAGGATTTGTTCATGGTACAGGAGGCCCAAATCAGTATCCTCTATGTTGGCCCTTCTCTATGCCTTAGGCTGAGATTCTTGCTTGTAAGGGGTGACTTAAATAACTTGAGTGCTAGCAAATATTTCACAGCATGACCATGTAACTAAGTCATGATGTTGGCCACTAAGTGTGCAGTCATGACAACCAGAGTGAGTTATGACAGAATTCACTCTGTTCATGTTTGGTTTTTGTTTGGCCAGAACTGAAATAATAGTTATTTCAAATTGGTACTCTAGATTATTATCTGCAATCCCATATATATGTTTCTCTTCTATCTGTCTTTCCTTGTTTGGTTCTTCCTTGTTTTTTCTTCCTTTTTTTTTTTTGGTCTTGTTTCTGCTTGGTGTCTTGGTCTTCTCTTTCATGTCTTTTAGAGTGGCCAGCATTTTGGCTGAGACCATGCAGGTAGATTCCTTTTTTTCTTCATTTGTTTCTCTCTAGTTTTCCTATCAGTTTTACTACGAAGTCTAGTTTCCTTGCAACTGTGTGCCCAGTGTCCTCATTTTGTGTAATTGCCCTTCTAAGGCATTGATGTCAGGAGGTGGTTTGCTGTGTCCACAGACCCAGGAGATTCCAGAGTTTCACAAAGTAAGAGATGCTGGACCTGCAGCCCGCAATTTAGAGAAGGATCTTCCCTGTGTTGAAGGATTTGCATGGAAAGAATCCACCCACAGCACAAAACTCACAGGGAAAGGGAAAGCTCCAGTCTTTGGCTTTCCAGAAGTCTCTTATGAGAAGAAGATCACAGGTTGGTACCGTACCCAGTCATGGGACTTCTTTCTTTCTTCCAGTGGCAGTTCTATGATATGTTGCATCAGAATTGCTACTGATATGGGATACTGGTTGTGTCCCCTTGGGGGCATACCCTTCATTTTGGGCAAGCGGAGGAATCACCCTGCAATTTTTTCCCTGTCACATATTGCAACTGACCTTATGATGATGGATACACCAAGTGTGTTTTGTTGTGAGGGACTTTAAGAGGAAAAAGAAATGGTGGATTGTTGAAGAGCTTGTTTGTAGTTGAAGAATTTACTCAATGCCATGCTTACTTTCACAGGTCAAACACTGGATGGTTCACGTACAATTACAGGGTCTGCCAAAGAGACATTGGCAAGTTGTAAAGAGCCAGAGGAAACTGTGCCTGGTGTTGGTCCAATTGTCACCAATAGCAAGGGTTTCCGGATAAGTGCTGCTTTTCAAGTATGTTGATTTTACTTCACTATTCTGTGCTCATTGTAAAGAAATTAGGAGTTAGAGAAAAGGGGGGAGAGTATGTTTTATTCTCTGTCCTCTTTTTATCTCCAGCAAGGAAAGAGATCTGTATCCAAACACCATTTTCCTTGGGAAGCCTGTTACTGACTTTGATGTAGTTGAGCTGTGCAAATTACTGTAAATGCTGAAACAAGTTTGTCCAGTGGGGTATGTGCAACCTGAAAGTGGTCATCTTCATGTTATTGTGCACAGGAATCTGGGTCAGATGATGAAAGCCAAGCTGCATACACAGGTTTGCATGTGTCAACTATCTCTACTACAAGCACAAGTTCCATAGTCAAGCCTGTCTCTCAGGTTGTGTTTTCTGATATTATCACTCCTAAGTCAATGTCTACCATAATTCCACCTGTAATGGGTGCCCCAGCCAGTGTGGAGACAAATCCGTATGTGACATCCTGGAATCCTATCAGCTCCAGAGCTGGTAGTCCAGGTGGTTTTACTTTTCCTTCATCAACCCAATCAGGTGCATCTTTTGAGGCTCCCTCAACACCAAAGGCATTCCCCACTGCAGCCGCCAATAATGGAGGTCCAGCTTTCAAGTTCTCTTCAGATCCTATTGCAGGGAAACTGGTTTTTTCATTGCCATCAGGAGTGGTAGAATCAGCTGAGGACAGTGATCCATTCAACCGCAAAAACTTCAAATTTGACAGCAAGCCAGAACTTGTTTTCAGGTATGATCCATGTACAGGTTTTGTTCTGCATTTTTGTAGAAGTCTTACTGCATTGTTCCCTAATTGTGGAGATTCTTGGGCGATGTTCATAACAATGCATAGGCTGATCTTTACAGTGCTCTTCTTTCAGTATTGGCATTTATTGATGAAGTTGTTTGTCAATCTTATTTCAGTCCTGCAGTTGCCACCACTGCATCAACACCTCGATCACTTGCAATTCAGGAATCACCAGTGGATTCAGTTGAATCAACTGAGGTCACAGCCAAGAGTAACAATCTGCCAACAATTGGACAGCTGGCTCCTGATTCCCTCTTCCCACATGCCTCTCTAGCAACCACGTCTCCCAATTTTTTGACAACAAGCTTTTCTAGTGCCAGCACACAATCTGAACCAGGTAAAGTGACTTCCTAATGGACCATCAATTCAGAAATAGCACCAAAAGTCTAGGCAGGTGTGATAAACATACATGGCTTTCCATAAGAGGGGAGAAAGATTACTTTGTTGACAGTTGCACTTTGCCTTTCTGCTGGTGCTGCCATTGAAGGGGTCGTGTTTGGATGGATCTCAGGGGTATGTTCCATACATCTTTGTTAGTTCTTGTGCCAGTGATCCTTGGGAAATTACTGTTTCTGTAGCAACCTTCAGAGCAGGCAAAGGTGATGATGAAACTAATACTCATGAGTGCCAACAAACAACCTGCACTTTGAGCACCTGAGATCATTCATCTGATCCCCAAATTGCACATTGTTTGCAGGGAAAGCAACATCAACAAGCTTTGGTACTTCTGCTGGGTACAACCCCACCTCCGAGCAGCATGCAATCTCAAATCCAAGTAGCAAGTTTGCCTTGGACATGAACTCGTCAGTTACCCCAAGCAGCAATATCCATGTTTTTGGTTTCGGCAGCACAAAATCAGCATCAGTACCACCTGCTCCTGCAACTGTCCCCCAGGCAGGCACAAGTTACAACATTTCTGGGACCAGCAGTTTAGCAGCCACAGCTGCCACTTTGTCTCCTTTTACATTTGGTTCCTCCTTTGTGTCACAACCGAAGAAATCTCCTTTCCAATTTGGAGCACCCTCAGTTCCTTCATCCCAGATCACTTCACCTTCAACACATTCACCTCAGGCTGATGAATCCCAGAAGAAAATGTTTGACCAGGAAATCAAGAACACATCCATCTCCAGCAATGTATCAGGTTTGTGCAATGGCCTATTTGGGATTGTAACCAAGTCTTTTTTTTGCTTGCAATGGCAATCCTCTTTGACTTATATATTCCTTTTGGTGTTTGAGTAGACTCCATTGTTGTTATATGTTCTGAAGATGAGATAGGTGGAGTGAGAGTGTTTAGTGCTAGCATTAATCTGGATCATGTCACAGGTGCCCTGTCAGCAGGTGTAGCTTTTGGGTTCACAACTATGTCCCCAATCTCCTCAACTTCAACATTCTTGGGAGCAGGAGGATTAATATCAGGCAGCTCCTCAGCAGCCAGTTCTAACTCAACTCCATCACAAGCACTCTTTGCTACACCTTCCATTGGTCAAGGCATTAGTTCTTCAGCTTCAGTGTCGACAGTTGGCTTTGCAGCACCAGCACCCTTGCCTTTTGGCTTAGCTGTTCCTACAACAGCTCTTTCAAATCCAGCAACCAGTACAACAATTGTGCCTTCTCCTCTTGCTTCTGGGAGCACTCCAAATCACTTTGAAGCATTTAGTGGTCCTGTTTCTGTGTTTGGCACAACGACAAGCTCTGCATTTGGATCAAGCAACTTAACCACCCTTCCCACATCGACTGGAGCATCAAGCGCCCCAGCTATTGCTGTACAAGGCACCAACAACCAGGCCTTTGGAGGTTTTTCCGATGATGTGGCTGCCCAGCCTTCGCCTGTGCCTTCTCTCTTTGGATCAGGATTTGGTGCTTCTGCAAACCTGGGCCCCAGTCCACCCTCTTCCACCTTCTCATTTGGAGCTCCATCTACTTCCTCAACAACTAGCACCTTTGCATTTGGGTCCTTAGGTGCTGCTCCCAGTAGTGGATTCTCCTTTGGTGTTGCAAGTGGCTCTTCAGCTGCAAACCCTTTTTCTTTTGGAGCAAAGCCTGAATCCTCATCAACACCAGTGTTTGGGTCAGCAAACTTTGGGTCTCCTTTTGGGTCTTCTCCCAATTGGGCAGTGGCCAGCGATGCAAATGCTGAAAACCACATGGAGGATAGCATGGCAGAAGAACCTCCTTTACAAATGGCTTCTGGTGTGGCATCTTCACAACAACTCTCTCTTCCTTTCAGTGCTCCGCAACCAGCAGGATCAGCACATTTTGTTTTCCCCCAACAGTCCACTCCTGCTGGACCTGCCTTCAGTTTTGGGGGCCAGCCTAGTCCTCCAGTGGGAAATGCTTTTGCACCCACTGGTTTGACTGCTAACCCATTTACAACTCCTGCACAACAGCATAATGGCAGTGGACTCAACTTTGATGGTGGTTCCTTTGCACTGGGATCATCAGGCCAAGAGACTAGTGCTAAGACTAATCGTAAGTTTATTAAAGCCAAAAGGATAGGCACCACAAAGAGGAAGTAGTCCTACTTTGCCTTTTCTTGTATTTTTGAGGGACAAAGAGACATGTGAAGAAAAGAGTTGGGGAAATCCAGAGGCTTAGAGTTGGCAAGGAAAGTGTTTAAAGAAGTGCTTGCAAAGAGTGACCAAAATAAAGTGCTGAAGGAGGAAGAGGAAGAAGGTACTTGAGAAAGGAAGAGCAGGCAAGTCATATGCAATTCCCATGTTTGTCCGCTGTAGATTTTGTCATACAATTTCATTCTTTTTGGGCTGATCCATGATCTCCACTTTGTCATCATTCCATGTTTTCATAGTATGCTTCTTGCTTGTGGTAATTGTGTATCACCATTCTAATCAGAGTGTTGCCTCATTTTACTATGCTCAATCACCTCATGCAGTCCTCTTAAACTCTTCAAGATGCAGGTTGGGAGAATGTGAGAATGTGAGAATGTGACTTGTAACACTGATGTTCCTTGTGACATCATAGTGAGACCTGCTTCTTATCTCAATGTGCTGTAACTTCTGGGTGTCATCATTGCATGCTGAAGCAAGTTGCTCCGCGCCCATTTGATCCCAACAGTCTATATGCCTAGGGTTAGTGGCGTTTTTTCTCTGAAAGGCCACAATTCCTTGATGTGGCATTTTAAAGGTTCTGTAGTCGGGTTTCATGTCTTGGTAAAGATGTGTTGCTGTAGTTGTTGGGTGTTTTTTTTGATGGCCTCCTGTGGAAGTTGTTTTGTGATATGCATCTTACCCTGGCCTTTGTTACGCTGGTCCTGTAAGATGGGTTTGCTTTAGTTTGTAAGGATGCGGTAAACCCTGGTGGAGACCCAAAAGGGAAGGCGAGGGTGGAGATGCCGCACATGCATAGGCTTGATTCTTTGCCCATACTTGCTAACCTGCAGCATTTAAGAACAGTAGGCTACATGTAATTCATATTGTGTTACCTGCAAGATCTGAACATGTATCATCACTTAGGGTAGATGCGTCTATCACCAAACACTTTGGCAGATCTTTCTCAATTCTTCTTCATTTTTGTAGGAACTATTTTTGTGTAAGAACAAACTTGCAACTTCTGAAAAATGGTGTCCAACCAAGGTGAACTTGAAATGGGACTACTCTTTTTTTGGTTGATTTTTCTTGGTCTCAAGGGATTTCAGTTAGGGACTAATTCCATAGAAAAACAAGCTGTTGGGAACACAGGGCCCCTGCCTATGTATGAATGTATATATATTTAAATAAAATAATTGCAAGGAATTGTTTTGGGAAGGTCTATGTGATTGGAATAAAATGAGAAAAAATAATGTACTTTGTTGTGCACAATGTATTATTTACAATTTGAAATTTTTGAAAGTTTAAACATTCTAAGTTGAAGTGAAGGATTTAAATTGGTAATTGTGGTAGAATAAATAGAGGTCATTTAAATGAAAAATATATAAATTTGTGGTTTGTCCAATAATCTTATGTTCATCCAAAAATGCCATTGTTGTGTTCTTGCATTAGTCCTTGCATGAGCTATTTTGCATATTATAAACAATAGTGTGTACTTTCAAAAGATATGAGTTTCAAACTATATTTTTCCGTATAGTTTTGTAGTAATATTTATTGTTATCTTTTGATTAACATGTTTACACTAAAATCTCCAATTACTATAGTTAGACAATATAGAGTTTTTTTTTTTTTTCTAAATTGTTTTAAAGACATAATTGAAATAATTTATTTTATTTTAGGTGGTTTATTGTGGGTATATACAATGTTTCACATGTATTTTTACTGAAAATATAGAAATAAATTCAACATCATGATCTATCACAATAAATGATTGTGATAATAACATAGTTTTGTCATAATGTATCATCATTCCATGTTGATCCTAATAATATAAAATGTTTAATTTGTTTAGTATGAATTTGTTTGTTTGCATTGTATTTTGTATTTTTGTTACATGTCAACAAAGAATGTGAAATGTTAATAAGTTTGGATGTGCTAGCACATCTTCAAAGAGTAATTTAGAAACCAAGTACTCAAAGATTTTATGATTACAAATTTTGAAAGAAATAATTGATCTAGGTCATTACATGCATTTGTTTTGGGACATGACATTTCTTCATAAGTACTATTCATTTTTTTGTATTTGATAAATGGAGAAAGTAGACAAAAATTATTTTTGGAATAAATTTTAAATTATGATGTGTATATTAAATCATGTTTTGTTACACTAGTTGAATCATTATTGTTCCCTAAAGACAATATTACCTTGATATTTTTGATAAGCATAGTGGTTGGTCTTGTAGTTCTATAGACTCGCACCAATTGTATATATTATGGATAAAATTCAAGGAAATCACAAGTCCTTAAATGTCCTTAGCATCAACACAATTAAAAACAATGAGCATACATGACTTGGCACTATCAACCAACATCTTGATGGTGCCCAACTACTCAAGACCATCCATGTGGATGAAGCTTCAAATAATGTGCATAGAAATAAATTTGAGAAAGCATCAATGTTCTCAACAACAATTATCCCTTCCAGTCTCAACACAAACATCTAGTCTCCCATTTCAAATCTATTTTTTTAACATTACACTAAAGTTTATGATTTTAACATATGCATGAATGTTTAGTTGTGGAAAGAAAGTGATCACATATTTGAAACCAACAATTAAGGTAATGGTTATGAAATCAAAAAAACATCGGTCAAATTGTAGTGGATATATTTGTGCCCATTCCCCCACAACATCTCATGAACCATGCCTACTCAAGATTCATCCCTCACATGATGCACCTAATATGTTCTATTGATCCTTTGTAATAAACACAACATTCAAATGTGTTGACCTCTTCATGCTAGGACTAGGGAGTGAGGCCATTAGATAGTTGCACAACAAACTTATTACAAGCAATGCAAGAATAACAAAATGGAGAAACAAGTTCTTGCAACCTAATCAAAAAAGAAATAAAACCTTCCTAAACCCATTCAAATACAAAAACTTTCTACATACTATATATATATATATTTGGGTGAAAGCACATTAAGGTGTAACAGTGTCAAGCACATATGGAAGTTCATAATTGCCTAAATTAACACTACAAAGATAGTGTGAAGGCAACATACTTAGAATCACACATGTAATTTTGCAGGTTATCATTAGAAATTCATTATTAAAAAATTCTAACCCTAGTTTACCTTATGGATAATTTAAATTTGACATATGAACTTCTAAATTCTTAATTTCATTAAAGAAAGGACTTAATGGGAAAAAAACCATAATTCAAGGTACATAGAAAAATTTGGTCATTAAATCTTTTCAAAAGAAATTTTTTGGTATTAATGTTATCTCATCATATTATCATTGAGTCTTTTATTCAACAAAAAACATTATATGAAGGTGTATGAAGTCCATATCCATTGATTATGGATTATTACAAGTTTTTGGGTACTTTTTAAAAGGTCCATTATGTTATGACAAATTCAAAAACTATTAAAAAAATTCATATAATGTGATTATAGTATATATGACATTGTAATGTTGATTCCTTTATTAATGTAATCATTTCTATTTAATTAGCCAATTACAAATCTCAAAATCTTGTAAAAAATGCCTTGTGACAACATTTTATGCATAGTGTAGTGTGCTTTCACCCATTTGCAATCGCTCAAACTTTTAAAAAATATAAACATTCAAACAAGTTAGTAAAATTATTGTTATACAAAAATCCATAGCATAATTTAATATTTGACTGTAGACTAGGGCTCACAAAAGCTTTAAATAAGGGATTACAATATGTTAAGGTCATTTTGTTATTATAATCAATACACATAATTAGGAAAAAAGTTAATATTAGGGTCACAATACAATGACAAGACAACTAATTAAACCTTACATGGTGAAACCAATGAATTAAGGAAAACACAACTACACAAAACAATGACACCTATACATCCATGCAACTAATACACAACAACTCAAAACCCAAAAATGACTAATAATCACATCACTAATCCAAAATTTACAAATTGAAGAACTTCAATCTATAATCAAAAAATTGTTAAGTTACTTATATTTTTGTAGATCTTTCAAACAAATTCACAATCAACAATATCCATATGCAACATAATTTCTCCTTTGCATTTAAATTTCTCTACTTCATTCTCTAGAAAACACAACAAAACAATAATAATAAATCTTGCACATAAAACATATCAACGTTGGATTTTTTTGAAACAATCACAAAAGCTAATTTTTTAATTGCCAAACATTAGGGGGGGAAAAGAAGTAAAATTTGCTAGATATTTACATTTGGTTTTTGATATGTGGCCAAAAATATAGATAGATAATTAAAGATTTGTATTTCATATTTGGTTTATAGTTAGATTTGACTAAATCTTCTTAGTGATGATTTCCATTTTGGCTACAAACAATTTTTTTTTGAAAAAAATGCATTGATAGGCTGGGTCTTCATACAACTAAAGGAACCAATGTTAAATTGAAAAAATAAAATAAAATATGGTAGACAATCTCAATTCTTAAATGAAGTCAAACACATAAAATATTAGAAAGGAGGGGGTCCAATTTCATGTAAACACACAACCTTTATTATTTATGAATTATTATTTTTAATTGTGGTATGCAATTAAAAAAACTAATATAATTTTTTATTTATTATTTTTTCCCCAATTTTGTTTGGCATAATTTGAACTTTTGAAGCATTTCATCTTGGTTCCAATGGATTTGTATGTTTTTTCATGGACTATTTCAAGCCTAACCAAGATCTTGACATGCCTTTTAACACATTAACATTGTTAAATGACATATCCAAATTGTTTGTTAGTGATCTTTACAATATGATTTTTCAATGTTCATCCAAGGTTCTCACAATGTCCAAGCGTTCATCAAGATATTAATGTTGCCCAATGTCACATCAAAATAAGTTAATCTAGGCCAACATTTAAGTCGGACTACCCATGTCATGTTTAACTTGAAATGATGTTTGGTCACCATAGTCTTATGGTGATTGAAAAAGAATTTCCGGTTGACAATTGAAATATTTTTATGGAAAATTACTAAAAAACATTGGGCAATGATCAAAAATTTTGATTGTTTGATCAATTGGTGGAGATCGAGCCATTGTCAGTAAAATAACTAAATATTTCCAAATGATGACAAAAAAATTTCCAAGTGATGATTGATTTTTATTTTTTTTGGTCAACAATTGAAAACTTTCAATCACCCAATTTGGTGACAAAAAATTTCCAAGTAACAACTAAAATTTTTCAATCACCAAATTTGTGGTTGCCCAAATGTTGATTGAAAAACTTGATGACCAAACATTCATAGTTATCAAAATCAATTTGACCAAAAACATTTTCACCAAAAAATATGTCAATGTCCAACTTGATGAACAAAACTACCATGTCCGAACAAGCATCAACATGACAACTAATGCAAAATGGGCATGTCATGTCATTTTTGACAACCTTGTGCTCATCAAACTACTCCAATACAAAAGGTTATGTGAATGCATCAACACAATTGTTTCAGTTTTGCTCCAAAAGTACACAAGGACCCCATTCACTTTCATTATGCAAACGTGAATGAGGAAACTTTGTCTTTTAATGATGGTTAAATCTTTTGGTAGGGTTTCACAAAGGACATTGAACATTGACCTTGACCCAAGAATACATCATGGCATTCATAATTAATGTAAAGGAGAAACAAAATGACACACCCTACATTTGTGAAATGGTATCATTGGTAAAGGACCTATTGAGTTTTAGTTTTGTAAGGAATACAAACCTAAAGCATGTTCTTTAATTCTTGAAAAGAAAGAGGGTGTGAGAACTTTGAAATGAAACTAGAATAGCCTTTGTGAAGAGTAACAAAGTATATTATAAGGAGAATATTGGTGGGTTTTTTCAAGTCTAGGTCATGGTGAATTTCATATGTCTACAATTGCCTATGACTTGTCCATGCATCATTTTGGCTTTAAACTATATTAACCATCATTTCTTGGTTTGTGTTGTTTGATATGATTACAAGCTCAACTTAACAACACTTTTTCTCGAGATTTTCAAATGGGAGTCTAGATACTACCAAGTTATGAATCCCACTTTTTAGGGGTTCATAATTTTTTAATTTTTTGTTTCAAATCAAAAAAATTCAAAAACCAAGTCGTAACCTTTGAAAATAATTTTTCAACAATGTATCACACTCTTCAATAGGAGTTGATTTGACTCCTTTGCAAGATGATTAAACGATCATGAATCATCTTGGTAATTTGATTACCAAACCTTCATTTAATCATAACTTGTTTCACATGTCCTTATTTTGGGAATACAACCCCATTACATTGTAATAATTTTCAAGGCCTTTCCAATGGTTATAGAAAGCCCAATTTGGACAAGGTTTGGTTTTGCAACCTTGATCCAAATATTTTTGACACCCAAAGACTCCCAACTCCCAAAGTGTTAATTTATTATAAAAGTGTTAGAATTCATTTGGAAGTGTTAGGATTTGTTCTTTTGCATTTTTTCACACTTGTTGAAATGTGTTTTAGTTTCAAAATATCTTGAGTTATTTTTCGATTCATTTTTCATGTCACGCCTCAACTTTGGTTGTAAGCCCAAAGCTAAGGTCATGACACAAAAGGTTCACTATGCTTATGAGGTTCACCATTTTTGGCAAGCACATCATTATGTGCATGGAGTGCAATTATGATGACAATGATTTCCTCTTTTTGAACTTCAAGGATCCAACATTATGTCCATTTTCATTTTATCATGGGCACAAAAACTACCATGACCAAAAGGATTCCTAATAGGCATGAAGCCTTTGATATTTATAACAATACAAGTTTAAACATGGTTCCAACAATAAAAGAAAAAAACACATAAACAAAGATTCAAAATGTGAATTCATAAGATGAGAAACTTGGGATATGGAATGGGGTGGAAGAGACTATTATAATGCAAGGTTGTATTTTAGACTAACATTTATGAAATTGAAGGTAATGGGTGGCACTATTTTTATTTATGTCTAGCCAAGGAGTTAGTTGAAAAAATCCATAAAAGTTAAATTATAAGTTGATCATTGGAGGATTCTTAAGCAATTTTGAAAATGTCTATTATGGATGAAAAGTGGATAGTGGTGGATGACTTTTTGTTTTATAGATAAAGTGGGTGAATTTCATTGATTGAATGCAAGATGAATTGATGATGAATAAAGATCACCCATTATGGATGAGAAAAAGATGTTCATGAATAACTTTCATCCACAATGATGGAGACATACCAAAGAAATTAAGGCTATTTTAAAGTTGAAGAAGTACATTTGAAATAGATCAAAGAAGCCAAGGAAAAGAGAAATGAAAGAAAAAAGAAAAAGAAAAAAGAAAACGAATAAAAGGGCAAAAATGTCACATCATAGTTTTAGCAAGTGTATGTAAGTTTATTATGTGTGTGAATTTATGTTTATGTGGGTTGTGGTTGTGTGTGTATGCAAGTGGATTAATGTGTGGTGGGAAAAACAAGTGTGGAGTATAGTCAAAGGGGCGTAGAAATGATCCATGATGTTTTGGTTAGAACTTACAACATGACCATGGCCATAATTAGGTAGGCGTCACCCATGGAGTAGGATTACGCCCTTTTAGTACAATCTTCTTGTCCATAACCACCCTAGAACAATAAAGGTTAGTCAATGTAGGGAAGTAAGATAGTTGGTGTTATATAGCAAAGGAGATTCATCATCAAGAAGTGAGAGTACATCATGGGAGCATTGTGGAAGGATGTAGTAAATCCTTTTATGATTTTCAGTTGATTTAGACACAAGGGTTAACCTTCCATTGACCTAGAAATGGGATTAATGTAGAGCTCGGATGAAGATAAAAGTATTAAGGGCTATAGAGGGTTGGATCTTTACATGGGCTCAAGGTCCCCTTATTGGCTCTTGCCTTAAGGGGGAGAGACTACACAATGACATGCAATTTGTTTTGTCTTATTACGGGTTTCTTTTCTTTTGGGGGGAGGTCCATTCTTAGGGGAGAGACATTGAGTGACTAGCTAATTGTTTGGATTAAAGAAGGGAACAGAATGAAAGATCACTTCCATTTGATCTTCACACAATTTCACTTTGTTTATGTTGTGTCTGGCTTGCTCTCGTTGGCCTTCACAATGTCACAAGCTTTAAGACTCTGATATGTTCTAATAGCTAATTGGACAAGGGCTTGCACATCCTAATCATTTGGTGACCCAGAAGCAAAAGAACATATATAATCAATCACTTTAAATGGGCTTCAGACAAGAGAAAAGTTTGACAAGATTGTAGAATGAGGCACAAGGGTATGACATACATAAACAAGCATATTGGTTGCATTAAATTTCCAAAGAATGAACTCCCAGTTCACAGTAAGATCTAGGGAACATTCTAAAAAAATGAGGGACCAAATGAACTCTGCATTGTTCCCTGGCAACAGATCCATCAACTTCTGAAAGTAGAACTGAAATTTCTGCACTTGCCTCCATTGAGACAAAAAAACTCAACAAACTTCTTGTTGCAATGCAATTGAAGAAGCTTGTAATCTCCCATGATCTCCCAAGTAATCAAACATATTTAAGGCAGCAGTAACATACCTAGATAGGTTACCCTTTGATTGGATCAATATTTCTAGGCTTCCAACATTGCCTACAATTTAATGAAGCAGAATAAAACCTCTACAGAATACACCAAGGCTTTACCCACATTCTTCCCACATGCAAGGCTGTTGCTATGATGCCATGGCTTTTGTTCACCTCCCATTTCATGAATCATATGCAAGCTTCACACATTGCCAAACATGGGTCCCAAATAGCGAATGTCTACAAGATTTTGTTGCATAAAATTTGCCTAAAAAACCAGTGCTTTTTTCTGCACCATAATGCTAGAATGTTGATGGAAACAACATTCATCATTTCCTTCACAAAACTTTCCCCTTTCACAAAGGAAACTCAATCTGTCTCTCCTCACACCCACCCACCCTTAAAGGAGTACCAGAGATTTTGTCCCTGACCTTTTCCCTTGACTCACAGAAAGGTTCCCCATTTCTCAAGTATCCAGCTCTTCAAAGTTTTACATTGGCTTCCCTGGCCGCCGCCTGACAGCAGACATTGCCTTGTCAATCACAGTCACATAATCTGATACCCCTTTCTGTCCATTCTTTTGATCTTCCTTCATACCACTCTCCTCCTTTCCCTCAGTACTGGAAGTTAGTGCAGCAACAGGAGTGACTATCCCGCTGGCACGAGTGCCTTGTGATCCTGATTTCTGGGTTCTAGCCTTTGCCCAAGCAATAGCACGGTCCAGAACTGCAACACAGTTGGCTACATCACTTTCATCATCTAGCCCATTTGATGAAACAGATTCCCAGTTTGCACTGGTCAAATCATTTGTTGATTGTACTGAAGCAAATGATTCACAGGATGCCCCACTGTGACTGAGGGTGGATTTGGTTTCCAAGTCAGTCAGTGTAGATTTCCTCAAGGCAAATGAACCTGATTTCCACTCTGGGGATGGCAGTGGTGGTGCTGTGCTGGCTAACACAAGAACATCATCCTCAACCTACAAAAAAGACATCAATTTTATAAAAAATTTCACTTTTCTATGACCACCCCTTTCATGCCTTGAGACTTACAAACCGGTCCCCACCTTAGGGACTTAAACAAAGCATTGCAGCGTCCACCTACACCACAGCCAACCCATTGCAACCTTTCTCCTGTTTTCAAGTACCAGACACTGAAGAAAGTATCTGTTTGTTTGTGTTTTTGACAATTTGAGATGCCAGGGACCCAAAGAGACTAGGATGTCACATACCTGAAGTTGCATCCCTATTGCAAATTGACAGCTCTCAAACTCACCCATTATACCCTCAATATGAAATGGACTATAATTTAAGAGAAGGGCAGTTTTTACCCACATCTGATGCAGAAAGAGTGGTGATGCCAAGTGCTACAGATGGGCCAACTAGACTTGGTCGTCGCATAAGGCGTGGGCTTCCACTGCTGGTGTCTTTCAACTTCGATGTCATCATGATACTTGATGCCACAGCTTTATCAATATCCTCCACCTATATATATAACCCAGAGAACACCCTGATCTAGCTTAGATTCGCTGCAACATTGAGAGAAAATTCTCTGCAACTATCAAAACATCTGACATCTATTTCATCACCTCCTTTCACAACCAAATCAGGAATTCCTTCATGTACTTCAGTGAAAGAAAAAACAGGAGACAAACAAAAAGAGTGTCCAAAGTAAGATCACTGATAAAAAGCAAGAACACTCACAGAAGGTTCATTTTCAATGACTTTTTCCCTTGCTTGCAGATCTTGAGAGCTGCTCTCTTGTCTTGTAGCCTTCCTCAAAGCCATGGCACGTGCCTGTTTCAATGCAAAAGAAGGATCTCTGGGTTCATCTCACTGTTGGTGGGGTCTCTGGGTTCTTTACATTTCTGCATGTCATCTACTGCAACCTACCATAACAAGTTTGTTTACATACCCCTACTTAGCTCTTGCACAAGACTAGCTTGAAAGAAGTATAGAATTTTTTTTAATACAAACTGGCTTGTTAGTAAGATCCTCCTTTGCATTGTTTTTACAGCCTCCTGTATGAACCACAAAACCAGTGTTGATGGAAAGGCCACTCTTTTACACTCAAAAAGATCCCAGTCCAAAAACCTGATTGCCATCTCAATACCTGGATCCATCCACATATAGCAGGCATCTCATTTACCATCTATAAAACAAAGGGAAATGAAAGTGATGCCTTACCCTGCTTATTGCCTGTGCAGTATCATCCTCCATTTTACGAACATCCTCCATAGTGAGCCCATGCCATTCGTCAAGCCAACAAAAGCATTTACGGTGACCCTCTAACAGTATCTTTCGCTGTGCATTCTGCAAACCACGTACCAAATAAAAGCGCCTCACTTTGTGCCAGACAAACACCGCAGCATTATTCAAATAGATGCAAACAAGAACAGAGGTTAAAACAGACAAACAATGCAGCAAGAACTTTAAAAGAATGATCTTTCACAGAACAAAGTGGGCTTCTTGACAAGCTCTGCACCACTTGGAACCAACAAGAAGAAGCCGATCAAACCATCATCATGAAGATTCCAAAGCTGAAAATCAAACAGAAATCTGTGTCTTTGTTTCAGCAAACCCATTGTCCAAAAATCAGGAAAAAATCTGAGGGATATCAGGAACTAACAGATTGTCTACAGACCTTGCTACTAAAAACTTCTTTCTGCATTTCAAAGGCAAGGCAGAGGTAAGTACACTGACCTTAGATACAAACTTCTCGAGCCTGGAACCAAATCCCCAGTATGGAACATCAACAGTCACACACTTATATGCACACATGATTGGAGAACATGTTTTCTGCGGTCACAACCCATTGATACAGGGATTACTCAGGGATCAATCGTCCTCCCCATTAAACCATTAACCCCCCATCCCCCCTTGGCACCCACCCCTACCATTTCTCATGCTGACAACATGTTGCAAGCATGACGCCCAAGTTCAACCAACATTGATCACCACATGCAGCAAGAAGTTTAAAGAGATTCAAAGATTATGTAGTTAAAAACTAGTTAGCATCTTCTATGCTTGCACCTGCCAGCCTTCCTCAAGGGGTCCCCTTCCTGTCTTTTGAGATTTGAACTTTGTAGGGTCTTCATCTTCAACATACGTTTCAACAGGATCCATTGCAATGTCAATAAATTCAACTTGTCGCTTCTTGATCATCTTTGAGTCCAGATTTAATGCCTGAGCATAAAAGTCAGGAAAAAACAAAGTTAATGATCACAACAACAGCCAGTAACTTGTGGGTTTGTGCCCTTGTTTTGCACATGCACCCAAATCAGATTCCTCCAGCTCCACCCCCATCCAGCCAAACTTTGTTCAACCTCCATCATCCTGATCTCATTTGAGTATAGTTTCAAACTTTCTCCATTTCCTGGGTAGCCCCGATATATCAATCTACACCATCAAGCTGCTAAGGCGTGAATGGAGAAATCTCACTTTGAGTTAACAACACAACCATCTAGAAAACAGGGGGCATAGTCTTCCATCTATTGACAAGCCCTGGTAACTATAGTATTGAATTATAGCCCTAGCTAGAGGAAGATAGCAAGGTAAGAACTCAGAACCCAACATACATTATCTGTTGTCCCACAATCTGGCAAATGAGTTGTTTCCAAAATGAGCTGGAATTTGTTGAAAAAGGGACACTGCAACACCAAAGACCAAACAATAATGAAATGACCCAACTTCTCTTAAGCCCAAGATTTCACCTAATGGCACAGATTTGCACAATTTTTACCAGTTGAGAAGCAGAGAACTACAATGAATGTCTATCTGCAGATGAACTGGAAGGTACACTTGGCAATTCAATTGAAGGAGAGTGGATTGTCCAGATCCTTACCTTTAAGACTGCCAGAGAGAGGGGCATGCAGGGTCATGCCATTATGGTGTCCCATTGAATCATCAGTATCACCCAATTGTCACAGTCAGTAGCTGAATAATTTGAGTTGGGTCTTTTGCAAAAATGTTGGAATCCTTTGCAATCTAAACACAAAATCTAGAAGATGTATCACCACTCAGGAGAGACGACCAGGATATAAAAAGGCAATAGTATCACAAACCTGTAGTGCATTGTGGGTATGCATTCCATGCCTCTTCCTCCAACATCAATGCCTTCTTCGGCACCAGACTCACAAGCCAGCTTGGCAGCTTGCTGCAATAATTTTCCACATTATACTCTTCAGAACAGAGCACTACTAGATTGCAGGCAACTGAAAAAACCCAAATGAGAAGAACACTTAAAAAGCTTGTAGTTTACAATCAGATTACTGACCTGGCAAGATGATATATTTTATGAGTATACTGACCCCGCCGGTCATGATCCTCAAATGGTTCATTCTTCAGCACCTCCACACCATCTCCATCATCACCCGATGATTCACTGGCACTGTATTTAGCAACCATGTAGAGCTGGGCTATTTTGTACTGAACCAAGGCAGATCCCAGGAGTTGTATCAGTATCTACTCTAGAATATGTGTCACAGAACATACACAACATACCACCAATGCCAGAACTTTCCATGGTCTCCTAAAGTCACTAGGGTGGGTTTCAGCATCCAACGGAGACATCAACTCTGCTTGCAGCTAATCAGTCCCAAACAAGAACATGTGTATTTATGTCTGTTTGTTACCCATAACTTAACATTGTATGTAAAAGCAGTCCTGCCTGTGCTGAAGGACTGCAAGAGTCACCATATGTGGCCTGGTAATGAAATATCATAGGCAACTCAATCACAATACTATGAGATTTTTTTCCAATCATGATGAGAGAAAATTTCTGCTGAGGAGAAGCATTCCAATGAATTTTACCTCTTCAACAGTAAAAGGCAGCACAATACGACTGCAGGAAGCCAAATCAAGGATAAAACATCTGCAGCCAAAAAAATCAGAATACTTCTGAACTGAGGCCAGCTCTCTGCACAACTGTTTTTTCTTCTTTTTTCTGCTTTGAAAGTCCCAAGGAAATTATGCAGGAAAAAGCAAGACAAGCTTCCCAGTCTTGATGTTTGAACAAGAAAGGATACTACTCCTGTACAGCAACCATTGTTGCTTTGTCCAGCTCAGACTTGGTGACACTCAAATTAAAAGTGGACAGAAGTGTGCATCATTGATCCCTGTTACACACATACACACGTGCACACACACACAAACATACATCAAATTAGCCAGTACTGACACAAAAAATAGAGTTTTCTTGCATGTCATGTGACAAATTATCTGGCAAAACCTAAAACTGATGCTTCAGTATCCCTGAGCAAAATGGGTTCTTCCTGTCAATCTAATACCCATTGCTGAGATTTCATCAGCTCCCAGCATTGGTGCATCAATGTCAGACATTAACCAATGCAGTAGGGTTTTTTTATCACAAGCCTGGAAGTAATGGGAAAGAACTGAACAAAGAAATACAACAACCCAAGAAACAAAAGAGAAAAAAATATAAGAGCAAGATCTTCTGAGGACAGTGTGGGCTTTCAAAACACCTCTGCACCCACTTTAAGAAGCAATATAAACAATCCATTTTGAAGATTTCGAAGGCAGAAATTTCAAACACGAATCTCTGATTGTTAACTAAACCTCTATAGTTGTTATAAAACAATAAGTTTGACTGAGCACCCTTTGCTCTTCAGAGGACTAATTCAACCCTTCATTTGAGCTGCAAAGAGCTCTTCCAAGCTATAAACAGCCCTTAAGAACCTTCAAAACTGACTATTGACTACACCTGATTTGAAGAATCTGACTTTTACTACCCCAAAGTGTAAACCCTAACATGGCTAAGGGGAAAGTTAGGTTCTTCAACTCGACAAAACAAAAGGACTTTCATCATCAAAACAATTCCATGCTGCCCTAGGATCTCTTCTTGCTCAAGAGAAAATTTGTTAAGACCTTTTTCAATAGCTCCTCACTTACACTGCTGGCTTGCATGAAGACATGAGTTCTATACCATCGTCATCTGGTCACTGATTGATGGACAAGACCAAATGGGAAATTTGACAAGTACAAAATCTAGCAGCAATTCCACTCATCCATCACAAGTATAGCACTGGCAAAGTATCTCTTTTTATGACCAACATTTACTATCATCAATGTGGGTGGTCCTCAAATGCAAAGAAAAAGAAACAAAAAAAGCACTCAAGATTGAGAGACAGAACAAAAGAATCAATACTTAATGACAGGTGCAGCATCAAAAGAGATGCAAAAAAATCTTATACCCGGACAGAAACACAGTATCTTCTTTTGTACTTACAATTTGAGCAGTGAACCTGAATTCCTCCAAAAAGTTGTGAAAGAAAGATGACCTAATAAATTAGGTCAGAGAGATTTCAGAACACAGAAAAGTTTGAGGACCTGATGAAGAGCCAACTGCTGCAAGAAGAAGAAGAGAAGGGTGGAAAAACACCCCACCCACGCAATAACAAACAGATCTGAATTGTGACATCAATCAATGTGCTGATATTTTCTTGTCACAAATCCAGCAGTGACAGGAACGCCCAATATCACAATGCTGGCTAGCTCCCACAAACAAGAGGAGGGCTCATCCCTAATCCCTAAAATGGAACTCAAAATAACACAGCAACACAGCAACAACACCGTGTCAACATTTCTTCAAAATGTGGGGATCGAATGAAAAACTGGGTACCCATTGTTCCCTGGTTCCTCCCTCCCTTACTTACTTACAAAGAGAGCCAAGCCGGCAAACATACAAACAATGGAAAAACGCCCCAAATTTATTTTTTCTCAAAAAAAACATGGGAAGAAAGGGGGGAAGGTGCATCAATAGAACACAAACAGATGAGAAGAAGAAGACAAAAACAGAAAAGAAACAAGTTGAGAGAAAGAGGAGATGAGAGATACTCACTTTCATCTGGTGGGCAAAAAACTAAAAACCCCATCACCAGGATGATGAGAGGGAATCAAGCTTGGGGTGTTAGAAGTGATGCTCACTTTGATTATGCTGTCCTCCATCATATTGTTGTTCTCCATTTTGGGTGAGAATTTGTCGATGACTTCTTTTTGATCAAGCAAAAGCAATAATAGGTAGTCATATCAAAACACAAACTAGTTTGCAAATGTTACTGAGCCTACTAGAAGTTTGAAATGGGGCACAAAGATTAGCAACTTCACAACCAAACTCAACAAGGCTACGCTACTTATGTTAACAACTAAGTACATTAAACCATTGAGATTGCAGAACAAAATTCCATTAAAAAACCCATTGCCAAACAAACACACCTTCATAAGGTGGGTTTCAACCTAAGATTGGAAATGAGCATTGATTTATACTTTACATCACTCCTCCTTCTCCTCCTCCTCCTCCTCCTCCTGCTCTCCCACTGACTACAACAGGTAGGTAGGCTACTGCATATTAGGGGATAAAATGGGTATGTAAAATAACAATAATAGCAACAACATCAAGCATTGTCCTTTTTGGGGAGGGCGGGGCGTTGTGGGAGCGAAGAAATTGCAGATGCAATTTGGCGATAGATAGATAGATAGATAGATAGGCTAGACATGTGCGAGACCTAAATTTTGATACTTTTGGAAGTGCAACAACATCAAATCAAAAAATTTGAAAGCAACTCTTGAAATGGTCAGCCAAGCAAGTGTGGCGAGGTTGGTGGGAAAAGTGAGTTGGTGCCAGGTGGGTAGGCTAGTAGTAGTGGGGGACTCCAAGCTTCAAAGCTTTCATTATTTGGAAAGTGTTTTTTGGGGATGAGTGTCAATGCATTGCACTGTGCATTGCGTCCCCACCACCGACTCCTACTGCACATGACGTGCTGCCCTATCTATATAGGCCAGATTTCACTAGAAGCTGGGTTGGGTTGTAGGCTAGTTGGGTTGTAGGCTACTCCTACCCTAACCCTACAACCCAACCCAGCTCTATGTGTAGGGTTAAGCCCATTGGGCCCCTAGCTTTGCTAAAGTAAAGGCCCATTCATACTTGGTGTTATGGACTCTAGTGTTGAGTCCACTAACACCACGCTACCCTAACCCTACAACCCAACCCAGCTCTATGTGTAGGGTAAAGCCCCTTGGGCCCCTAGCTTTGCTAGAGTAAAGGCCCATTCATACTTGGTGTTATGGACTCTAGTGTTGAGTCCACTAACACCTTGCTACCCTAACCCTACAACCCAACCCAGCTCTAT
>Ga0116231_10001944_pt1 | contig 43067 bp, 27 predicted proteins | sample S1TSphgellanicum_2_FD_89695 | JGI IMG/M metagenome (GOLD analysis project Ga0116231, IMG submission 89695) | Host-associated microbial communities from peat moss isolated from Minnesota, USA - S1T2_Fd - Sphagnum magellanicum MG | ecosystem: Host-associated > Plants > Peat moss > Unclassified... | reverse complement strand
TGAATCAAAGTTGTAGCTCTTGTCAAGAGCTTTCCAACGCCGTGTTGCACTCTCAATTCGAACGTCGGGAAGAGGTCGATTCCCGACTTTTAGTGGTCGGGAGTCAAACTGCCAGTTTGACTCTCGGCCCTTCTTTTGCCCATAACTTGGGCTGCAGATGTCCGAATGGCCAATGCGAGGCCATTTTCGATATCTACGTTTCAAGACCTTTCCAATGACATCAAGAACACCCCAATGTGAGGTGTTTTGAGCCTTGCTGTCGAGCTCTGAACATTCGGGAGTCCTGGAGGACTCCTAACCTCCAACTTTTCCAAGTGTTGGGCTTCACCCCCACACTTGGCCAAAGTGGGGTTGCGACAATTAGGGTACCAAAAAGGAGTGTCTAATTGAAAAAGACTACAAAGGACAACTTTGGATTATTTTTTATTTTACATTATTTTAATTATAGTGCATTGTATACGCACCCCCAAACTCCTCATAAGATTCAAATGTGAGTCGAAAGGTGAAAATGAATGGGGATACACTCGCTAATTTGTAACACTTCGAAGGTAGAAAGGTGTGTTGGAGCTCTGGGATGGGGACCAAGATGAGTGACAAGCAAGTTAATTATTCACATGGACCTACACAAACCAAACAATAAGTTGGTTAATGCATAGTTGGAGCATTTTTTATGCATGGACAAGCCATAGGCACACACAGATTCACAAGATTCACCATGGCTCGGACTTGGGGGAAACCACCACCTTCCCCTTTATACCCTGGGGGCTACATCCAAATGTCAATTTGTTCGGGGACTCCCAAGTTGGGAGTCTCAAAATTCCCGAAATTGGGACTCCTACAACTTTGGAGGCCCCATAATTTTTTGTGCATACTTCTAATTGAAGTGAGGTTTAAAGAAAAATTGCAACCTTCATTGAAATCTTTCCAATGATATGTGGCATGCCGCCTTCACACAAATAAATTAGGATGTCTCTTAACTTTTAGTGGTCGGGTGTCAAATTGACATTTTGACTCCAAGCCTTTCTTTCGGCCATAACTTATGTTTTAAGTATTCAAATGGGACGTGCGAGCCTGTTTTAAACATTTAAATTCTAAGAGCTTTCCAATGGTCTAAGGAACTCTTCAATCTAATGAGTTTTGGCCTCTACAATTGTTCTTTAAAAATTCGGGAATGCATTGGGACTACAACTCCCAAAATGGGAACCCACTTTGGAGTGTGTGGGTTCATTCCCTCACACCCTCCTATACTCTCAAGAGCATGAAATTTGACTCCTAAGCTTCATTTTCTACTTGCACCTTTGCAAACCCTTGCCTTGGTCGTGAGCCCAAGGCTAGGGTCATGACAATTTGGATGACATTACTATCTAACCAAGCCCGATTATGAGTTCCAACAATTTTTTCTTTTCCCCCCATTTACTAGTTAGATATAATTAGAGTGACAGAATAGAAACATAGGTCACAGTGACAAGGTTCCCAACTTGTTCCCATAGGAGAAGATGAGTCAGGAAAAAAATGTGTCCCCATGGAAAAGACGAATCGGGGAGAAAATGTGTCCCCATGAAAAAGACAAAGCAAAGGAAACGATGTGGCCCAAAGGTGAAAATGGGCCCAGGGATAGTTCCCTAGGCCGAGGGATAGTTCCCTGGGGAGGAAATGGTGTTGGGGAAATGATCTTGCCTTGAGGAGAATGTGATTTTTACGAGTCAAGGAAAGTGATTTGGAAGGGTGAGTAGGGGTGAAAGCACATTAAGGTGGAGTATTTTCTAGCATATGTGGAATCTATACTAGTGTAAAATTAAATTTTTGTTTTACACTGCAGCAAAATATATTATATTGCATAAGTCATATGGTAAGCTTAAACAATTGTTTTTTACTTCTAAACTTTATCAATTGTAGATAATTGTGTCAAAAATTTACATTTAAAAAATGAGAATTGGAATTATTAATTCAAATTAATAAAATAATTTATAAAATATCCATACTTTATTTATATCTCAATTTATAGTTTTCAAAATCTTTTAAAATTATCTTCCTTTGTATCAATAGCATCACACTACTTTTTATATTTTAAAAAATCATTCTATTAAATATTTTAGTAAATATAATGAGTCCATAATCATATGATATGTATGACATAGGGGTTTTTGAAATTTCAAAAGTCCAATATGTTATGGTAATTCAAAATTTATTCATGAAATTCATACAATGTGATCATATCACATGTAATATTATTTTTTTGAGTCCTTTTCACATATTATCCATTTATATTTTATTCTATGACCCATGATTAATAATCTAACAAGCTATGACAAGATTATGTACTCCACTTCACCCACATGTAGGAAAAAAAAATGCTTGGGGGAGCTGAAGGCAGGTTGGGTTTTGATGAGCCAATTGAAAAAAACGACAAGTGGGCTTGGGGACATTGGGGGGCTTCGACATAGTTTAGTTAACCAAGGTAGGCCTAGTAAACGATGAGATTCGAGTCATCAAGGTCTACAACCCTAACAATCAGGGCATGTTGCAAACCACACTATATTTAATTTGTTGCTGATGCTAAGTGTTTTCCATTGATATGTTGTTTACACTTACATTCCAAACAACACTGGTTATTAACCAGTGTTGGGTGGTTCTTTTTTTATGAAGAGATAAACCTTAAACCCTAAATCCAACATTGGTTATTACATAGGTAACCACCATGATTAACCATGGGATAGGAGGACAATGAAAAAGTGTTGTCTGTTCACACACACACACACACACACAAATACACCATCATCCATTCTGCATAGTGGTCATGCGCTGCTTGGTGCTGGTTCACTCTGGCCGCTCTCTATTTTCTACCCTAACCTGTGGTACCGAACTACAAAGCGGTTAAGATTAGGAAACTGCCGTCTAACTAGTGTTAATCTGTGTTGGGTAGGCCGGTGTCGATGGTGCCTGAAGCAGGCCAGAAAATGCTGCACATGATCTTTGCAACCTGTCTCTGCGGCGGAGCAGTTTTTCTCTGTGCGTTGGGCCATGCATGCTCTTGTGACGTTGGGTGATTCGAGATCAGCATTCTCGGCACCCTCCTCCTGCTTCATGGCTAGGAAAGCTACAGAATTTTTAAAAAACTTCTGCAAAAATCAAATTCAGCTCACAAGTGTTTTGGACAAACTTTCTTTTATCTAGAGCTGTAATAAATCATGGATAATATTGCACAGTTCAGACCCCCCCTCAGGTTCACGTTTGCACCCAGAGCTTCATCTTTGAGTAGTAGTACTCAGGGTGGATTCCCTATACAGAACAACAACTCGCACGTAAACTTCTCGTCGCCAGGATGTAACAAGAATTTCGCACCTCGGATAAATTTATGTTGTGGGAATTATCCACCCATAAAGAACTTTGTTGCTGATTGCAATCTGCAATACCCAAGACAACTTCCACAACATCATATTAATATCAGGTCGAAATTGCTCTTTGCGTCCCAATTGCCAAGTTTTCGGTAAGCACACAAAATTTGTTCACCGTCAATGTAAATTATACAGTTAGATTGATCATGTAGTTCCAGAAAGCACAAACTTCTTGTCAGATTTCAATCTTGCAAGTTGTATGGGAGGTTACTTCCATTTATTTTTTTCCAAATGATGTGAAAAAAATATAAGGTGCAACTCAATAAAAATAAATAAATTTCATAATTCACTTCAATGTAAGTAGGATGCCAAGAATTGGGTTAGGAGAATCTATTTAGACTGTATTCAAAATATTATTTTAAATAATCTATTACTTCATAGCATACCAAAATAAAAACCCCTTTATTCCATGAGCTTCATAAAATATACAAAGAGCAATCTCCCTGAGACATGGTTACCGATTGCATGAAATTAATGATTGTTCTACATATGATCAGGTGGATCAATATAATTCTCCTGAGATTTTAGTAGCTTGAATCCAAATTGTTTTCATGCTGACTGTGATGTTTATGGGCTGCAGATATGCATCAAAATCATCCTCAATGCTGATGGCTCCTCCTCCCATGTCACAGCATTTGAAAAAAACTGGCTGTCTAGTGTGGACCGGCTTAGAATCTCCCACTGGGAAGAAAGGAGGTGGAAGTTTGGCTACAGTTTGTGCATGTAAGAATGCATGTACAGCCAATGAGACCCTGCGATGGATCTTTGTAGGAGCATCACTGTATGTACATCTCTGGCTCTTGAATTCCCAACTTCTCTAAATGCCATGCCCTTCAAAATCAAAGAAAGACAGGGTCACAACATGTGGATCTATAGCTTGAACATTGACCGCATCTTTGAAAAATAGAACCTGGTGCTTGCTCCACACCAAACAAAATCCAACCATTACAAAAGCATTTGGAATTTGTTTCATCTCAACAAATTCCTCACAACACTATAGAACCCAACGCTAATTCCAAACATCAGTTATATATTTTGGGTGTCAGAAATCTGACTCGAAATCTGGATTTACAAAGACTGAGTAATCTCACTTTGAATCCAGTTGACACCAGGTTGAAATCCAGTAATCCCAAGGAATTAAAGGATTGAGCCGTTGTGTTGATCTTCAATTGGAACAATTTTTCAGAGCATAGTGTTTCTTCAACTTGAAGCACCCAAGCTTGAAAAACAATATTAGTTGTCCTCCCTGGGGACTTATTCTTGGTCCACATGCATTTTGCCATTGAAGTTCAGTGGGTCAAATATCTGAACTATAACTTCCACAAAAGAGAGCCAAATCTTGGTCATTTGAAACTCTTCCAACCTACTTTTGGTCCATAATCTCATCAGCAGAACTGTGTGTCTCATTGCAAATTGCAAATGTACAATCATGGACCAATAATGGCCCTCCTCAATACTTCCTTTGCTCTACCCTTCTGTTTTGCAACTCCCTTAAGTTTGACAATTTTCTTCTTCCTCCCAAACGTTGAGAGGTTTTATTCAAAGCCTCTTGTCTGGTCTTTGATCATTAGATGAATGTCTCAAATTGAAGAAGGGGAGAGAGAGATGCAGGCTATTACTACTGGCAAAAAGGACAGGTGTACGAAAAGAACATGTAGTAACCATGCTTGCTTTGCAACTTCCCAATTGTGCTGTTACACGGATCAGGTATTCAACAACAACTCTATTACATGATGCTGGGTGTAGATGGGTGCAAAATAATATATATCTGAATTTGTCCCAAATCTTCAAAGAAAATCTGACAAACCGCCAGGCAACTTATTGGTTTTGCAGAGGACAGAGAGGTTTGTGGGTTGCATTCCTTGGAACAATCATCCAACTGTTCCACTTCATACCAGGTATTGAATGGGTGTCACGATTTAGGTTTACAATTCTGAGTTCTACAGTTGAAAAATTCTTCCCAGAATACTGAGATTCATGCCATCAATTTTTCCTTGTTCCACTACAAAATTTTGTTGAAGTTCGCAAATCTATATAAGAGTTTTCACTCTTGTGCCCAACACAGAGAGGCTTTTGATTAAATCTGCAGAGTTGGAGGTGCCACTGAATGTGCTGCTACTCATCATCACTGCACCATGCCAGGCTATGCACATAAGAGCGTCAGCTGCATCATCAGTTTTGTCACTGGCAATGACAAGTCTACTGACATACCAGCACTTTTCATGGTTGGCGAAAGTTGCAACTCCTTCGCAAGAAGTGATTAGCCTCACAAGTGCAGGCATACTGACACTCTTCATTATTTCTCTTATCTTAATTTTCCGCAGCTTATAATTTTTGCAGAACTGTCACACAGAACCTACATATGTAGGAGTATTTGCATTGACTCCCTGTTGAACATCAACCTGCCAAACTCACCTGAAATCCTTATCAAGTTCATAAACTGTGTTCATCTGACATAAAATTACTTTCATACAAAACTGACACCAAAGACATTGTGTGCAGAGTGTTCTGGACCATGAGTCCCTTCCTGTTCTCTCCATGAACCTACATTAATTTCTCCAAAAGATAACAAAATGTCACTACGAACTTGAAACAGATTTGCAGGAATGCCTAATGCAAAATTGACAATGTGACAAATATATTATTCATAACATAAGACATGATGTGACCAAGCAAGTCACTTCCCAGCAAGCATCCCTAGAGCAGAGATTGTACAGCTCTGAATGCCTTTCCCTTCCTCTCCAAATCAAGACCATCAGAGAGGGGAAAAGCATATCAGGTAAGTATGTAACAACCTCAATGCCCAGAACACCACTATTGCCCAACACTACCTTAACCCTCCTGCTGTTTGCCATCCCATTTCAAATACCTCATATTGACCAGAGCTAGGTAAATAGGTGGAGAGTTTAGATCTTGCACAGGCTGCAGAAACTGTCTCCTATTCCTAAGTTCTTGCAATTTATGTCAGTCTTGAAGCTCTGAGCAAAGAACCCAAGAAGGGTTAAGCAGGGGCAGCAGCTTTTCTTAAGGTCTCCCATGACAAAGATTCCAGAGAGGGGTTCCTAGACCTGAACTTCTTCAACAAGCTGAGAACCAACACACTGTCATGCATGCTCACAAAATGTTCACACATTTGACAGGGCAAAAAGGGGGCTGTTCTCAATATCTCAGGCCTCCAGGCTGCTGGATAGAGTCATCTCCTGAAATACTCGGAGCCTTCTCCGGCGCTGCAATTCCATTGCCGAGGCAGAATCTTCAGCAACAACCTCCTTGTCAGCATTGTTTCCTTTGACTTCAGTTTCCACTTTGTCATTTGCAGCCACTGTGCTATCATTCAGCCCAAAGTCTGTAGACCTTGGACTATCAGTGAAGCCCAGAGAACCCCATGGGCTAACAGTCTTGTCTTTCACTGGTGTGAGTGTCCTACTCCGCTTGCCAGCAGCATTATGCAGGGGTGGTAGTGCTGCAAAGTTCTGTTGTGGCTGGATTGCTCCATGATAAGGAATGTCAAGAGACTTTTTGGAAAGGGGAGGTTGTGAAGTTGGTCGGTTCTCATCATAATCCTTGCTAGTGCCCCATTCATTGCTCAGAGCTGCAGAAAGAAAGTGGACAAAAGCAAAGTCAATTCTCTAGAAAACTGCCGGAAATACATACATACATGGCATCTCCAACACTTTCTATGTCACTGATTGATAATTAACAAGGAATCCGGGCGCTCTGTACTCAGTATTTACTACTAGGAGTTGGTAATAATTACCTGGAGAGTTTTTAGTGAGTTTGATGCCTGCATGGCTGGACTGCTTAGTGCCTCTGCTGTCCTCTGCTCCTCCAACTTGGCTATTTCGAAGCTCATTTGTTCGATCAAATGTAAGTGGTAGGCTGTCAATTAGGACCCTTGCACTGGATGTTATCTTTTTCACAACTGAATTGTCACTTGAAACCCTTGTGGATACAGCAAGAGGGTTGAAGGGCTCAGCCGTACTTCTAAGTGTTTGTTCACTAAGAGCAGGAGGAGGAGGATTTGTGTCAAGAAGATCATCATCATAGAATTCCAGGGCATGTTCCCCAGAGGAGGGCAAATGAAAAGGATTGTGTATAGGGACTGAAGCATGAGCTTCTTTGAGTTGCAACTCCTCATGTGTATTCAAAGCTTCATCAGGTGAAGAGTAGTCAATGTCATTGTCCTCACCACTTCCTGAGCCACAACTTTGCAGCTGCCATATTTGAGGTTCATTCCTCTGTTGAGACATCTGCATGGGGCCATGGTATAATATCTCTGCCATACCTGGTTCCAGTCCCTGGGAATTGGACCCGTGATTGCTTTGAGAGGGTCCAAACCTGGAGTTTGAAAACAGCGCCCCAACCCTACAGGAATCCGAAACCTGAGAGAATTGTTTGTCCAAGTTGGAACGAGCAACTTGTCGAGGTTGACGGGGCAGAGCAGGCTGGGGTTCCCACAGGGAAGAGTGTTGAAGTTCATACCCATGCAGATCAGTGCCAGAGACAGCAAAACTGCTCAACTCACCTGAGAGAGTTCCAGTCACTTGGGAGTCACCCATTGATGTTTCGAGTTCAAGAAGCATCTCTTGTGCACGTTCATATGATTTCAAGTGCGAATCTGAAGACCACCGATTATCATTACAGGAAGGGTTCACACTCTGCAGCATGGCTTTGGCCTCTTCCAGCCGACCTTGCTTCATAAGGCAGATACCCAAATTGCAGACTTTGTTATTGTCAGGCTCTATTGTCAGTGCCTTTCTGTTTTACACAAACACAGCCATGCCCAACATCATCCATTCTGGTCAATGCAATGATGAAAACCTTGTGCAAATAAATGTTGCTGCCTATGTCAACAGGCAATAGAGCAGATGATGAGCATGAGGACACACAGATAGGGTATAATCTTCTTGCCTGTACACAGCTTCTGCTGCAACAAAGTTTGATTGCTGCATATATGCCCATCCTAAATTCCCCTGCAGAAGTTTGCCATCCCAAGAGTTAGCAATGCAGACCCACCCATAGGCCAATTCATCAGAGTGCAAGCATTCTATCCACAGACAAATGGACCCACAGCCTTCACATTCCAACCAAATATGTTACACATCCAATTTCTGACAACTTCTGGATCAGCTTGAAACTTCTTAACCAGTAGAGTACCAGAGCTGTTGTGACTCACCAATAGGCGAGTAGCTTCCTGCTCAATGGACACCTGAAACTTCTTGCCAAGTGAGCGAGCAGTCTTGGTCCGCTTGCCATTGAAGGCCATACCCTGATTGATGAGGTGCAACTTGTGTTTGAGCAGAGCGATTTGATCGTCCAGTCTTCCGCATCTCTGTAAATAAATTACGCAAAATTTTGTTTCAGGGAGGCAGACAGTAGTAGCATGAGCTTCTTCTTCTTCATCATGATTGCCTTCTTGCCAGAAGGCATTCTTTTGTCTGTCACATGCACATTGCCCTTATGGTCGAGTCTCTAGCGTCAGTAGTGTACCTACCTTGTAGAGATCAAGCAAGACATTGTCGAGAGACTCCTGTGCCTGGTCAGAGCAGCGCATGCGCAGTGACTTGATAGCTTCAATGGCTTCTTCCGGCCGGTTTTGCTGCTTCATAACAATCGCCATGTCCTTGAGTGCGCTATCTACACGGTCACCTGCGTTGATCGCTGCCCAGAAGAGCGCTATTGCTCTGTCGGGGTCCTTGTCCACCAGCTGCACAAGTGCCCACATTCACAACTGTTGTAATTGTTGCATCACAATAGAAAAGAATGCACCGGGACCTTCTTCTTCCTCTTCTTCTTCTTTCTTCTTCTTCCTCTTCTTCTTCTTTCTTCTTCTTCCTGGCGGCATCGTCAACGCGACGAAATCTTTGGCAACAATGTCATTTCGGAGCTCTACTGAAAATCAATCTATCGTTTAGCAACAAGAACAAGGTATCAAAAGAGTTCAACAAACCTGAACATGTTTAGCTCTCACGTAAGGAGAATCTCCCGTTGGAACTTTGTGCAAGACATGGAAAGAATCTGCCCTGGCGGCCACCTTTTGCACCGCAGGAGCAGGAGGCTTCACAGGCGAACAAGGCGCCGATTTCGACATTCTCTGGCCGCCGCCAAACGAGGGCATGTGACAAGCAGTCACAGAAAACTGATCGCTCCACATCAAGCAAAAACACCACTCCGCGTGTTTGATTCTACTGCCGCGTGTTCGGTTTTGCTGCCGCGCGGCTCCCGAATTCCACCTGCCTGAATCAATTACCGCAAGGTTTGTCCTGCGAAGGACCTCGACTTTGTTGCTCCAACAACAACCACGGCGGCAGCGATGAAGAACTACTAATGCGGAGGTGCTAAAGAACTCCACATGCTAAAGCAACGATCGATCGTATTAGATTTTATTCTTCTTATAGGAGCTTCTTCAACTCGAAGCTCCTCCTTTCCAGACTTTTCTTCTTCTTTCTCTTCTCTAGAGGAAAGCCTTTCTTTAAAGATTTTTTACAGCGGCACAACAAACTTTGTTTCAGTTTGCACCAAGTTCGCTGTTTCGACTAATAATAACACTGGCAATGGTTGCTCTTTTTCTTCACTGGACTCAATTTTGCAGTCGAAGAAGAACACAATCAATCCGAACTTCTCTCTCTCTCTCTCTCTCTCTCTCTCTCTCTCTCGTCTAGAGCCGAAGAGAAACAAAGAGAAAAAAAGCGCACCCGCTATATACCAGGCGCAGAAAAAGACACAAGTACCGCCAGATCGATGCACCACTAGTGCACCTACCAATGAGATAGAGATGTGCAAACAATCACACACGGATATTACACAAAGAATGACGATGTCTGCCTCCCCACCACCCCCGCTGCCCTCGATTGCCTCACGGATTTAGGTCTTCAAAGGTATGAGTGCCACACATTACTGAGCTCAAGCTTCAGTCGAAAGCCTCGTACTTAATTGCGAAGCAATCTCTAGAGATTGTCGTGCACAAGCAAAGCAGCAAATAGATCGTGAAATATAATAAATCTCATTCAACGCAGCAGAAGCAACAGCGACGACCGATTGCTATGAAAGCTTTACAACTACCGGTACACGAAGAGGAGATCACCATAATCCATTAAAAAAAAAACAGTAGAAAAAGTTGAGAATTCGTGCACAGAGCTAGCGAGGAGAGTGCACACTCTTCCGCATTCTCTTCTTCACCACCGCAGCAATCAGGAGTTGATCGCAGCACACCAGCGGAAGCGGAAGAAAGAGCCATCGCTGCAAAGGAGCCGTTGGAGTGCGGCAGCATCATCGCTGCGGCAACGGTAACATGGCCGTGCCAACGTCGTTGGCCTCGTCGTCTCCAGTGTCCGTTGTGGATATAACCCGGGTATCTTGACCACAGTTAAACCAGAGTAGTGGATTCATTGTCCAGGATTCCGACCAGGTACAGCCCACTTGGTCACTCCTGTGTGACCTCACCACACTCCTCTGTAACCTTTTTCCTCCCGAAAGAATTTGTTGACAAAGTATAATAATGGAATTACATTCTACTCATTTGGAATCAGCTTTTGAGGTCTAGTACAATCATTTTCCACGTAAATTAAACTGCAGAAATAGCACTTGTCCCACTTGTGGTATGGCCCACCTACGTGCAAGGGGCTGGCCCACATGTGTCATTCGGTTACTGACTAGTTGCCTGGATTATGGTCCAGGATTCCGACCAGATTCAGACCACGGTTCACTCCTCTGAAACCTTTTTACCGCATGCCTCCGGTAACCCTTTATGGAATCCTGTTGCCAAAGCAAGGGGGTTTACATTCTAGCCCTGTGGAATCAGCTGTTATGGTCTAATACATCCATTTGTGGAGACAAATTAAACTGAAGAATGGCCCTGGTCCCACGTGTCGGTGGGCCCCACATGCTCCCACACGCCTGGCAGGATCATTCAATTATTGACTACTAGTTTTCTTGGATTCTGTTCCCCTTCGCTGTTCCCAAAAATGAATAAGAATCCCCATCACGTTCACAAACTACTCCAAAACAACGTACCCAACGTACCCAACTTCCGTTCACATGTAGCATATTGCCAACTTGCAAAGGTGTTCCCAATGTATATGAATTGAGACATATTGGTCTAATAAGTGTGTATATATATATAACTTAAGAAAAAGAAGAATAGTCAGATCCAGGGTTTTTTTTAATAATAAATTCTTAAATAAATAATAATAATTTATTATTATAAATTTTGTGATGTATTTGAAGTAGCAATCATCCAGAAGAGGATTTTAGCCATATATATATATATGGCTACCTACTAGATATGAGAATAGAAAAAAACCAGAATATTCTTGGCTACCTACTGGAACTTATCATAAAAATATGGCAATTTGGATTTATTTATTTATTTTCCTTTGAAATTTGGCGAATTTGGGCCATTTTTTTCATGAAAAAACCTTTGTATAGGTCAAAATCATGTTTTTCAGGCCACTTGATGCCCCTTGCCATGCTCTTGGTCTTGATAAAAAACAATCGATGAGTAACTGGTGCAAATTGTGTAGGAGTTATTGAATATTGAATAATTTTGTCATTGAAAATTCAATCAAATCTGAACTAAAAATTCTAGGGAAATTCAGGTAGGCTCTACCTATAATTGGAATGATGCCAATGAATAAGGTTTTATAGAGGCGATTTTGTAATTTTTAGACCTAAGGTGTGAGAGATTTTGAATTTCAAGAAATTTTATAAATAAAATTTCCATTAAAATTTTTAAAAATCATTTTAAAAATTAAATTTGGGTTTCAGACTTAGGCTAAAGACGGTGTACCAAATTTCATCGGTATGCAAAACAACACATATGCTCAATAGCACATGCCACACTAGGCTAAAAATTATACTTGTTTTTGAAGTGTTTGCATGTTATCAATAGTTTCCTTTCTACAAAAAGGAATACTAGGCTAATCTCAATGTTGGTCTAGTTCTGATTGTATTTTTTTTAATTATTTATATAATTATTTTTTTGGTGAGGGGCACAAGTTATGTAATACAAAACCTCCCCAATCTAATAAGCCCATAACCCATAATATGAAAAATCTAACTTTTGGGATAATATAGGTAATAATTTGGAGGTGTTTTTCATAACACCTTCTTAGATTGGTTGGGGTTTCCAAAAAAAAAATTGAAAATACTATATTATTCACTTGCATATATTGGTACAACAATAGAATAAACCAGTGTCAAATGACTATTTTTATCTTTTTTTATCAAAGACCTCATTGGGCCAATTATTGCTAACAAAAATTATTTTTCAAAATTCCTTAGTTATGATCTACGTCTTTGTAAATTGGTCAAAATACAATGAAAAAATAGAAAATCTTTCTATTTCAATTAATCGACAATGCCAAGAATTTATTTAACAAGAAGGTGATGGTGAACAATGTTGCTTCATGTTTATTCTACCATTGCAATGAACATTATATTTATTTTTCCATCTTGTAAATATCTTCGAAACATTAACATTTCATGATTGACAAGATTTATTGCAAGTTCATTATTACTTCATATCACAAAACATATTCAAGTTGTTGTCTTCTTCATTCAAATCTTTAAATGCTTCACATTCAATTCTAGATAATAGATGTAGGTATTGATGATATATAAATTTTCATAGTATGTATGCCATTGGCCCAAGTGTGAACATGATCATGTGGATAAAGCTCAATTGTGAAATTTGTATTTTTTGAAATTAATTTTTTAATAACAAAAATTACTCAAAATTCAATTTCTCTCATAACTTAAGATCTAAAACTAACAAAATCACTTCCATTAAATCCAACTTGTGCAGGAGCTTTCCAACAGTACCAAAAACAAGCCCCATTTTCTGGAAAAAAATTAGTTCCGATTTTTTTGGGTACAAATTTGTTCAATAATTTAATATTTTTTGCACCAAAGGTGTAAATATTACAAAACCATCTTGATGCCCACACAACATTATTTCATAAACATTGAAAATAATGGTCCCTTTTCTACCATTTATGTTGATTTTTAATTTTTTTTGCAAACCTACCAAACCCTACTACACATTGAATTATTCATTCACTCAAGATAACCAAAAAAAAAAAATGTGAACTGCCAAATCAAGCAATTTCATTGACCATAACATTTTTTCTTCATCCATTGACATTGTGTATAGTGTCCACCACCTTGCACTACCATGCAGCTTATGTGCAACAATATTGATAAGTAATTTTTCATTTACATTAATTTTTTAAATGATTAGAAATTTTTTACAAATAGGTCTTGCATGGGTCTTTTTTTAATTTAAAAACTATGTAATAATATAGGGTTTAATAGATTGGTTGTTGGGTAAATATTATAATTAATTAATTATATAATAAAAATTATTTTTTCTCAAATTTCAAATATAATTAATATAAGGAATGTGTTAATAACATGTATGGAAAAAAAATAGAAAATGTATTTAAAAATGTATAAAAAATGTATAAAAGATTTATAATTATATGTAAAGTAGTTGTTATTAGGTTCAATTAGTAAGATTGAAAGGATGGAATTTACACTAAAGGTTTGAAGTAAAGGAGGTAGCACGAATGAAATGGTATTTATTTGGTTAGGATAAGGAGTTAATGAAGGCCCAATTGCAGCATCTTTAATTTCATTTTACCCACCTCTTGATTTACCTACCAACCTAACTTGAAAAAACTTTGGATGTGAAAATATTAAATCAATCTTTTGAATATTCATCTCAAAAATTAATATGTAGATTTTAAATATTGGTATGGGTTATAATTTTAAATGGATTTTTTTATTGCATATGTTATTTCATTTTAAATATAATTTAAAATTCCAATTTTCAAGAAAATTACCTTTTTTTTTAATATTTTGATTTGGGAAATACATTCAAATATAATATTTTGTTCATGTATATACTTTCTTCAATTTCATAATTAAATGAAGGGTAGGTCGTAGGAAGGTAAATCACATGTAGGTAGGTAGGTAGGTCATAAATAATAAGCAATAAGTATCTAAATAGGTGATAATTACTATAAAAAATATTGTATTATGTAATCATCCAATTTGCAATTACATGTGACTATTTGTCATTTGCAACTATGTTTTTCAATTTTTACAATTAATAACCATTTTTTTTTAATTACTATTTTTGAGATTAGGTATGAAGCTTATAAAAATATTAATTAAAATTTCACAAATTCAATTATCTAATTATTACTAATGATTAGATAAATTGATTTCCTATTTAGTTCATAAGTTCAAAATTAATTATAAATGCTTATTAATCAGTTAAGAATTTACTAAAAGATAATTATTACTTCACTTAGTAGATTGATTAATATTTAGTTTATTATTTGATATTTAATATTTGGTAATCAAGAGTTATGGTAAATAGATAATAAACATTAGTTAATTAATAGTTATATACCTTATAAAAATATAAATTAAACTTTCATAAATTCAATTATCTAGTTATAATTAATGAGTATTTTGTAAAACATTTCCTATTTAGTTCAGCAGTTCAGAATTAATAATTAATAGATATTAGTCATTTAAAAATTTAGTAAAAATTGATCAATACTTCAATTAATAATTTAATGAATATTCAATGAATTATCTGATAATTGATATTTGTTAATCTAGAGTTATGGTAAATAGATAAAAATAATTAATTAATTAATAGTTATGTAACTTATAAAAAGTACTAACTAAATTTTCACAAATTCAATTATCTATTTATTATTAATGATTTATTTAATTAATTTCTATTTAGTTCATATATATTGATAGGTTAAAAATTTATTAAAAGTTGATTAACATTTCAAATAATAATTTAAATAATAATTAAATAATATTCAATGAATTATCTGATAATTCAAATTTATTAATCAAGAGTTATGGTTAATAAGTATTATATTAACTAATGGTTAATGAACTATTAAATAATAATTAATTATATAATCTTGAGTTAATTTATTTACTTAGTAATAATGATTAATTAAAATTCATTATATTTTAAAATGTTATTTATCGACTAAATTAATTAATAATTTCATAATTTAATAGTTAATATCGTATATTCACATAGAAGCTTCCTTCAAAGTTTTCTTGAGCTAAGTCCTCAAAAGGGTATAAATAAGAGTAGGATTCATCATTTCTTTCAATCTATTCAACACCAATTTTAAGCACAATTTTGCACCATTGTATTTTCAAATTCTTTTCATGTTCATGTTTACATATGTTAGTATAATAAAGATTTACTTTCATGTTGGTCTTACACATCTCGTGTTCTTGTTTTGTGTTTTTGTGTTCTTATTTTTGAATCACATAATCGTGTTTTGTTCCTTGTTTGGAAGTTAGATTTATACCTTTCCTTTAGCCTTTGTTTTCGTGTTTCTTCATGTCCTTGATAAAGAGTTGTAGTTAAGCGACTAACAATTAGGCTCAAATTTACACCCAACTTATTATCCTTTCACTTTAAAACTATGTTCATTCTTGGTGGTGAAGAAATTATGGAAAGAATATCTTATATGGCTATTTGGTTTAAGAGGACATTAACTTTGAATGGGGGGTGGGGTTTGGAAGTGATGCGCCATTTAAGATTATTTATGTTATTTGGTTTATGTGTGTGCAGATAATGATAGTTATAGGTGCTAATATGGTAGTGCATGATACATTACATACAATATTTGCCATTTTTTTTTGGTTAACCACCAATGTACATTATATGAAAGTTGGATGGTGAATGGAAATGATATATTTTTACATTCCCTACCAAACAACAATGGTTTGTTCAATTTTTATTTTCATTATTTATTAATTACTAAAAATGTCACTAACCTTTAATTACATACTAACCATTTACATGCATTTATTTATTTAATAATGACTTGTTATTCTACTTACTTATTGGACTTATTATTTACAAAATATGTGTTATGGGCTCGAGAATTTTGAAGACAAATGATGAGAAGACAAACCTTATAAATCTAAATCCAAACATGGAACATAGAAACCAAGACAAAACACAATAGGCTAAAAACAATAACATAAAGTGTGTAAACAAAAATGTAAACACAAGAGGAACATGACAAAAAATATGGGATAAAATTGTACTTCAAATTGATGTTGAATAAATTGAATGTAATACATTTTGAAAAATTGTGTCTATTAAAACCACATTACCATGCAACTAAAGTTCGAAAAATGATTTGTATACAACTATTGTGCAAGTATCCTTTAGGGAGTACGACTATTGTGCAAGTATCCTTTACGGATTACAATTATTGTGCAATTATCCCCTTGGAAATACAAGGTATTAATAAATAAATTACCACGTTAGAAAATCAATTAATCGTATTATAGTTGCAAGTGAGTTGAAAATGGGTTTTATTTACAATTATTTATACACATCGTACTTACATACGTACTCAACTATGTTTGACTTTTTCAAGAATTGCATTGGAACTATGTGTGCCAACTATTTTTAAAATGTTATAAATGTGTCACTAAAACAATAACTATATTGCAACTAGTGTACAATGTGCATACATGTGATCATGCCACATGTCCACATTTCCATCACCTGTTATCGGATACATTTATAACTAATTTTTGACTATGATTCCCACTGATACAATTGGTAAAGCCATTAATGTAGTAATACTAAAATATTATTGTTCAACTATGTTATGACTATAGTGCAACTACTTATAATTTAATAAAGATACATATTAATATGTAATTTTTTTATAAAGAATCATTGTTTTAATAATTTGACTATTAAATATTAATTATGTTGAGTAAAATTATTTATTATGAACTTATTGATTTTACTAATAATATACTAATAATATAAATAAATAAATGCAATTCATATAATTAATTTTACATTAACTAACAAACTAATTACTTATTAAATAATAATTACATAAATATTTATCCAAGTTGGGAATATTTCATAATGAATTATATCAATTATTTATTATAATTATTAATTAATTAATAATTACCAAATCATTAACTATGTATATTGATTAACTAATGAATTATTTGGATACATATAATTAATTTAGATGTGAAATTAAAAGGAATGTTTATATTATATTAAAAATTCAATTAAATGTACATATGGATATGCTTATTTATACCTTGATGTTTTCTATCCAATTTAATATTTAATAATGAATTATTTTCAAAAAAATATTAATTAATATGTAATTTATTTAATTGTTATGAACTAATTAATTAAACTGATAATTAATTACTATGAATTATAATAAATTTGATTCATATAATTAGTTTATTAATTAATTAAAATAATTGTAAAAATCCTAAAATTTCAAATGATAAGGGACTAATTATATGAATTTAAATAATAATCTTTTAATTTGAAGTAAAATAATTAATCATTTGAAATAATTAAGAAACAAATTAGATTGATTAATTTAAATATTTTTAAAATTTTTAATTAATAGAAATAATGAACTAAATAATTATTTGAATTAGAATAACTAATTCAAATAACTAGTTTGTTGGTTAATTAATTCAAATAATCTATACAAATACATAATTATCACATATTTAATTGAAATTTTTTTTTTTAGATGATGATATATCATAAAATCAAATAAATTCTTTTGATAATTAATTATCTAAAATTTTAAATTCAAATAAATATTTCAAATAATTAAATATCAAATAATTAATTCACATATTTAATTATCATATAATCACTAATTTAATTGTAGATTTTATATAATGAAAAACAAACACAAAACATGTGGGAATTTTTTTTTATAGTTGCAATTCAGTTTGTAACTAAAGAACAATTAAAAAATTTAACCCATATAATTTGTTTTTGAATCCCATGTTACAAACTATATAAAAAAGGTGTGTTCTCTTATGTTTTCACACTAAAATACATGTGCCATTTTGGAATGATTTGAAAAAGTTTCAACTTAAAGGCAAAACATTAAATAAAAAATTAATATTTTCATGGCTAGTTTTTAGTTTATTTAGTCTTGTGTTTTCCTACTTGCTTACCTACTTAGGTAAGTAAATAAGTCCTATTTTTGTATGTACCTATTCAGGTAGGTAGGTCGTAAGTAAGTACATAGGTATGTAGGTTTTAAAACCTACCAAGCTATCTATTTATGGTTATGTATGACCTATTTAACTACTAAAATAATTAATATGTCATGTGACAATTTTTTATTGTGCCGTGTGTCACAATATTAAACAAGATTTATAATGCACAATGGAGATCAATATATTTCTTTAAAAATGATTTTTATGTCCAAAAATTTTCATAGTGCCATATATCATATTTCAATGAATGGATGACAATTAATGATGTCAACATGACATCATGAGTGTAGTTATATTGGAGTTGCATAATAGTCGAAAATGAATTATTTTGACAAAGTTGCAATTGAGTTGTAATGAGTTACACCATATATAAAATGAGTTGCAACTGTGCAATTCATGCAACTTGTCTATTAACACTCATAACATATAAATACAATGAGTTGTAAGGCTAGTTGTAAAACACCCCTTTTTCTCATAGTGATAAAAAGTTCTACCTCTATTTATATTCCTTTGGGGACCTAGTTAACAAAAGCTTCCATGGGGGTTTCCATATGCCCATTGACTAAACTCTTTTTTGAAAATTTTATTAAATTGTAAATGATTTATGAATTAACTTGTAATAAATCAAAAGTGAATTATGAATTGATTAAAAGTGAATTATGAATTAACTATGAATGGACTACGAATTCATGGACAAAAATCTATGTAAATGAATTCCATTCATCATGTGATCATATTGCATGTTGGCATTTGTAACATCACCTCCCCTTTTAACAATGGATTCCACAAGGAGTGGCCTTGGGCTTATTTGGATATCATCAATGTTTTTTTTTCATTTCTACATGGCTTTCAATAGGTGTTTAGTTAGTTCCCAAGTGCATTTACTCACATCATATCCACGCCAATGAATGAGGTATTGGAGTTGACAATTTGATACTTTGAATCAAAAACATCCTTCACTTGTAATTTTGTTTACGATCAACCTCAATAGGTGGGGGTGGTTCACAAACCTTTCCTAGGATGGTAGTTGCATGGTAATGTTTTTACAAGGAACATGAAACAATCGATGAATTTTCATGGCATTTGGAAATTTGAATTCGGAAGCCACATCATTGTTTTTTTTGTGATAATGAATGGACCAAACTTTTGATAATCGAATTTTTTAAAGGTTGCATTGTTTTGATAATTTGTTATTGAAACCATATTTGATTGCCAACTTTGAATCTTGGTTGTTCCTTGGGTTCATCAACATTTTCCTCATATTAACTTTGTGTTTTTTCAAGGTTACATACAAGAAATGTTCAAACGTTCACTAACCACAAATATATCAAATTTAGGATGTCAATCATGATTTGTAAAAAAGGTTGCTTGCTATGTTGATTAGTGAATTGTGTTGTTATAAACAAACTTTGCCTTGGACAAAAAATTTAACCAATTATTTTGATGATAATTGGTTGTGCAATGTAAATACCACTCCAAGACTTGATTGACTCATTCTATTTGCCCATCCATCTAGGGGTGGAAAATTAACAACAATTTCACTTTCACACCTAATAGTTCAAAGGACTTCTTCTAAAACTTGGACACAAAATGGGGTCCACGATCATAAATGATATCCTTAAAAAAACCATAATCAAGAAATAATTTGACTTTCCCTTTGTTAGTTATGTTTTTTAGTAAAGGGAATCAAATAAGCAATATTTGCCAAACAATCCACCACCACCAAAATGGAGTCATATGAATTGGAGAATGGAAGGTTTGTGATGAATTTATGGAAATTGAAGACCGTGGTGATGAAGGAATTGGTAATGGCTCAAGGAATTTAAATGGGCAATGGCGAGGATTTTTTATTCATGCACAAACATCACATGACCCAACAAACTCCACATATTTTCAAAGTTGTGACCATTAATAATCTTGAAAAATTAACTCCATTGTCATGTTGAATCCAAAGTGGTTTGCATTTAAAACATCAACTTGACTTAGAATATTTGGAATCAAGCAAGGCCATCAAATACATGCAAAAGTTCATCATGATATAACAAACCATTTCGAAACTTGAATGAACCATAATTATTAGAAAAATTTGGAACTTGATTTCTTAATCAAAATTTGATGTCAACAACAAAAGGATCCCACTCCAAATCTTAATGAATTTGACAAAAAAGGGATTTGTCATCAAAAGTTATTTGTAATGCTTACAATTCAAGATGTTCGGGCTTGAGGACGACATCATATTGTTGGTCATAAATTTCATCTCCATTTTTAAGTGCAAGGTATGAGTGATAGGATAATGAATATGGTTTTTGTTGTTGGTGCCTAGGATGATATGTGATGACAAACCAAAATTGAGAACAAAATAACGTCCATTGAACTTGGCGTCAATTCAAAACATAAACAATTAAAAAATACTAGAATACACAATGATTTCATGTTGAACTTGGAATAAATGATGCCATTCCTTAAAAACATACATGATAGCTAAAAAATCCTTATCATGAATCACAAAGTTTATTTTGACAAGAAAAGAAAGTTGTCACTTTAAAGTTGTAAAAGTATGACACCTAATGCAAAATCAAAATCATTTGTTTAAATAACATGAATGGTTTAAAAGGGTATGCATGAATAAAAAATGGGGTAGTCATGAAATGAGGATGTCATTGATGTAACAACCCATAAAATCATCTAAATATTCACAGAAAACATTGTTCATGAAGTGTTGAAAAATGGCATGTGCATTGACAAAGTCGAAAAACATCACAATGTATTTGAAATGGTCATAACAAGTTTGAAAAAAATCTTTCGTTCATCACCTTCCTAAATACACACCATGTTATATGCAACATGTAAATCAACTTTGGTGAAAACTTTATCATGATTTAATTGATCCAACAACCTTGATATTAAAAGTACTTAGTTCATAGAAGCTTCCATATGCCTACCAACTAAAGAACATTTTTGATAGCTTTTTTAACTGTAAGTGAACTATGAGTTAACTAAGAATGAATCAATGGTGAACTATTAGTGAGTTATGAGTTAACTATAAATGAACTTTGAGTTGATTAAGAATGAACTAATAGTGAATTAAGAATTACAAATTATCAAAAATAAAACTACGAGTTAACTATAAGTGGACTATAAAACAATTATGAATGGACTACAAAATCATGGATGGAAATTGAATGAATTTCATACATCATGTGATCATGTTTGATATTGGTGTTTGTGATAATAGGTTACCAAAACGAAAGCCATTGTTAAGCCAATTGGGGTTCTTTCACAATGTTCAGGACAAAATTAACACATAATGTTAAACATGTGGGTTTTTGATTTGTCACCATGACTAACATTCATGGAGTGGTCAATGTGCATGATTTTCAACATGGGAAATATTTCACTAGGTTTTGGTTTTTCCTTCCCTCGCCTTACTGCATTCACATGCCTACCTTTTTATTTGAGTAAGGCTTATTCTTCTTCAAAATGCCAAGTACTAACAACCCTTAATTCAATTGAACAAAAAATTTATGCTTCAATTTCCTTCCTTTTTATTTCATGTTGTGTTTTCCTACTTAAAACCTCCCTTAGTTTCAAATTGCAATTCACAAAGTTCAAGCTCCATAATTAGACATCTCATTATGCTTAAATGCATTTAATCTCCTCTTTATTCTTTTATTTTATTCCACTACTTCAACTTAGTTACAACAACCAAGATCAAACATTCACATATGCAATTTCCAACAACTACCCAAACTACTTGTATTACGTGCCCATAACTTTTATCCCCATGATTTACTAAATAGCCAAAATGCCAAAGCTTAACTCCAAAATTACAAGCTCAAATCTATCTCTATTTTAAAAAGAACTTGCATTCCCCTTTTCCTTCCCTTACACTCACCCAAAACAAAAGTTCAAAAAGAAAAACTAAAGTGCACTACAATTTATGTGCTAATCTAATTAAAGCCTCTATACATTCTACTTTGTCACCCCAAAAGCTCCATTATCTCCACCATTGTCTTGCAACTCCACCACTATGTCTTCTTTAACACCATTTTACAAAAAGAGCACAAGTTTCACTCCTTACATTCAAAAACTTCCAAACAAAAGCTTTTAGAATAATCCTTTCACATCATTTTTCAAATGTTATCGCCTAGTTCTACTCCCTTGTCAATCACTTACTTATTGTTGATGAAAGTTCAGTTGGGTCACAATAAGTTATACCTTAACTAACCATCAGCAAATTGGCATGCATCCACAAGGCCCTCCCTTACTTTTGTATCACTTTTGATAAAACCCATTATATCCATTGATATATATATAAGAACACAAACTTTAATTGTTGGCAATCTTTGATGGTTAATTATGACCTAATGAAATCCTATATTGGTCCTCATGGACTTTTACATAATTGCTATCTGATCTATTATTTACTCAAGTACATACCCAAGAGCTAGTGATATATGGTTCTTTTATGTCTAAATACAAGCTACAACAAGGCATTTAGCAAGTTTCCATTGGTTGGCTTTTTTTTGGTTTCCCCCCCAATTTTGTGATATTATCAAATAGAAGGTCATCCATAAGAAAAAATAGCCAAATTTGGCTATAAAGGAACTATGAAAAAGAAAATTGAAACTTTTTTTATGCATTATTGGATACAATATTGTTTGGCAATTTTTTTTAAAAAACATTTCAGAATTGTTTGATTCAAAATTGCAAAATTCAATTATTTTTTGCATTTTATTATTTATAGGTCCCCCCTACTGGTGAATGTTTTCCAAAATAATTAGGAGTCCATGTTCTCCACTGAAGGGTTTTTTTTTTTTCAAAATTTCTCAAGTAGGTCCATTAACAAGGATCCTAATCATTAATTAACATTAAATGGTGATTGTCCTTTGTGAGATGTAACATTTTTACAAAAGTGTTGCTACCTAAGAAGTGCCTAGGTCTAGATGCAGCTAATTACAAATTTTAGTTCAAAAAATGGTGAAAAAATCCATAAACATCACAAAATTTTCATGATTTTTTCATTTTCTGAAAAAAATTCACCAAGTTGCGAAAAATGATAAAAAAAACAACTAATCTTCACACTCCTTAACTACATAAATGGCTTGCTACATCCCACTACGAGGCTCAAGGTAATTAATACCTAGTCAGTCCATAGCCCTTTGTTGGCTAAATTGATAGTTAATACTTGTCTATAGACCTTTGGTGGAGGATTCATGCTATACGAGTAGCTCCACCGATAACAAGAAATTGTCTTGCATTATATACTTTGGATGAAGCACAACCATTTCATGGTGGAGAAGGTCAGTATTGTGAGTAAATGTGCAAAAGATCCAATGCTTGTACAAGGGATTGAATGCTAAAAGGATTCTCCTTCATTGGTTGGCCCAAGTGGTTGCATTCAAATAATCTCGGGTTATTGCGTCTTATTTTTCATGTTTATGAGTGGCAATTGGGAAACAATTATCGTATTATTTAATATATGATAAATACTCATAGAGGGCCAAATAAGGGGCATGGGTGGAGCCATTCTAACCTAAGGCTGCAACTTCTTATAGTCGAAAAAATGGCTCCCTATGTATCAAATGCTGCTGGAACCTTAAACTGAAATTGTGTACCAATCTTCTCATCAAGTGGGCTTATATTTCATGGAAATGTGCTTGGCAAGTCAAGTGGTGGGTGCTGCAACCGGAGAGAATAGAAGAGCCCATGAAGTTAGTATGGAATTAAGGGATGCAAAGTCCATCATTCACATATTTGGACCGCAGGCTGGGCAGTCGCAAGTATTTGCCTAAGTCCAAATCCTTGTATTCGTCTTCATGTGTGATTGATGGAAAGAGTGAGGCAAACACTTAGCATTTTGTCAATCACAAACTGCAAGCCAGGCTCTGGTTGAATGTGCACGCATTCTGCCACTAAAATATATGAATGGATGCGTTTTTAGGCCTTCTATTTTTTTAGGAATACTCTGGAACAACATAAGCCCAAACTTGGAGTCTTCAATGATTCCTAGGTCCATGATTCAACATTTCCCTTTCTATGATTGACTCTGTAACCGATGTCATCAACTGATCTTTTCAATCTCTAAGACTTTTGTGCAAGGGTAATTTGAGATGCTAATAAGTCTTGAAGCAGACTTGCAAGACTCAGGGATGTGCAGCTTGTTCCAATGTTTCATTCACTACTGGGCTCTAATTAAGACTTTGACCATAAAATCTTTAGAATTTGTGTCCAGTGCGGATCCATCCATTTCTAGATCAAGTTACAACCAGGGATATAACACACATAAGCTATTAAAATCAAATCTGAGGGTGGTATATTTTTTCAAACATAGGTGAAGACTGCATGCAGTCTGTTTATGAGACATTCTGCATTTGTTTTTGGAACTAGCTTCAAGGGTTACTCTCTAGTATCTGACCTTGCAAATTATTAGTTTATGCTCGGAATTATTAATCATATTCTTGCATATGAGTTAGACGGGTCAAGAGACAGAGAGGTTGAGTGAGTGAGTATGCCCATAAACTTTGCTTATCAAAGCTAAACCTTGGACCAATTTGGAAGAAGCAAGAGAAGGGGTAGAAAATCTGAGAGCTCATCTATGTGTGCTAGAATAAGATGTGTTTTCCCCCTAAAAGAAATCCTGAAGCTAATTTCCTGAAAAAATTCACTGGTGTGAAATCTAGGCATGCAAGAATGAAAGCCTTTACAATCCAGAAACATGACAAGTGTTCAAGGCACTTGGGAATTTTTCCACATACACTATGTTCAAAATATGCATTTAGCATTGCACTGCCAATAACAAATGAAATTGCTTTGCCTTTTGTTGGCCTTGCCTACCAAGGGAAGGATATTGTGTTTAGAATCAGTATGGAGTATTGTAGCTTAAGGGATTTCAGCCCCTAGGTAATAGGTCTATTTTTTATAGGAGGATTTTTGAAAGATGATATTTTGGCTTGTGTTGAAACTTAAGATTACTCATAGAGTTATGATATCTTGAAGGATTTTGATTTTGTTTTAGAGGTTTTTTTGAAAATTATATTTTTGTATGGTAAAATATTTGAGTTTTCATAATTCTTTTTTTGCCTTAAGATACTTTTTTAATGTAAATGGCAAGGCCACAGTGTGACACACCCCTTGTTAAATTAAGGAGATGAAATACACTCCTGATACTGGCCTGAACGTAGATTTAACTAGAAAAAGGTTAATTGTTTATTGGAGAGCTCTGCCATTCACAATATGAATTTAGCCTCTCTTTCTTTTTGTATAATATTTACATTCTTGATTGCAACTAAGCTAAGGTAAAGCATAATGTTTCTCTGTAGACAATGCCACCTTGAATCGTTTTTTTGCCCTCATTACTTACTCCCTTTTATAACCTAGAATTGCTTGGAAAGTAGGAATATCTAAATCGTTCTTTTAAAGCCTTCATTATTTACTCTCTTTTATAACCTGGAATTGCTTGAAAAATAGGAATATCTTAAATGGGCAGCCAACCTCCTAAAAAAAACAATGTACATAGATTGGAAGAGTAAAGGCATAAGTTCGTAGCCTGCATGGGCCTGAAAATAGGTATCTACTCCTTTCCCAAAGAACCGTACATGATAATTGCTCGTCATATGGCTCTGTTCTAAAAATCTTAAGTCCCATTTCCTCTAACCAACACCACACCTAGGTCTTCGAACCCCTAAAGCCTCACATGGATGTTTCAGTGTTGATGATCAGTACAGAGTGAGAAAAAATAAAATAAAAATCAGCCTCCTCTCAAAATAATTGTGATGTTAATGAAAAAATGTCGCAACCCTACTTGAAGAGAGTGTGAGGATGAAACTCACACTCTTGAAATGGGGACTTGGGAGTCCTTGGGGACTCCCAAAATTTCAAAGTTCAATTGCAGGGGTCAAAACACCTCGCATTGGGGTGTTTTTTATATCATTGGAAAGCTATCGAAGTTTAGATGTCGAAAATGGGCTCGCATGGGCCATTTGGACATTTGTAGCACACGTATGGCAAAAAGAAGGGTCGCGAGTCGAACTGGCAGTTTGACTCCTGACCACTAAAAGTCGAGAATCGACCCAACCCTAGTGTGTGCAGGTGGAGTGCGATACATCATTAGAAAGCTCTCGAGGATAGCTACAAGTTTGCATCATACCTCATCCCAATCGAAGGTCTAAACAAAGAGCTATACTCACAAAGTCTCGAGAGTTCAAACCGGTACAGTTTCAAGACTCTTCCTTGGGAGTCCTGGGACAAAAAACCATTCGGATGTAGGTGTCATGGAGAGACGCAAAAAATACTATATGGGGGAAGGTGGTGGCTTCCCCCGAATTCGGACTGTGGTGAGTTTTGTGAGTCCAGAGTTGCTCGTGGCTTGTCCTAGCACTAAAAGTGCTCTAGAAAGTGAACTAACCAACTTGTTGGTTGGTTTGATGCAGGTTCGAGTAAGTAACTAAAGCTTGTCACTCTTCCTAGTCCCATCCCGAAGCTTTAGCACACCCCTCTAACCCTTTTAGTGCTGAGAGCTGGGAGCATGCCTCAAGTTCTTCACAATTTTGTTGTTTGAATAACTTAGACCCATCTTCGATCTAATTAGGAACTTGGGAGCATGTCAAAAAATACAAGTGTTAGGCCAATCTATGTACATAGTGCATTTGCACTAGGGAGTCTAACTGCACAACAATTCAAACCAATCACACTTCATTACATATCATATGTACACTTGATTTTTGTATGCCTCTTCATCTATATTTGCTTTTGTCAGGAACTCCAATCTAAGTGTCCTAAGCTCTATGCTAGTAGGAAAACTAACAAGGGTCCCACCTTCTCCATTGACTATATGTAAATCCTTGGAGTGTGTGAGGATTATTTTTTGTGTCGAGGATTTATGTTTGTTGGCAAAGGTAAATATAGTAGACCAACAAATATGGTAGTTGACAATAGTTCAAATTTGATAAAGATTGTCACAATATCTATAGTAGGACATAAAACCTCTTATGACGTTCGTAAACCAATTGATAATGTCTTTGTTGTTAATGTTCGTCAAGCGGGCCACGTAGGTTAAATGGGCCACCTTTCTTCTAGCTAATTATACCTTGGTCTTGAACCTTTAAAATACCTCCTTTGTAGATGCTAGGATAAGGGTGTGGCTTTGGAAAAAATAGAGATTTTTTAAAAACTAGTTTTAAAGTTGTTTGCTTGGACCTGATTTGCTCATACGACATCAATAGCAATCTATTGTTTACAATAGTTCTGAGTACGTGAATGTGCTTTGCGCTTTGCTATCCCAGTGAATTAGGCTTGTTATGCTTGCCTTTTAAATTAATGTTTACCATTATCGGTGAATTTTTTTTCTTAGAATTAAAATGATTATCCCTGTTTGATAGGTTTACATTTATCCCTGAATATCGAGTATCATTTCCTTTCCTACCATCCTTGTAGCTGCCATCTGTAATTTGCACATGTGTGCATGCACCCTTGGATAAGACAAGAAATTATTTCTCAGAGCAACCCTCCCTAGTTCCAAACCTAGGAACAAACTTTCCCGTATGAGCATTCAATATATGTATAGGTTTGGGGAAGAGTTACAAGGTATCTACTTAGGATATCTCCTTAATCTTAAATAGGTCGTCCAATGGATTTGTAATTTTGTGTTGTGCTGACACATTAGGCTACCTTTTTTCAAAAGCGTCACAGGGACTACTCAATTTAGATCCATCCAGAAGGGTTTATTACACAAGGCCTTTAAGAGGATACTAGCTCTTGCAGAAGGTTAAGGCTAACGAATGTCAGATGTAAAGCTTCGCACTTCATTAAAATCATATTAGCATATTCCCCTAAAAAAGAAAGAACAAAACTCATTGAAGAATATTCCACATTATAGGCCACGATTAATTCAACTTCAGGTAAATCAAAGGGAGTTCGATTAATTTTTGTTAAACAAGAGATGAAAAACATAATAAATATAGGAAACAAAGGAATGCCAAACCATATTTGCTTTTGCGTTAATACAATCTCATTGAAATTGCAAGAACCTACATATATTAGTTTAGTAATAATAATAAGACCAATAGAAACTTCATAAGAAACCATTTGAACTGTAAATTGTAATGCTCCTAAAAAAACATATTTAGAATTACTAGACCAACCCATCGTAATGATCACATAAACACCTAGGGAAGATATAACAAATAAATAAAGTATACCTACATTTGAATCCGACAATACCATACCATAATCAAAAGTAAGGGTTGATAATTGATTTTTTCACCCTCCAAACCATATGTGGTAATTCCTTGTCATATAGCTCTCCACCATTGATTTATTGAAGTGCATAAAAAATAAAAAATAAAAAATAAAATTATACATATAATTTTATGCAATTCACCAAGTTTTTATTAAATGAGGTCATAGTAGCATTTGAGTGTTTGTTATGATCAACCAGTCCCCTTGGAAAAGTTCAAGCATAATTGGCTTTGCCACATTTGTAATGAGGAAAAGGCCACATTTTCTACCATCAAATCATGACTGTCGCCTTTCAATACTTAACTTAGTTGGTCTCCCTTTTCACTTACTACAACAATTCCATTGACCCTTTCCCTAAAGAGTGGGGCGATCCTATGATTGTGTCTTTGACTTTTCTTTTCACCCATGTGTTGAGGTAAGATGTCCGCATGGTTTTATTTTCTCTTATTGAAAATATTCCTAAAAAAAATATATATATGTATTTTTTCGTCTTCAGCCTTTGTTATACCTATCAAAAGAATTGATTATGAGACTAAGTTGTTACCCGTTGGCTTGGTAAATGTTGTCGTTCGATGGTTACATGATTTAGATTTGTTAACCTTATCAACCCCAACAATATCTTTTGAGTTGTTCTTACAAATGGGTTTCTTGTGACTTGATTTCCCAAATGTTTTTTTACATGCATTGCATCAATGCTACCTCTGGGTGATTTACTCCATTGACGCAAATTAGAGATCAAACATTGGGACATGCCCCATAGCGATGTAGGTACCTTACACGGCACATGGTATAACAACCCAAGCAATCAAACTTAACATAAATTATTGGAGCCATTGTAATAATAAATAAATTTGCACTACTTGGTAAATTGGGTTTTTTTATCATTAATTTAAAACCATATGCTAAAGGTTGTAACAATCCAAACAATCCCACTACATTAGGACCTTGTCTATGTTGCATGGAAGCCATTACTTTACGTTCAACTAAAACAAAAAAGGCTACTCCTATTAAAAGGGGTATTATTATTCCAAGTATTCTTGCTAAAATATCAATGATATACAATTTCATTTTGTTGACTTTTTTTAAAAATCTTGTTCCATGTTAAAAGTATATATATATATATTTCTGCTAGCTTTAGAAAAACATGGGTTGTGGACAACAAACTAACAAGGTGAGACTACCTTATAGGTGACTAGAAGGTAAACTTTTGAAGGTAGCCTAAATAAGTAATGGCATTCCTCAAAGAAAGTTGTAAAATGTTATAAGACTTTTGAACATGACATGTTATTGGCTATAGTCAGAAAATAAACATCCACTTGTAGCACAAAAAAAAGAAAAAAAGAAAAAAATTGCTGTGAGAGAAAAAAAAATCGTCAAGTTCAAGAAGTGTAGACACACTTGCGCAAATTACAGATGACAAACGTAGATTTAACTAGAAAAAAATTAATTGTTTATTGTAGAGCTATTCCATTCACAATAAGAATTTAGCCCCTCTTTCTTTTTGTATAATATTTACATTCTTAATTGCAACTAATCTGAGGTGGAGAATCCACACTTACTCGAGTAGCACCACCTGGATTTTTCCTTTCGTTTTTCAGGTCCATTACCTGCCTAAAGAAACCTGTTTTCATCAAGTGGGATGTTCTGCAGTAGAAGGTTACCAGCCAGGCTAGACTGGGATCTTCTGACCAGCTGAAGGTACCAGCCAGCATGTCACTATTTCTAAAAAGTGAAAAAATCCCAGCGCTTCTTGAAGTAGGAAAAGGGCCTGAGTACAGGACCTTCAGTGACTTTCGACCTCTTCCCTCCACCTACCGGCCTAGGGCACAGATCTCAAATCACGGAAAGGCCTGTACTGAGGCCCTTCTCCTATACCTACAGCCCTATGGTGGGGGTTAAAATAAGGGGCCTAAGACAAGAAGGTAGCCAAGCCTGGCCATATCTGGTGACACCCTCCTCAAAAAGTCAGTTTTTTTGTCATAATTTGGTGAATTCTTTTATTAAAAAGATATAATTTGCAACACCCTTTTTATAAAACTGTGTTACCTTTTTGACCATTTTCCACCCAAAAAAAATAATCACTGATCAGGAGGTGTCGGAGAGGCAGGTTCATATGCGTAGTAGATTGGAGGGATCTTATGATTACTTACCTGCACATGTGAGTAGGCTTCAAAGATCCCTCCCCATCTTAAGGAGTAGTCATAAATAAGCCTCCTCCTCTCTTAAAAGGATATTCAGGGATACGTTGTGTGCCTTCCAAATACACTTCGGAAATTTCTCATGGTACTTTATGAGTCAGATCAAGGAAGGAGGCCATTGAGTGTCAAACCTACCTTACTCTGCACCAATGCTCTTGGGATGAGTCTATTGTTGAGACTAAGAGACCCTAAAGAAGGCCTTGTGTCCCTGGCTAAGTGGGACTGCAATGAGCCAGCCTATTAGCGAAATTTTGAGGAATTTTAAAAAATGATTATTCAAAAATGAAATTATTTTAGAGGTTTTCAGTCACCTGAAGTGAGGGAAAAGAAAAAGGTCCAAGACATCAGATTTTCTATATTTGGTTTTGCAGTTTGTGTAGCCAAAAATATAGAAGGATGAATAAAGATTTGGACTTCATATCTGGTCTATAGCCATATTGGCAAAATTTTCCTAAGGTTGATTGCCACTTTCTCTACTCGTTCCTATGGATGATTGCCACTTTTTGGCTTGGCCACAAACAAAAAAATTCCTGAAAAGAAGCCCATTGCTGAGGTATATTGCGATTTGCAAGCGCCGCTGAAACTTGACTAGCGATTCATGTAGAGCCCACCTGCTGAAAGAAAGCTTCTCACACATTTCTCACACGTTTCTCATGGCTTTACGCAAGAGGCCAGGTATTTGCCTATGCGGACTTTCATGATCACCAAACCACTGCTCTCTCTCTCTCTCTCTCTATGCGCTCAAGCATTCCGGATGTTCCTTCACGAAATTCCTCCCCAAAAAAAGAGTGTGAATTTTGGATTTGTTTTTTAATGGACTGCTTCGCAAGAGTTCTCCATTGCTTACCATACAACTTCCCCTCTTCAATCTCCAGCGTCTGATCCTCAACTACTTACAAGAAAAGCCCAGCCACAGTGAACCAGCACCCACCAGTCCACCATGAAGGATGAATGGTCAGTAGTCAGGAAACAGTTTTCTGTTGGGTTCCAGTTCCTTAGATAACCATAGTGGTTAGCTCAGTTGCTTTTTTTCCTACCTACCTACTGACAACCCAGAAGCAGGTTGTTAGTAGGTAGGTAATAAAAACAGCCATTAACTATGTATAAATGATCTACTTACCTAGTAGTTACCTATTTTCCTACCTATGTCTACCTATATATCATACCTATTTCCTACAGAATTGGTTACCAAGGTGAAACCAAATATTAACTCAGTTGAGGTTCATCCAATGGACATCCAATGGATGGTGCGCTGGTGGGTGCTGGTTCACTGTACTGTGGCCGAAAAGCCCCACCATGCGCCAACGGGAACAAAGGACTAGGGACCCTCTTCCCCTCCTTCCACGAACTCACCAAGTTCTCATCTCTTTGTTAGTTCTGCACCGTCGGATGTGAACAAGACACCTAACCGGACTAAACTCGACCATCGGATTGTGAAACGGCCCACAATGGGGGCTTGGTGGAAATGGAAATGAAGCAGGAAGGGACGAGAGAAAGCGTGTGTTCAGCAGAAAAAACAAAGCAGCAGCGTTCAACACACGAGCTACTTCTTGTTGCAAGTCGAAGGGCCATCCGGCGGTAAAGTCGCAATTGGAAACAGGGATTCATAAAGATTAATAAGTAGAAGTGCCGAGTGTTTGATTCGGAGAAAAAATTTGGCTCAAACTTGGGAAGCTTTAGAGGTCTACTCGGGATATCCTTCTTGTTGTAGCGAAGGTCCGTGAAGCATTTGAGAAGGACAAGAACAAGAAGAACAAGAAAATCTCAAGCAAGCAAGCAAGCAGACAGCCATGAGTTATTACAACACAGGGGCACCTCCTGTGAATGTGCCACCTCCTCAGGGATACGGTGAGGTTTTCTCCATGCTTATTATTCTTACCAGCTTTGTGTTCTTCGTTTTGATTTTGCCTTCCAGCTTCTCCCTGTTTGTTTGATTTCCGCTGTTCAGTCTCTCATGCATGCTGCTCCTCTGTTTTTCCATGTTAGAAATATTTTCCCGAGCGTTCGGACTGCTTTGTTTTGCCCTCGAAATGTGTTTAGTGAGCATGGCTCTCTGTGCTTCTTTGAATGGTCAAGTCAATTTGCATGTGTACACCGGATGCCACTCACTGTTACTTTCAGTTCAGGTCATGCCAGGGTCATGCCTGCATGACCGTGTATCTCTCTGTCATTTTGCTCTGACCGACTAACTGCTGTGATCCTAAACATGATCACTATTCCACAAAAGTGGGTTACAACAAGCACCCATTACTGAAAGCTGTGAACTCCCCAAAATCCCCCCCTAAAATCTCTTATTGGAAAATTGAAATTGGACAAGCTCCCCCTTTGTTAACTGACATATGCAAAACTTCAATGACTTTTGAGTAGTGTATTATTTCCTTTAGCACATGGAGACCAGTTTTGACTCTCCTTTTCCATTTTGTTTGTAGCTAGTTTAGTGTTGGGATGTATGTTGGATGGGCCATATATGATGTCTCTCTGGAATCCAGGACCTGATTGATTGTACATTTCTTTTTGCAGGTTATCCTCCGCAAGGGTACCCCCCTCAAGGCTATCCACAACCAGGATATCCACAACAGGGATATCCACAACAGGGACAGTATCCTCCACCACAGGGAGTATATCCACAACAGCAATATGACCAGTCAAGTGGTCCATCCTTTATAGAATGCTGGTGAGAATTTAGCCTGCAACTGAGAGAGAGAGGGAGAGGAAAAGAGATGAAAGAGGAACATTTGTACATATCTGGGTTACTTTATGACAAAATTGTCTCTATATCATTCCCTGCTTGGTTTTCCAAGGGTGGATGCTTGAGCAGGCAACAAATGGTTTTGTTGGCTGCTTATAGTTTTGGTTGAGAAACAAGAATGTAGCTGCATGCTCCTTGAAGAGAAACTACCCTATCTTCATGAAGCACAAAGGGAGGGACCAAGCACAGAAATTATCTGATTGCATAAGGCCATAATTCTTTGGGTTGGTGGTTTGGTTGCAAACACACCAAATTTGCCAAGGCTTCCTTCATTGCTATTGTTACTGTTGCTCATAAGTTGGAAGGATAGACAGACCAAAGAGCTTTGAATAACATGGTTGGAGCAGGTTTGTCTCAAGCTAATTAGCAAGAAATGCATGAAGAGGTGTTTTTTGTACTTGAGAAGGTATTTCATTTCTAATGTTGGGTTCTTTTTATGTCAATGCAGCCTGGCAGCCTTGTGTTGCTGCTGTGTATTGGAGACGTGCTTCTGAGTTGGTTTTGAATGTTGCCTCCTTGAAGCATACACTCAAAAGCAAATAATGTGTGAATAGCCCCCCTCCTTTCCAGAAGTCACTGGTATTCACTTGACTCTGGTTCTACTACCTTGACCAAAAGCCATGGCAACTCTTCCAAAACTACTCAATCTAGTCAGGGTAAGGGAGTTGAAATCAGTGTAGAATATTTTTGAGCCACCTTCTGCATTATTATTTCTGTTTTTTATACTACAGACATTTATGGCCTATTTTTTTTACTTTGTGTGCCGTTCCATAAAATCAGTATAGGTATTTTATGGGTACAATGTTTCTTAGATATGAGACGCTTCCTCTGTCTTATGTTAGGTGCTTCTGTCTAAATTCTGGTATTGTTCCCTGATTGACATTTTCTGAGTAAAGAACCCAGACAGTCTTGTTTGCAAGCTTGGAGAGTGTTATAGTCTCAAGGGTGTGAGGATCTAGCTTATGTAGTAATACTTGGATAGTACATTACTCAGTACTACAGTTGGGTGAGGTATCAAAACACAGTTGTTATTTCTATTACATTCCCTTGTAGAATTGTTCATGTGTCTTTTGACTATTGTATTGAACATTGTAATAACCTTGGTGCTGGGCATTGCATTTTGCAAGATGCCCTCATGCAGGGTAGGCTAGTACTGTTGGCCTTCCTGCTTGTATGGTGCAAAATTACAAAATGTAAAGTCTGCTGCACAAGTGGGAGGGCCAGTAATTTACCATTGTACAATCAGGAGGGCCTCCATACTGGCAACAAGACAATAAACCCCAGACCTTGAGCTCCACCCTCAGTTCACACAGTGTAATGCCCTACTGCATTACATTGTGTCTGCCAACTAGTGTATTTGAGCATCTCCTACAACATTCTGTTGTGATTTTGTGGAACCATCCAGAACTCTTGGGATCCCATATATTAATCATGATGTTCCATGATTTGTCAACTTCCATTGCAACCTTTCAATCCAATCATGTATATGTCTCTGTTGGTTACATGGTTGGTTCAGAATTTAATGACAATTTTGATTCTTTAGTAGTCATCACATGATTAAGCTTTCACATGTGTCCAAACTCTAAACTGCCATGTTATCCCTCCTATGCCCCCTTCTTGTACCTGCATAACTACTGGTGTTGGGCAGTTCAAAAATCAACTGGTCATGGTCAGGTAGGGTAAAACAGGCCAGTGACTGAACGTGTAGTGTATTGATCATCCAGTTTCAAAATTTGTGAAATTAAAAAAAAACCAAAATTCTAAGGAAAAAAAATTGTTATCTTTCACAAAGTAAGAATATGAGATCTATTAATAAAATGATGATCATCATGATAAATAGAACACCACCACGACCACCACCATCACCACCATCATCATCATCATCATCATCATATTTGATCAATAAAATATGATGATGATGAATGATGATTGTGATCAAGTATTAATAAAGTTTATATATTTTATATGATGAATATTGATCAAGTAAAATATTCTTATTTTATATATAGAAAAATGAAACTAGCGGTTTAAAAGATAGTTACATTCTTACTGACATTAATATATGATTATTCAGGTGTCCATTGATTCATATATTATTTTGAATTTGGTTTGCATTGTGAATAGTGATATTTGGACTTCAATTAAATTAATGACCAATCATGTTGCCATGATTTGCTTCATTACTCCAATGGGTAGAAATCCACCATTCTTGTCATTTCCAACATGTTGACTCAAATCTAGAAATTATTCTGTTGGTCAAATCAAAACAAATGGAAACACAAACTTGTGTAGATTAAACTCGTATTTGTCTAATCAAGTTAGTTTTAATTTTTGAGCATCATTGGCGATTTTCTTGGCTTCATTTGAATCACCAAAGTGACATACAAAGGAGATTAAAATTTTCCAAATTGCAGTGAGGGGATGTCATGGCTTTCTTGGAGCCATGACAATTTGCCACAAGTGAGCATCTAAACTGACATTCTTTCTAGCTTTAAACAGCTTGTACAAACTCCATACATGCAGTGCATTGTTTGATCCTTGAACTGCCTGAAGCGCTAATAATTGGTCTAATTCCATTATGGTTCTGCTGAAATTGCATGTTTAGAAGGGACTGATTTTCCTAGCCAAGTTCAACAAAAGTAAGGGGACGAGACGCCTGCAGGGGGTAGTTGTAGCATCATTTCGTTTTGCATCTTCATCGTCTGCATGGAGCACTGTCAGCATGTCGTCCAACATTTCATAGTTCCCCCTCATTGGATCCTGGAGACATAAAACTGTCAGTGGTAAAATTTAAGAAAAGAATCATGCTCTCATGCTAAGCAAACTAGGCTGCAAAACGCTTAAATGGTGAAGAAAAAACCACCTGTAAAATCAAGTCTGTATGTGTCTTGTCATTGTATAAGTATGTGTTCACATCAACACCAATGGATCGCAGAGATTCTGCAAAAGTGACACTGCACATGTACAGGACACACCTGTCCCATCAGGTCCTGGCTTCACTCAAGCATAAACAAAAGTTCCTTGATCCCATGAACTAACATTATAATGAATAACATGGCTTTGTCTTAATCATCGCCATCTAGAGTGATGGTACTACAAATCTGCTGTCTCAATCATTTAGTGCACACATAGCCTTTGAGCTTTCATCTCATCTTACATTTTTCTGATCTCGTGATAGCCTCTTACAGTGAGATCAAGACATTCTGTTATGCCTTTGTTGATTACTGTAACCACCCACCCACTGGAATCCTGAAGGAGATGCATGTATATGCCAGCATCACATCAAATTATTCAAGTGAATGGCTACATCAATCCCCTTGAAGGTTATGGAAATCCACCTTGCATCACAAGGAATAGTATAATCAGCTGTGCCATGAAACAATGTGATTGGTGGTAGTTGTGTTGCAACTTGTCGGAAAACTGAACTAAGGACCACAGCTTCTGGGGAAAAGTGCAACAAAGAGTCCTTCCCCTCCATTATCCTGCACCAATTTCATAGACCAACCCACTGAATGCCATTAGCAGGTCAGCTTTGAAACTGACCTCAAGATAGAACCAAAGAACTAGTTTGTGATTTCCAATTACTTCCTTCAGCATGACTGCAACTAGGTAGCCTGCTTAGCCCCTCACATCTGAGAGTTCTCATTAGGTTGGGAAAATGTATGCAGAGATGATTTTCAACAACAAATTAGAAGAGACAAAAGTTTAGAGATCTGACCTGAGGAAGAGGGATCTATAGAGACCTCGTTGATCGAAGTGGTCTATGAGTTTTGGTAGGTTGTACCTGCTCCATTAGAACCTCCTATTAGAACCATGCAGTTTAAGCATTCATGAGCAGCTGCAACTCATGTCTCCTCTATCAGATTATTACGTGGAGGAATCCTCATCTTCCAAGGCTAACAGTTTATAAGATGGGTTCGTTGTTTAAGCAAACTTAAGCCCAGTCTTCTACCCATCTTTGATTATCCTAATAACTGGCCAAGAATAATTAAAGTGTGTCTTTGCCCTGCTACATGCTTATTTAAGGATTACAAAATCGCTACTCAGTGTCCAAGAGGACTTTCATGGTTCTTAGAAAGGATGCAAAAAAAATGATGAGTACAGGACACTGTTACAATTAACAATGACAGGGCCTATTGTCATAGAACATGTTAAGCCTCCCCTGTCAGATAAAACTTTCAGTTCAAAAAATGACTTCAGGAACCATGTCACAACTTACTGCAATGAACTTGAATGTGAATCACGTAGGATTCACAGGTAGAAACAACACATCAAGCCAGAAGAACCTTTAAGGAATAATTTCATAAAATTCTTTCCAGCCTAGAGCTTTCAGTTTGCAAGCACGATGATGTTGAAAATAAGGTACTGTCCAGACAGAGAGTGGTTGCTCACCCACCAGATATGCCCATGAATGCTTTAAACTGGGATGGTTTCCATGGCAATACTGGGCCATCTTCCTCACTTTCCTCCACAGCCTGCCATACCAGGGCACAAGTGGATAGATGTGCACCTGCAGACTGACCTATGAGAAACAACCTGCCAAATTTCCCACAACAACAGCATGTACAGTCACCAGTAAGAACATTGATTCAGTCACATTTACTTGATCTTCATGAGTCCTTGGTCACATCTTTATGAGCATATATCCACATTCTTGGTGTGTTGCAAGCCAAACACCCAAGTTTTTGAGACTGATTATTCATATAAAGTATCATGTTCTCATGAGTTGATTCTGATTTAGAGCACACAGTTTCACAAGATGTAACTTCCATGGTAAAGCATCATCTTCATTTGTATCCATCAAGACAAGATTAGGTAGTCTCTATTCATCCACTGATCAATTCACTGTGATGTCTGTCTATGTATGACAATTGATCCCTTAGTGAAAATCCCACTGAGGCTTATTTCAAAGTCTGCTTAGCGTCATGCTCACTTGTCTGGATCCCCTCCAAAGCTTGCAATGTTATTGTGCACATATGTAATTCCAGTGCAAATATCTGAAATCATATCACCTGCTGTCCCCTGAGGAAAATTCCTGCACCCTCCCCACACATACTAGCATAGCATGAACCTCTTGTGAACTCTTCTGTGCTAGATTAACAGGCTCCAGCATGCTGACCTGCTCAGTTCCTCAACATAAAGACTATTGGTCTTTGAAATGTTTTAAGTAGACCCCAGGATGAATTGAGTGTAACTTGTCCCTTAGAGTTCAGGATATTATGAAACACCTATAATCAAGGGATGCCACAATGATGTCATGTGCAGCCAGCTGCTGTCCCAATAAAGAGCCCCATGCCCTGTGCCTGTGAAACCCCCATCAGAGGATCACTTTCAGATGGTGCCATCAACTACAAAAAATAGGGAATCCATCATATTATGTCAGTGACTCCCCCTCATCTGCAAATGTTGCCTATGACACACCAAGGCAGGCTTTTGATATCAGAATTCATTAACTTAAAGTTCAATTCTGACATGGATTGCAAGACAAAAGTGTCCAAAGTCACTGTGGAACCAAGAAAATAACCAGTGTGCATTGTTGACAACAACAGTCCACAGTAAGTCAGGGATACTCTTGTGAGACATGGTGAGAGACATGAAACATAAAAGACATTACCCCATGATCCAAGCACCGCCAGGGACAAAAATTACGACTGGTTTTGGGTCATCAATTTTCTTTGGCAAATATAAATCAAGTCTGTCCACCATCCCTCCCAACCATATATGCAGATCAGTTGCAAGCCAGTGTAAGATCCAGAGCTATAAAGACATGACTTGTGAAACCAAAGAAAGACCACATCCAATTTAACAACTGAAACACTTTACACACAAAATTGTTGAAAGCATCAATGAAGTGCATGACCACTCAACACAAAACCACAAGATTGTTCTTAGGTGGACCTTTCTTTGGAAGAAAACTAACCTGTTGCGCCAATTATCTCCACAAATAATGTTGCGGTGGACAGATTTTGAGCAGTAATAGTTGTATCCCACTGGAGATGATTGAAGCAAATATGATTATCAGTCACATTGTTGACCTTGCTTATGTGATTCAAACAAGGAATAAAACAGTGTAATCTACAAATTGGAACCAAAAGTGCTCTAGCATACACTCCAAAGCAACAGGCAAGTAGATTGATGATAGGAGAATGAGGAAAGGAGCATCACAGGTTACAAAATGCCTTGGCATCTAATAGCATAGTTTTGACAAACATTGAACCGAGGAACGTGTGTGTGGGTCATACAACTCCACATACTGTGAAACAATGGTGCATATTTTGAAACAAGGCCTGAGAGAAATTCACCCTGAACAAAGCCGGGCAAAAGCAGAAGGCCATAGAGAGCAAGACCCAGGATTATTACTATCCATCGCCATCCTATTCTGCAATACAAGTGAACATAAGATACCTTGATGAATGGCCATGAAACAATTTGCAAGATTTTCAAAAGCCCTAAACCAAGCACCAATGTTTGGACATTGACAATACATCATCAAGATAGAGATAACCTGAATTTCCTGCCTCGAGTCCACCCATGATACTTATTCAAAACTTTGACCTAACCTGAGTTTCCTGAGTGAAGACCCACTCCTTATTTTTTGTAGGAAACTTTGAGCTTGGAGCTTTATGGACAAATTTCCTTGGATCTAGATAAAGTTTTGTCAGCAATCCATTGGAGAAATTCTTGTCAAGATCCACCTGGAGTTTAAAAGGATGTCACTACTACTGATGTTACTTCTCATGTCCAAAGGATGATCAATCTGAAGAAGGTCAAGCATCTGTAACGAAGGTCCATGAACAAAAGCTGAAAATTTGTTGAGAATTATGGAAAGTGGAATTTTTGTACAAATGTTCAAGCTCATGCAACAAAACTTCCAAGTTGAGCAACAAAAGTAATCTAACAGCTCCTTCGACTATTTTCATTTCAGTGCATGTGGAACACAGGCAGGAGCCAAAAACTGATAAGAACTTGGGTGTTCACAGGAAACTTGAGCAATTAGACAGAAGAGAGTCCCAGTGGGCTCTCTCTGATGTCCTTCCCATTCATCTCATCTTTCTGGACACTTGGTCACTACTAATCTGGTTCAGGTTAGATTCAGAATAAAAACTAAATTGAGTACTTTACAATTGTGAGTTGAGCCTACCATCTGGACATCTTGGTTTGTTTGCAAAGGAAACCTCATGTCCAAGGATAGTGTGCATATACAAAGGTTAAAGAAAGACAGAAAGAAAGACATACCTAAGACAAAAGAAGAAAGTAGAGGAATGGGTTTCGGTAGCAACAAGTGGCACTGGATCCTCCTTCATCCAGGTTTGACTTTCAACATCAATGTACACAGACTGCTCACCATCAGGCATCAAGCGCTGCTCCTGATCACTGACAGCTAGTAAGGGCTCCAAGAAGTCTCCATCCCGTGCCAATTTCTTGTTCTCAACAAAGAAAGCTGGGCACTGCTATTTCAGGAACAAAGTGACCACAAACAAATTGGCAATTGTTGGAGAACAGTTCCTAATAAAGCTCCTCAAATCAAAGAGTACTGAACAAAACTGGGTCTCCCCATCCAGAACCCCCCCTTCAAGAACTCTCTCTCTCTCTCTCTCCTGACAATCAAGAACCTGACAAGTGTAGATCATGGGTATTGCGTCTGCAACTCACAGAGGATACTTTCAAGCTGTCCGAACATGCATGACTACTTCCCAGCGTCTCTTCAACAGCTACAGCAATAGTCTCCTCGGCAACGATCTCAGAACCAAGTGAATCACGCATCGTCGTGTCAGAATTCCTTTCCTCAGTAGTGCTCTGTATCCTCCTCTACTGCAGATCTTCTTCCTTCTCCAACTTCTTGTCCTACCCAATTCGAAGATATCATCAAAGCAACGGCTGGATGCAACTGCACACAAAATGAAACCAGCCGGCTGTTGCCACCAACGTCCACGTCCCCTCCGCGCTTCTCTCTCTCCCATCATCACCACATTTTCTGCGCTGTCTCTCCTCTTCCTCACGACAACCCAAAAACTTGACTTTCTCAAATCTAAGTCCAACCCTTCACAGAAATGCGGCACTCACTTATTGGGCTGCTGCGAATCTCCTCACGTTCTGTGGTGTGTATCAAATTGGTAGCGTACGCCTCGTAACTACCAGTCTTTTGTTATTCAGCGCAGAAGTTGCAGGTACAAGATTCTCAAAGTCGTCTTCTGCAGAAACTTCCCTAGAGCTTGAGACCCGATTCTCTTTCTGAAGCTATCAAATCAGAGATGATACTGAAGGCAGTGTAAGTTTAAGAAAAACCTCATGAGTCCAAGAAGCATTCAGGATTCAGAAATTGTAGATACCCAGATACTGTTGAAACAGATTTTTGCTGTTGCTGCCAACATTATTGGCAGCTATCATCTCCTTTTGCAACAGGAAGCCAGGTGCTATACATATCTAGCATTCTGGTTTTATCTCTTGAAGTTGCATGCTCATGCACAGAAACCATGGAAACCTAAATGCATAACTAACAAAAATTGTGATGGTTGAAACCAAGTAGTATAACAGCAAGAAAAAGAAAGGATTCACTTGACAGACTCTTGAGATTCTTAAGATAATGAGAATTGGGTCTCCAAAAACATGCCAGACAAAAAGGATTCACATCAGACTCTTGAGATTTTCTTGAGATAATGAAAATTGGTGTCCAAAAAACTTGTTCAGTAAAAAAAAAACATGAGAATTTTGGATTGTTATGGGTCTCCTCTTTCTCCATTGTTGTCTTCTTCTTTATAGTCTCCTTCATAATATTCACAGTCAAGTTGTTGGGCTTGCCTTACAGCCAGTTCTTGATAGAATTTGACAACCAGAGGATCAGTCTTGATCCTGGAGGGATCAAATCCCAGCAGGTGCAAACCTTCCAACGATTTCACACGTGAAAGAGCCACATATACCATGCCACAACCAAATGCCTTGAAAAGATCAGTCTCCACATAGTCGAGAGTCATGCCCTGGCACTTGTGAACGCTAAGTGCCCATGCCAACACCAGTGGCACCTGCTGATTGATACACAAGTGAACCCAGTTAAAAACCCTATTTCAAAGGTTAAGGCTTACCAGCGCTATAAAATTTGTCTTCTGTGTTAGAATCTTGCATCCATGAACAGCAATGTTTTCAGAGGCCTCTCCCAGGAGTAGGAATTTATGCTCAAGACCAACATGTGGAAGCGTAAACCTTGACAGCAATGATCCATGATCACAATTAGATTCTCACAACCCTGCCAAGTAGTTTAAGCCCTATTTGGCAGTGTTCCCCTGTGGAGGTTTTCCTCCAAACATCAGCTCTAGTGAATGCAGTGTCATGAATTTATACAATCTCTGTTCCACAGTTGGTATAAGCAGCATATAGTCAGCAATACTTAGTGCAGATTGGCAATGCATT